>JAABUK010006331.1_pt1 | contig 17744 bp, 25 predicted proteins | sample 5559141 | NCBI WGS metagenome assembly JAABUK01 (sample SAMN10711869, study PRJNA513367) | rock metagenome | isolation source: Antarctica rocks | place: Antarctica: Victoria Land, Pudding Butte nord | collected 2016-01-03 | reverse complement strand
ACCAAGCGCGTCGTGGTCCTTCCTGCACGGCAAGGAAGGAGAAAGGGATGCCGTCCTGCACGTGCAGAATCTATGCTCAAGCCCCGAGCACGGAGTGTTTTATGTTGACAGCCCAGAGCTTGCTTCGAAAAGCATCCCAGCAGTCAATGTCGTTGCCTCTGCCCCAGAGCTGGACAAGCTGTGGTCTCCAGCCAAGCTGTCCAAACAGCAACTATCGTCTCCATGCTTCAGATACCTTTCCAACACCACATTGTTTGTCATGGGCACGATCTGGAACCATCACATGTCTCACTACTATGTCAACAACGGGATGCCTTTGCTGGACGTCATGAGATCTTACTTCAAGGACTGGAAGTTCGCAGGGAATTGGATGCAGAACAAGAGGCATCTTGCTGTTACTGCTGGAGGAAACAATTTTTTTGAGGCCATCAACATCTTCAAGTTTGAGGAGATGTACAGCGCACAGCCAGAACAAAGAGCTGAAGATGATGCTTCGTCAACAGCTATCACATGCTATGCCAACGCTGTCATTGGATTGAACAGCACCTGCGCACACAACTTTTGTAAGAATCAGCATGCAGACAAGCACATTTACAAATTTTTGCATAAGCTTGTATGGCAACAATACTTGACTGCAGCTGATGCAAAGAAGGCCATAGCTATAGAGCAAGGACAGGTCACACAAAGACAGCATGCCGTCATTGTGCAACGTAAGCACAACCGCCACATGGTCAACATAGATGCTATGGCTGCTTCCTTCACAAAGTATGGCATTTCCAATGAGATCGTGCACCTTGAGAACATGAGTTATCGTGATCAAGTAAGGCTATTTGCTCTCAAGGCCACAGTTATAGTGGGGGTGCATGGCAATGCTATTGCACATTTTTTGTGGTCTCAGAGGAACACTTTGGTAATTGAGGTGTTTCAACTGGATTGGCATTCTGACTGGCAAGAACTGATCTTGAAACAGATGGCAAAAGCTGAGCCAGCACATGCTACTGACATTCGCTATGCTAAGATAGAGTGCAAGGACCAGTCATGTTCAGAAGGGATGAGTGGTTTGAATGCTAATGTGAAAGTGAATATAACAGCTTTGGACTCCATTATTGAGTCTCACCTAGTGTCATGATCTACATGTAGTATGATGTTTTTCTGTGTGACCTGTGTCTGGCAACCTGATTAGGGGTTGCTCTATAGTAGACTGTGCTCCAAACTGTATAATGTGAGAAAACTGTTTGGTGTTGTGACCAATTAATGACGGGACCTGACACGAGACAAGTGCGACTGGTCCTGCTTGAATGTGATCATTCAATGTCAGCATTTGATTTGCCTTTCCATTAATGGATATTCTCAGAGCCTGATACATCAGTCATGCATATGCTTTCACTATCAGTCACTGAGTGCAAGTGCAATATGAACGACCAGTTACAGGTGCTGTTTCTTTCATAGCTACTGTTCTTGCACAACGTATAACGCGCGCTAGTTTGACGCAGTGAACAGATTGTTGTGCACGTTTCGATGGATGTACAGAATGCACCAATGCCAATGCTTCGCTGATAGCCAGTAACTTACTTAATGGCAGTAAGTGTCAGTGATAATTGAATTACTCTTGTGGGGTGGCACATGCATGAGTTTTAGTCGATGTTGCAATGCGCTTACTCTTTGTCCAGCATATTAGTATTGTCACTTAGGTTTTTCCATGAATGCGGCCTCTGTGCTTGTCATTAGCTGCAGTCAGTATGCACTCCAGGAAATTATCATAAGGCATGTCATGAGCTCATTGCATTTCGTCAACAAGTGATGACTTGTAACTACCCCTCAAGAACGGCTGATAGAGCTTCTCAAAGAACAAAGGCTTGTCCTGATTGAAACGGGGATCAAAGCCGGTGATGACTGGCACTGACTCCCATTGCAGAGCTTTCCGTAGCCTTTCCAGCTGCCTTTGGGCTATATTCTGGTCGTACACGACTCCCTTTGACAGTGACAATGATAGCTGACCATCAGCTTGAGTAGGCTTCATTCGAGAGCTGGCTCTGAGATCCACAATGTTATCGTCTGCATGCATAAGACACTGCCATTCTCCCTGATTAAGCATGATATGATGCAATCCCCAGTAACAGTATGTTAAGGCAGCAAGTGATGTGCATGGCGTTGTAGAGGCTGTAAAATGCTCAGATACAGTCCATCTGGGCTATAGCACTTGGCTTTCATGCAATGTGAATTGAGCACAAGTCTGACTGCATTGGCATGACTCACCTTTTAAAAACAAGAATTCAGCATCAACTATGTTTGCTCCTCGGCCTTCAACAAACTCGTTGGTGCCAAAAACCAGGTGCAGATACTCTGCAGATCCATCTGCTGCAGTATGACGCTCTGCTACTGTGCCATTGAAAGCTAGAGCTGCAGATTGGTCACGCTGGAATTTTGGCTTTTCTGGTGGCCTGTTCCCTGCAAGTAAAACTCTCTCCTGTTTGGCAGCAATTCATTTCTTCCAAATTGACAATGGTTGGATAAGTACAGATTTCTGCCTTGCTTGGGCGTCTTGTGATGGAAGCAGGTTTGCAAAGTTTAGGTGTTTTATGGAACCAACATGGAAAGCAGAACTCAAGACCAAATGTCAAGATTATGTCAAGCACAGGTGGCCCTGAGCTGAGGCTGAGGCTATGTCAAGCTGCATGCATCCTGCTGTGTAGACACAGATTGATACACTTAGAAAACAAGAGGCTTGCTAGGTATAGACAGTTCTCTGGCATCAGGCAGCAAGCAATCTGTCACCTGTCAGTGCTGCCTGGAATCCTTTGAAAATGAAGCTGACTGCATCTGTTCTGGATATACCAAATGGCTGCTGCAGTAGAGCTGGCTCAAAGTCGCCACCTAGCGGAAGAAGCACACATCCTGAAGGTGTATTGAGAAGCTGTTTGCAGCTGTCATATGCTGGTCTGCAATGTAGGATCCTATCAGGGATACGACCAGATATTTCTTGCCTGTGGCAACTGCAACCAACGAGTTCATTGCAGCTTCAGTGTTGGTTGTATATTGCCAAGGAGCCATAAAATGGTCCTCATCCTCATTCTGGCTGCTGACACAAGATGTACTGCTCAAAGTGCAAGCATTCAACGTCCCATTCAGCTCTCCTATGCAATCTGTGCAAGATCCGATCGGGGGGGCTGGAGGGAGCTCCGCGGCTGCGCAGCTGCTGCTATAGACGAGAAGAGGGGCCAGCAACAACGCAAGCTGTTTCCTGCAAGCATGGCACACCGATCACATTTCGCAACAAGGTCGCGCCCTGTCACCATGCACATTCAAGTACATGCATGCAGGCATGCATGCGGTCGTTCGGCATCAAGGCAATACCTGATAGCCACAAGAGGAACAGCTGCTTCGCATGTAACGCTTGTGGAAACAGGACTACGACACAGACAAGTGCTTGGACGACCTGTCTGTGACCTCACTCTGGTCGGCACAGGCGTGTTTGATGTGCACACTTTACTACAGAGCATATACGTGGGTCGTGCTTTGCACGCTCCCTGCTGTCTGGTGCTATGTTTGACCAGCGCTTGATCTGGTGTGGAAAGAAAGAAACCAACCTCAGCAGGCAACAGTCCCAAACAACTCTGTTCCTGATAAAGTCACGCTTCGGTGTATGGGCGCTTCCGTTGCGTTATGCGTTGCTGACTTGCAAGCGAAGCTTCGACGATACACCACGAATGCCATTTGGGTGCGCAATGCGAAGACAAAACGGCGAATTGCTGATGCTCCGAGAAGAGCGCCATGAGTTGACCAAATGCCCAAGAAGCTAAGCTAACCGTTCTTGTCTAACTCTGACATGCCAAGATGCGCGCCCCGGGGCAGAGGAGTGATAGTTGTCTGCAGTGCTGAGTTCTGAGCAACCTGGCTGTGCAAACCAAGCAAGGCTTGTCCAAAAGTGCCACTGTGGTGATCGCTGACCCATGGCCTCGAAGGGCTATGGCATCACGCAGCAAGACATGGTGTGTAAAATGGCATTTTGGACTGTCGCAACCCCGTGTTGCTTGCGCGGCAATGGACTCGTTGACCACCTGGCTTTGCTGCAGGACGCATCAAGATTGGTATTTGTCTCGGTGCAAAGCGCGAAGCCTCGAAGGTCAGTCACATGGACTGTTGTTGTGCTGCACAGTTTTCGTCAACATCGCAAATGACCTTGTAATGCCTACTGTGTAGGAAAATAGCGGTTCCTGTCCCAGATGGCTACACATGGCAAGACTTCTTGCAGCAGGTATGTCCAGCCATGCCACTAATGTGATTGTTTTGGCGGGCACAAACTTACTGGCAACGCACTTACGCTAAAGGTACAACAGAAGCTGAAGTTGACCTCAGTTGAGAGCGTCTCCTTAGCATCGGTACGTTTGCCGAGGAAAACCCAAACTTGCCTTTGATCATACGGCATAGATGCAAGGCTGGTCGAACTCAGCATCTCTTGATATGCAGAGCGGGGAGCAAATAACAAATCTTGATGATTTGCAAGATATTGACGAGCTGCATGTTGTAGAGGTGACGCATCATAACTGCCATCACTGCCCTTGGGCATTTGCATCAACATACAAATTGCCTCACATGTGTTGGGCCCACTGTCACAGTGAAACAGGCATGGACATCAAAAATGATCCTGCCACAGTCCACCAGCTGGCTCAGTTTACCAAGCGCTTTGCCCATCATTTGCCAGCATCTGCACGTCAACCACTTAGATTTGAGCAGACAAACACCGAACAGCCCTTGACAAAGACAGTTTGTGCAGAAAAGATGGGTCTGCCCTTGTCATTGGGAAGTTTTCTTTGAGACCCATTATCGCAACCATGCTTCATTGCAATGTTCATGTCTGATGCAGGGCAAGGCAACAGCTACTGCTTCAAGCTCATTCTCCATTGAGCATCCTCCAGGCAATGGGCATGCAGGCCCCAGTGGCAATGGCCACTCTGGCCCCTCTGCTGCCCAAAGCCAGTCTGCAAGAGCCGACTCAGGTTCAGACCAGCCCTTGCATACACACTTGCCACAGCCGCGTTTGCCTTGGAAGCACGTGTTTCTGTTTGCCCTTGCTTGGCAACTTGGAGGGGCTGAAGCATTTGTGTCTGTTTGCCCGTGTTTGGCGATCTCCAGAAACAGCTTTTTCGTTTCTGGTCATGGCTCGGAAACTGTGTTTGGAATCCTCCTGCCAGTATGGCTTGTTCACAACATGACTCATCTAAGTTGGTGCCTGTGCTCATCACTCATTGTCACTAGGCAATCTGCAAAGTCGGGAATAGGCTGTGTTGCATGCAATGCAGGTGCAAGTGCCTCAACTTCACAGTCGACCCCCTTCGCCTCACCTCCTGCTCAGAGCTCAAAACGCGGGGTGCCGCCAGCAGTCCCCCTTGCGCAAACAGCCCTGGTCGGTATTGCTTTCCCAAGTGTCAGAAATTGCTTGCCTTTCTGATTTCTGCACAGTTGATTGGCCAGCGCAAGAAAACATTGCGCAAAAAGCGCAGTGTCAATGTGAGGCATTGTTGTGTTGCATCTGCAATGCAACAGTAGCATCTCTGCAGTCATGCCTGCCTGCAGTCATTTGTCAGCAAGCCATGTATGACTGCACAGACAATGATTGCCTGCTGGGCCATTCATAGCATGGGTCCTATATACTGCATGCTGTCGGGTTACACAAATAGAAAGTCAGCCCACAGGCATCACCACTGTTGGTGCTGCATGACAAAGACACGTCGCCTGTCATTACTAACGCATCTCCCAGCGCCTGTGACTACACACGCTGCATCAGCATATGTTTCATCAGAGTGAGTAAAATGGCACTTCTGCAGTCAGATCGACACAGAATGACTGCTGGAGAATTAGATCCCCAAGGATTGGGTGATGAGGCAGATACAGAACCTGATCAGGACAACAAGTACGTCAAAAGGACTGGTTCTGTGAAAAGGTCCCTACAAAGGGTGATGCCTGCCATCTTCCAGCCAACTCTCCCTGTTACTACAAGGTACAAACTTGTTGCGCCATGTACAGTTCTTGCACCATGTACAGTTCCTCTTGAAACATGCCTGTCTTGCTACCCTGCGCTGGTTGTGTGTTTGCTCTTGATGCTTTTGCCAAAAAATGCCATGGCTTCAGAGGTTGTACATCAGCCAGATGCATGCCTCTGCAGCACCTCTGATCAATATGCTTCCAGCAATGCAGCTGCAGTCAAGCCTGGCGAAGTCATTTCAGTCTTTAGCAAGCTCACAGGTTTGCATCAAACTGCTTTGCTATGCCTGTTTCAGGGACGTCAAGGGTGGAAAAGCAGGTTCCTCAAGTGCGCAACCAGCCAGACGCAGAAGGCGGCGGCAGCAGATATGTTCTTTGCGCAACTTGCTGGTATTGATTGCACTGATAGGCACACTTGGCACAATGCTTTTCCTGTACAGCAAAGTGCAGCCTACAGCCCTTTGATTTGAGGTACAACCTGCAAGCTAGACCTCACGCAGGTTATCCACATTTTACACATAATATACCAATGTGGGCTTGATGCTGCTTCTATTTGCCCTAAAATGGACTGCTGCATGCCAGAGTTGAATGTTGCCGACAGGCAGACCATGCATAGATGGACAATGCTAGGCATAATGCCATGAGCAATCTGTATACCACTCCCGCTGATTTCGAACTAGCTTCAGCATGTATGATCAAGTGCGCAGGATGCAAGCTTTTGTCATGACAGGCCGTTGCCACTGAGGCACAGCACATACGTATATACAGATGCTTGTCTGATCTCCTCTTGCACCTTCTTGTAGATTGAAGCATCATGATCTTACCTACTCAAGGTCATGTGTGCAGGTACTTATACATATGTATGCATACGTATTGACATAGGATGCGGTGATACAATCCATGAGAGCAACATTGATCATTGCGAGTGGCTGCAGAATGGCATTTAGCCCTGGCACAGAAAGATGCTACATGTACAGCCTATGAGAGTTGCCACCTTGAAGTAAAGCTCATGGGGGGGGATTTTGAGAAGTTGCTGCTCCGTACATTCGCTTAGACAGACAATGTTGGGGAACAGTACTCGGGATTGCCTTGTTTTCAAACGTTGACGTTCGGCGTTGTGCCTCAGCGAAAATCGCTCGCATGCGCTCATGCTACGAGACTTGAACATAGTATCCGGAGTGTGCTTCGTGTGCGCCGGCGAATTGCCGAAGCTGAGGCAAGTGAACCTCCGCATCTTGTATTTCGCCGATCGGGTCGTCGTCTGCACACGAGCTTCACAGTGCGCAAAACAGCCTTCTACCGGGCAGCCTTCCTGCAAAATCTTTTGACTAGTGGCAGGTATTCCGCTCATGTCAGAACCAAGCGAGGAGTTTGCTGTGGCTCTCAAGGAGCTTCAGCAAGTGTCCGAGACCATCAGGCAGGGAGCAGCGTACTTTGAGGCACAAGCTCAGTCAGGACAAGCAATTGCCAGGTACAGCAAATGACGGTTAGCCCACTGGTAATTGTTGCTAGCTCCACGGTGCAATGTTTGACAGGACTGCATTTGTGTAGTGTTACAGAAGGCGCAAAAGAATATATCAAGGAAGTTCTAACAGCCACCACGCAGCATCTCCTGAACGTTGCTGACATTGTCGACGGTGCTGTTATAGACCAGACAGCTGCAATTTGCCAGCTCAATAATGCAAGCAAGGCTATGCTTCAGGTATGACTCTTGAATCAGCGGCACAACTTGATGTACGCTAGTGATGACTCCAACTTTCTGTTGAACTTCCGCAGAACATGCTTGCGGTCCAAGCAAGGATAGAAGCGCAATATCTGTCTGCCCTGCAAACGCCAATATCTTATCACAGGTTCCCAAAGATTTACAACCCTATAGGCAGGTTGTGAGTGGTGTTGCTCAAATGGACTGCGTTCCTCACTGTGCATTACGATCAAGATGAATCCAAGCATACAATGTATCTTTTCGAGATCTGCGATTCATATGCTGCGAGTCTGACAGGTCCGTGAGCAGGCAGAACAAAATAGTCTACTACTCATCATACACCTAAATTATGCAGCATTGGCACATTGCCAGCTGTACAGGTCACCATATGATGTATCAGCCTGTGGTAATGTTGATGTTGGTGCTGACTCAATTTTGTACTTTAATTTTGCGAAATGTCCTGGATTTATGTAATGACCTGAGTAAACTGCACCTTTTCAGGATCAGTTACCCATACGCCAGCAGGAGCAGCAGTTCGTTCAGTCATGGGCCAATAATCAAAGCAGATAGAGGTGAACTTCAGCTGTATGTGTGCAGTGCCAGTGTCACATGTGCTCCTGCATGTGTGATAAGGCCTGTCTAGAAGATTCACTACATGCATATGTGTAGTATGCCTGCATACTTTGCTGCTAAGCCTGGGGGCTCAAGCATTGCACATGACTGATGTCTATGATGTTATGCTAGTGAGGTATGTGTCAGGAATGCTTGAAGGTTCATTTGGCAGTGTGTATGCTATTGCCTGCTTGGATTTAGTGGTTAGGACACTTTTTAGTCAGGACGATTCCAAGGTAGATAAGCAAACTTCAGAGTGCTAGTTCAGATAACATAAGCATATTTCAGACATATCTGATGTAAGGACGTCAGACTGAATCAGGGTGCCCTGAAACCAAATTTTCAGACACTTTCAGACATGGCTGAAGTAGTCCTGTTAAGATGAGATCAGACCCATGGCACTTGTAAGTTTCTTAATCAAGCATCTTCAAGACTGCTTAGGGTTACTTAGGGGGTGAACCTTCGTCAGGGGAGTGACTCCATTCCTTCCAGGCTGAGTTGCGTTTGGAGGTGTTTTGAAGGCGTCTGAGCTTGTCTAAAGCTGGCTGATTGTGGGCTTTTTTTCCAAATTTTTAATCCTGATAAACAGGCCGTTTGGACAGGTTCGGTTGCAACGAGGATCAGACACACATCAGACACACGTGCTGAGGAACGGTCATATTCTGTTATTACACATTGATCAGGCAAATCAGAGCAGCACTTAGAAGAGGATCCAGACGCATGGTGAACATGCTTTTACTGTGTTGTGTGTGCTTTATCAGCAACAAATTTGACGGTGTCCAAATACTGCAGAGGTGATAACAATTACTCACTGTTGTAGTGACATCTCTATGAGACTGACTCAACGCGCAGCCACGCCCATCCATATGCTCATTAGTGCAAATAGGTTTTGATGTATAAGAGCAATCATGAGCAACCTGACACAACCAACAATCTAGCTGAACTGCACAGAGATGGGAGAACAAGCATCACAGCTTGTTGGCAATGAGCAAACATCCCTTGATCAAAACCTAGCACTAAAATCCTGGGCACGAGGAAGCTCCAAGCTCTCTAGCTGCTGCCATCTGTCTTGGCACATCTGTCTGCATTCTTCTTCAACATTCTGCCAAGCTTGTAGTCTTTGTTTGTCCCAGCCAAGAAATGGTTCATGCAAGCTAGAGGTTGTGATGTCTACCAGCAACTCTGTTAACAGAGGCCACTTTCCTTTGATCAACGACTTGATGACAGTATCATCCACAACCTTGAAGCTCACTGTCAAGCTCTCCAGGAGCGGCCAATGTGCGCGCACCAACTGTGAGGCAGCCTCAGGTTCAAAGTCGTTGAGACTGATCTACACAGCAACACCTAGCAGGTCAGAGCTCTGAGGTCTGTAGTCAGACTAACAAAGGTAAAGTCATGCATCATGATTGTGGTCAACTTCAGGGCAGCAGCTTGTGTGCAGCTGCTTGACAACCTGCCTCAAGCAAGCAAGCATGACCAACTGGTTGCATAGAGTCTGACAAACAGTCTGTGAAAATCCCAGAAGCTTGTCTGAAGTCATACAACAGACAAACTTGAGCAGCATGGAGTGACAATGGGACCGTAACAGGGATCACGAGTGACAGAAGCCAAGGTGAGTGCATTGCGAGCAGAGGGTGAGGTCGCTTTGAAGCAAAGTCTTTGATGCAATGCAGCTGGTGGCTGCTGCATGCAACATATTGCTCACCCGGAGAGTCTTCAACAATGGCCAGTCAGCTTTATTGAGCTCCATCAGGACGCTTGTTTGGTTGAAACCATTGTTGGTGAGGCACAGCCACTCCAGCAGTGGCCACTTTGCGTCAGACAGGTGTGAGATGGCTTTACTGCTCAAGGGTTCTTCATTGTTGCACATGTCAAGCTTCTTTAGACAGGGCCAGTTGCCTTTGCTTAGGTGAAGTAAGGCAGCCTCATCCAAATACAGCCTGCACAAGTACAACAACTGTGTGAAAACCAAAAGTTTATTGCTTTCCCAATGTCTAGCAAGATGTCCAATGTTCGAGCTTGAAGAGCGCAAATAAACAGTAGCACCAGATACTGGAAGGAATGTGCGCGCTGCCAGGACAAGTAGTAGATGCGTCACCTACAAAGGTACAAGCGCTCCAGCAAAGGCCAGTCCCCCTGAGACAATTGTGCCATGGCATCTGCTGCTAGTGGATTGCCGTCCAGCCGGATTCCTTTCAGTGCTGGCCACGAAGCTTGGACAAGCGCACTTAGACATTTGAGCCTGTTATCTGACAGGTCAACTGTCTCCAGCTGACTCCATCTGGGCTTGCTGAGCTGCCGTAGGCTGTAGTGGTTCAGATTGCTATTGTTAACGTGCAGGTGCTTGAGTAATGAACACTGGCTGGTATCTGGCAAATCCCTCATATTGTGCAGATAATTTTGGTTCAAGCCCAAGGTTTGCAGACACGGCCATTTGCAGAAGACCAACATGACCATTGCTGATCCATCAAGGCAAGTGTCATTAAGGTTGATTGCTTCCAACTGCGGCCAATCTGCTCCAGCTAGGTACTGAATGCCTGGAATGTAAATTCTGTTGCCTGTCAAGGTCAAGCTCTTCAGCTGCAGCCAGCTTCCTTTACTCAAGGCTGCCATAGACTGCGTGTCTAGCTTGCTGCCGTGTAGCTCTAGCTTCTCCAACAAAGGCAAGTGGGCATCAGCTAGGTATACCATTGACGTAGTCAGATTGTTGCCTGCCAAGTGGAGAGACTTGAGGTTTGGGTAGGGCACCGCCAGTAATACTCTAGCACGGCATGAGTCTATCTTGCTGTAGCTTAGACTCAAGCTTTGGAGCTGAAGATGTGTTGCCTTGGCTAACTGGGAGACAGACTGGACGTCCAGAGTCTTGCTGTATTTGAGGTCAAGATGTATTAAGAGCGGCCAAGCCCCTGTGGTGAGCACCCTGGCATCGTGGCAATCCATGGCACGTCTGATCTTGGTGACATACTCACGTACACATTTGCGCAGAGATGCGCAAGATGCCAATAGCTGTGCCAAGGTGACAACTGGCAGGTGCTCCAAGAGCTGTGGGACGTGGCATACCAAGTCCGCTAGCATGACCTGCACGCAACAGCTCAGTTGATCTTGTTTATTTACGAAGCGTCGGAAAGGTCCTTAGATGACACACTGGACCACAGTATGACTCTGTAGTTCAGAAGTCCAACATCGCAAACCGTACTCACGATGTGTGGCAGTAGCAGCAGCGGCGAGGTGGGTGCAAGGCATGCGAGTCACAGCAAGCGGGTAGCAGCCTACATGAGCTTGCACATGCTAATCATGTTGTTAACTTGAAGTGGTAAGGGTCGACTCAAAGCAGAGCTTCGCAAAGGGCGGTGACTTGCCGTCAGTGACCAGTTCTCAGAGATCGAGTGGCTCGAAGCTTGGGGTCTGCACCAGGGTCTGCACCGGGGGGCACAGGCGTGAGCAGGGGACTCAGGCCTTTCAGCCAGCTTCAGACAAGTTCAGACGCCTTCAAAACACCTCTGAACACAATTCAGCCTGGTCCCATTCCATCATGTGTTGAACATTCATGTAAGATGAGGCGACACAAGAATCACCCTGATAATTTTTGTACAGCTAGCAATGCAGCTTTGCATGACGGGTCTAGCTCCAAGGCATGCCTATATGCAGCTACAGCTTGGTCTGTTTGACCTTTTGACCTGAGCGCAGTTGCCAATCTACAAAACCCCTGCATACACAAGCCTATCTTACTGCAGTTTGCGGCGTGCACCTAAATTGCGAGCCAAGTGCAATATGTCATGACCAACAGCATGACGCACAAACACTGACCTTGCTCCAATCAGGCGCAATTGTTGTGCATGCTTCTGCATCTTCAAGAGCTTCATTCCATCGTGCTAAAGACGCATTGGCTGCGGATCTGTTGCTGTACATAACAGCCAAAGGATCAACAGCGCTACTGAGCGTGCCTGCCATGCCACTGAGAGCCACCTCAGTCTGCAAATTGATGGCCATCTACAGCAGCATTGCCAACATATTCAGACGCCAGCAACCATAGCGCTACAAAGACTGCGCACACTTTTCACATCATCGCGTCGAGTCTCTGCGTAACAACATTGATGTGTTGCTGCCTGCAAGTGCAACCCAGTATCAGCAGGAGTATGCCGTGCGTATTTGGTTACGTGCGTTCTACAGCATTTTACCGTGTACAGCTGGACAGCCTGCTGGTGCTCGGCCCTTTGATACTTCTCATTGCCTCTCTGCTTGGCTGTTGCAGCTGCTTGCGTCCACACAGCTTCATCCTCCTCATCACTCAGCTCAGCCTTGTGAGTACCATAGGCATTTTGCGCCATTGAAGGTGTTGGCAAGGCATTGCTGGCAGGTGATGATGCAGATGTGCCTGTGCAGCCAGATCCAGTCAGCAACCCAGACTCTGTGAAATGATGTCAAGCATAGACATGCTGATTCGCCAAAGTAGAGCAAAGTGTCTGTGTTTGCATATCACAATGTGCAATTTCAGTTACAGTGCGTCCTCTGTCACACAATGCTGCACAGCTCTATGCTGAAGTCATCCTTTGTGGACCATACTGACACTGTGTCATATGTTTCCATTTACTTCGCCTTGTGCCATCATCATTCATCATGCATGTTGTCCAGCTGTTGTTGCGCATTGCGTACATGTTGCTCCGTATATGCAACTAGAAAGCATGAAACTGAGCTGCTGTACACTTGTTTTGCCCTAGCAGCTGCCATGCACCAAATGACATGCTACTGAAGATCATAAGTATTTGACCCTGACAAAAGACCTGGACTGGAAAATGAAACAAGAACTATGATGAAGCAAATGCCAGCTACGTTCCAGCATGACACTATACACCTTCAAGAGTTTAGACACACCTGCAGGTGTGCATGTGAAGGGTCTGAGCAATGCCAAGCCAACAGGCTTGGGCATCCTGTCCAGCTGGTGTTGACAGGCAGTCATGACTTCGTGCCTCTCCAGCAATGCTGCCATGTTGATGCCTGCCAGCTGCAGCAGCTCACGCACTGATCGCATGTCCCAACCACTCTGTGCCTGCCCTCTCAGCTTGTTGACCTGAAGCCAGCATTTGTGCATCAACCTGCCCACCAAACAGCCCAAACTCATGTGCAGTCATCATTGGGTACAACAGTAAAGGATCATCTGCACTCTTGAGCAAGAGCAGCAAGTCTGGCATGTCACCAATAAGCATGTAATCAACCGTGCAAAACCCATGTTGTCAGGAGCGTGAGGCTGATCAAGCATGTCAATGTACAGGCAGGACCATCTGTTGCAAAAGTTAGGCATAACATGAGCTGTCCATGAAGTCAAGCAAGGGATCACGCTTAATTGCGGAGAGCGCCCACTCCAAGTGCTACATTGGCCTGCACTCTTCAGCCTGCCATGGAGAGCCTCAAGTATTTGTCCTGTTTACGGTACTTGCAGATGCTTACATGCTGAGCAAGATCAATCTGGCGTGCAATGTTGGCATGTCCGAGTGACAGTGCTAAGCTCCTCGGGCTCTCGCTGCTCATGTCAAGGAGCGAGCCACTTGCGCAACCCATGTACAGCAGCATCTCTGCAGCTGTAGCTTGGCCATGGCCGGCAGCTGAATGTAGAGGTGTGCTGCCACCCTGATTTGGGCTGTTTGCATCGGCCCCCTGCTGTAGCAGCCAACCAACTGCTTCGGTGTAACCCTGCAGCATCAGTAGTAAGCCTTGAGGCGGCGCGCCTGTCATGACAGGCTGGTGTTGTGGGTTCACAGCCAGTTGATGAGGCTGGGTGCAAGCCCGTGCAACCTCTCTAGTTGCGGCTGTTTGCCTCAGCGTCTTGACATCACAGCCAAATTACTGCTGACTTGCCCTGCAACATCATGAAAGGCAGGTGAGATGCCATCATTACATGCTGCTGGTGTCAACTTGGATGCAGGTGCCCGTTGCCCCCATAGGTGGGGCTGTCTTGACAAGCTGATTCTCAGGAGAGGTGAGGGGATGAGGGGGAGGGACAGGAGGGAACGAAGGGGAGGAAGAGGAGGGTGGGGAGAGAGAGGAGGGGGGATGGTCTAGTATGCAGAAAGAGAAAAAAAGCAAGGTCTGTTGTGATGGTACTGAACACCTTGGCAGCAGCCCAGTGAAGGGCTGTATGGCCCATCAAGGCGTATGATGTGCCTGCTCCACTATACGCCACCAGCTCTGCCTTGTGCTTGCCGCTTGCCTTCAGCAGACCCTTCATGCTGTGTAGCTTGCCATACCTTGCAGCGTCCAACCACCTGCACAATCAGCCCAGCTTCAAAATCTCCAACACTATAACAGCAAAGCAGGAGGGAGCAAAGATGGGCATGGATATGAGCAGATCAGGCAGCATTGAAAGAGTGTGCACTCACTGCGCATCTTCGAGACAAAAGTCCCCAGAACGCGTTGTGCACAGGGTCAAAGCAGCGTCAGTGCACGAGCGCTGCACAGTGATGAGTGCTCACGCTTTGCCATGCTCCCTGATGACTGAGGCTGCTGCGGTCAAATCCCCTGATGTGACTGCATATGCATCATCGCAGCTGTCACTCGTCAGGGTGACAGTGCTTGTTGCTGCTGCTGCTGCTTCTGTCGATTGCTCATGTGCTTCTGCATTAGCTGCCTGCACACTCTGGACTGATTCCGCCTCCTCAGGACCAGACTTTGTCTGTCCGTGTGCATGACAGACAGAAGGCTGGTGAAAAGCACGGGAGGCACTATGTGCGCTCTGGGTGACTTCTGCAGCATTGTGCACAGGGGGATGCTTATTGACCCCAGTTCGGATGCTGCTGCTTTGAGAGATGCTGGTGAATGGCTGAGTAGACTCTGAGGATGGAGCTGCTGCAGCTTGATGTGTGATGTTACCAGTATCAGGAAGGGATATGCTGGCTTGATCTGCAGTAGCTTCACATTGGCTGCTGTCTGTGAAGAGCGCAGCAACTGCCAGCCATTTCTTACTCTCGGCAACCTGCTGAGCAGTCTCGCTGGAGCTATCCCGTGCATACACTGCACACAGTGCAGCATTTAGTGAGAAGAAGCTTCTGAACCAGGTGCCTGCTAAAATTGTTGTGCAGAGAGGGCTTACTGCATCAAGACTGTTGAAGCTGACTCAATAACTGATACAAATGATCTACTGTACATGCTACTGCTACTGTTGATGAAGTAGCAGCAGACTGAGCAAACCTGCATTTGGCAGACTTTGTAGCATGGGCACCAATGTGTGTTTGTGAATGTAGCAAGCCACACAACAGACCAGAATGCAGCTTACTTTGCTTCTGACACACATTTGCTTTACCCAACAATAGGATCTTTGGCTTCGCATGGCTTTGCAATGCAGGCCAGAAACTGTCATTACCTTTTGTTGCTGACTGATCTAGCAGGAAGAGAACAATGTCCTGTTGACCATTGGCAGCTGCAGCATGAAGAGGAGTACTGTCCTCAGCATTGAGACAGTTGATGTCTGCCCCTTGCTGTAACAACCATTGCAAGCAAGTCAGGTGCCCTTTTGCAGCACACCAGTGCACGGCGGTATGCCCAACCCCTGATCCCTGCAAAATCCCAAGAGATCCTGCTGATTTGAAGTGTTGCTGGTTGGAGTCTTGCGCTGCTGGCTTCAGATTTGGGGTGTCAGAAAACAGAATCATCTTGTATTATATGCAAGCTTGCATGCTCTCTTGTGCTGAAAATGGCTGGCTTTGTGAGTTGCTGTACCTTAAAATGTAGCAAAGCAGGGATCTCCTGAAGAAGAGTAGCGAGGGTGTCAGTCTCTCCTAGCTTGGCAGCATTCAACCACTGCTTTGCTTGTTGGTTGCTTACAGATGGCGCTCCTTGCATGCTGCACATCCACAGCAGGTTACAAACTGCACGCGCAGTAACAGGGCCGGTAACACAGCGCATGCCAGCAATACCACACATCACAAACAGGCAGGTAAATAGTGTTCTTGCAGACCTACTCGTCTGCTCAAAGGAGCCAGGAGCGGACTGAAGCAATGCCTGATATCTTTCTCAAGTGACAGCAGCTAGTTTGTCAATACTAGTATATTTCGCGGAACACGGTATGCCAACCAGTGCGTTTGGGCTGATCACTGATCTACAAAGCCGAGCGGAGTCAGAAAATCAAAGTGCTCTTGCAGTGATTGCCGACTGGAGTGCCGTGAAGTTTGCCTACAATTTTGAGCACCGCAAGAGCGGGATGCGCTTGTCGCAGCAGGCCGGGAAGTTCTACAGTCGACCTGTGCGATCGGCCACGTGCCTGCAAAAATCACGGTGCTTGCGTCTGGAGTTTCTCCATGACAGCAAGTCAAGCTTGTCCAGAGGCGATCGTGAGCGTCGTCACAGCATCTCGAGCTGTGAAGTTGCTGTCGCTGCAGCACTGCACTACTATCAGAAGCGTTTCCGGTCACATTTAGTTTTCTATGCATCGTGAAAGACTTTTGACCCTCAGCTGCACAAAGCTCTCTTCACAGTTCTCGCTTGCGCCCGGCATAGGGCGTCATGTAGCATGATAGCTTCATAAGTGTTCAGTGGGTTGAGTACAGCAATGGCACCCAGATTCATTGGCCTGTTGGCTGACCACCATCCCTGCATCTTTCCGCCGGAGACCACCTCCTTCACTGGAGGGAGACCCTGTACAGAAAGAGTCAAGGTACTGTCTATTTTCAGACAGCTTGATTTGGCGTCATCGTCTTCGTCGGTTCTCACGACCTGCTGCGTCCCTTGCCAGCGTTGACCTTCATAAGACCACCCTGTGTCAAACTCTATAAGGTGTTGCAGAGTCGTGTCGCGGGGAACTTCCGTGATGGCTTTGAGACAACCAACCTGTACAAAACAGGCACATTCACACCCCCTTTCGCGGTTTCAGGCTTGACGGCGCGAGGTAAGCTTTGCCTGGCATCCATCCCCAAAATGTACCCTGTGCTGGACCTGCCGTTGCCCAAACTCAGGTTGCATGACCTTCCTATACAGGCAATATGCTCTCCAGAGGCAGCGAACTCCACAGGCGAGCAGTGAACAACTACTCCAGGATGGAGCTGCAGGTAAGGTCTCTTGCACCTTGCTTCAAGACACAGGTGTAGACGCAGCGCACCTTCATACATTCTAACTACTGTAGCCATTATATCAAAGCTGTGTCAAAGCTGTAACCCGCTCCCGTTCTGCTGCCAGGTTGAGTATGCTGAGGACAGCAGGCAGTGCTTGCTGGCCTCCGGCAAGGCTGACAACCAGAAGGGCAGGGGCAGTGTAGTTGGCATGATGCGAGGTGCTGCAAAGGGTTTCTTTCAGCAGATTCGTGTTGCCAGGCCACACAACCACTTCTTGTGATCGAGCTTGCTTTCATGTTTGTGATGATGTACCATATATCAGTGCAATGTAATGATAAATGTGACCAGATATAGAATACGAGTCTGCATGCATAGGCACTCTATATCATAGCATCGAACATGCCTCAGAT
>JAABUK010006330.1_pt1 | contig 17745 bp, 25 predicted proteins | sample 5559141 | NCBI WGS metagenome assembly JAABUK01 (sample SAMN10711869, study PRJNA513367) | rock metagenome | isolation source: Antarctica rocks | place: Antarctica: Victoria Land, Pudding Butte nord | collected 2016-01-03 | reverse complement strand
TGCCTGTGCCTGTGCCTGTGCCTGTGCCTGTGCCTGTGCCTGTGCCTGTGCCTGTGCCTGTGCCTGTGCCTGTGCCTGTGCCTGTGCCTGTGCCTGTGCCTGTGCCTGTGCCTGTGCCTGTGCCTGTGCCTGTATGTGTGCCTGTGTCTGAGTCTACGTCTGCGTCTGTGTCTTCCCTCTCGGGCATGAAGGAGGGCCTCATGCCCATGATACTCCATGCATGCTGGTCTCCTATACTTTGTTGCCACCTTTTTGACCCTGAAGCCTGAACTCTGCATGCTAGTCCACCCTTGCACACTGGTTCCTATACCACAGTCTGATGCTCAAAGACAGGCACAGCAGCTTTCATACAACTTCAGCAGCTGTTTGCAGTTTGCAATGCTTGACATCTGGCGCTCCTAGCACAGTGGCGTCCGTCAGTCAAGATGTGTGTGTTGTCCTTGGTGGCCTCTTCAGCTGCATGGTTCAAAGCAAGGATCAACAACAGCTGCCAAAAGGCACCGTGCCGTGTCCAGTTTCAAGCAAGGGCCAACAACAGCTGTATACACAGATACTACATGACCTAGCCTGCGCACTGTTTTTGCTGAACCTGATAGGCTCTCCCGAGACACAGCCCCAAGTGTTGTGCTGCAGTGCTGACTGCCTGTGCAGCCTCAGAAACAGAGACACACAGGTGCAACAACACTTTGCGTGCTCTGTCTGCAACGGCACCTCCTGCAGGTGCTGGTACAACTGTCAGGAATTTATTCAGGTGTGGCCCAGGTCTGGTCTAGGGACGCACTTGAATCAGTTCTTGCAGTTGTACCAGCTCCCTGCAGGAGGAATTGCTGCAGACAGAGCAGCAAGGTGTTGTTGCACCTGTGCGTCTGTGCTTCTGAGGCTGCTCAGGCAGTAAGCACTGTAGCAGATTTCTCTGGACTCCATGTGCCTCACAACCCAGGCTGACTGCAAGCTGAGTCCTGAAACTGGCCGTTTCAGCAAATGAACATGCCTGGTCGTAGTCCCCATCCGTTTCTGGGACTACAAATACATGATGGGTCGTGTGTTTCTGTGTTCCCGACAACTGTTGGTGTGATTGCAGAGGTTCCCCAACAAGGCGTCTCTTGCCATGGCAGTTCACAAGGAGCTGGGCGGCAGCCACACCAAGAAGAAGATGAGCAGGCTGAAGCGCATCATTCTGCGGGAGAGGGCTGACAAAGCGGCTGCTCAGGCAGGCACTGCTGCAGAGCAGGCTGCCGAGGGCCTGGTCAAGAGCAAGAGCGCTCTTGAGAGTCTGCAGAAACAGCTCAAGGTGCAGATTTTGTGCCAGTTTTTGACTTGAAATTGAAAGAGAAGCAGATGATCTGTCAGCAAGCTGCTAAGATCATCGGTTGAGCATTCTCAGTCAAAGGCAGTCACAGGCTCTGTTGTAGGTTGCAGAGCTGATCTTGTTCGGCTCTCTTGCTGTGCAATGTGCATTTCAAGTTTAGGCAAGCACATGCGCCTCAAGAGATCAAGGTCCAACAACATTTGACACTGCACCTATTGTGACTACTTGCATGCTGTCCTGACTGATCGGGGACTGTGGCTGCATGAGCTCATTGTCACATGGGTCAGCTGTCACCTCCCTTATGTAAAAGCAGTACAGACATGTTCAAATCCTACCCCAGGAAACATCTACAAAGTCGGTCAGGCCATAAGCAGCTGGTTTGCACAACATCCCAAAGGGCTTTGTTGGTGCAGGAAGCTGAGGAGCAGCTGGACGAAGGCCAGGTGGGGTTCATTCCGGAAGCCAGTGCCATGACTCACAAGCAGGTGCTGGAGATGGCGGTCGCTGAGGCCTCACGCCGCGTACATGAAGCCACCAAGTATGCCCACTGCACCAGACTTGTGCGCTTACATCAAGGCATTACACAGTTTGGTGTTCACAGATCTAGGATGCACATGATGCTATCAGTCATGTACTGCATCACTCCAGAACAGTCTTGTCACAGACTTCTCACTTTGGTGAACTTTCTGAAACAGGACACAAGACACTCGTATGCATGGCTATATAGGGTGTAGGGCTGATCCTTACCCCTTACATACACTCTGGGGCCACCTGCAGCATTTATATTCCAATCTGCTATTGTGGTGCATGCTGACCATCGCCTCAACAAAAGTCAAGGCTGTACTATCATGCCGTTTGCTTGCTTGCTGAATTGATCCCATGCTGGAGGTCACTGCTAAGCAGCTATCAGCACAACGCCCTGATCAGCAGGCAAGCTTTCATAACACTAGTCAGGCGCTTGCATGTGTCGCTCGTGACGCTGTGTTGAGCAGACTGACTGACCTTCAGTCTTGTGAAGAAAGCAGGCATCAAAGCAGTGCCTGAGATGGCCGCGAGTGGCTGTTCATGCACTGTGCAGGCAGGTGACTGATGCGGAAGAAGAAGCGGCTAAAAAGGCTGATGAGCGTGCCAAGGTGTGGAAGACCCACAACGGTAGCAACAGCACCAGCCCCAACACCACTCCAAGCACAAGCGTGGAGATTGTGCCCAAGGACAGTCAGGCAAGCAGCGCTAATCAGACAGAACAGCCAGCTTCTTCTTCAAAGGCTGAGCGCTCGCACTCTGCAGATGGTGAGTCTTTCATTCCGTCATTCATTCAGTCAATCATTTGTTTGGTCAATCACAGTCCTTTTGTCTTTCATCCACCCACCCCCCCACTCATGCGCCCACTCGCTCACCCATTCACCTGCTCACTCACTCACTCACTCACCCACTCACACCCGCTCGCTCACTCACTCACTTGCTCACTCATTGGTGTTGTTAGTGGTGTTTGAGCAGTGCTGAAGCTGTGAGCATTCCTGACCCTCCCTCTGCAATGCACCAGTCCGGCACAAGTGACATGTTCTCTTTGACAACTGTTTGTTGCATTGCTGGCAGCTGCAGTGCAGAATGCTGCAATGCAATCCTATGGCAACTGCTTGTGGCTGTAAAAGTTACACTGTCCATCTCTTGCCATATGTCATCATGCCTTTTGGGCATGTGCTGTGCACACATATCGTGACAGGCTGAGTTTGAGAGATGCGAGTCAAGTTGTGTCTTATATGATGTGGTAGCTGCGTAACAAAATGTGTGTTGCACTCAAGCTATCAAGTGTGTGACCATGTGCTGCAGAGGCAGCAGCAGCAGTCAAGCCTCAGACGCAGCCCTCAGCGGACGACCAGTACGTCAGCGAGCAGCTGCAGCTGATGGGCCTCAGCCTGAAGCATGAGGCTCACCAGAGCGCAGATGAGGAATCTGAATCGGAGGCGGGCAGCAGCAGCAGCGGCGGCGACGAAGAAGAACAGGGGCTCGAAGCTTTTGAGGATGTTCTGTCCTCTTGGCTGACAGCAGCGCACAGCAAAACGTCTCAAGCCCTGATGAAAGCGCAAGCCAGTCTGCCCCTCAGACCTAGGACCGCCGGAAACCCTGGCGGTGGCCAGTCAACCCTAGATAGGATCCAGGAGCAGCAACAGCAGCTGATGCAAGAAGAGGCAAAGGCAGAAAAGCCGAAGAAGATCAAGGGTGCCAGCAGCAAGCAGGCTGCACAGGTTGAGAACACACCGGCAGATGAAGACGAAGAGGAGGAGCCAGATTCCCCGTCAGGGATTGAGGGATGGAAAGATGTTCTGTCTGGCTGGGTGGACACAGCAGGTGTGTCAGCGCCAGCTCAGCATGCACAGCGTGCAAATTCAAACCTAGCACCACAGGCTCAAGGTGCCAACAAGAACGCTGCAAAGCTGGATACTGCCAATGAGGCTCCAGCTTGGCTTGCTGATGTCAGCAGTGATGACGAGGATGAAGCAGAAGAGAAGAAGGACAGCGTCGGTCCTCCCAGGACTTCCTCAATCTCTGAGTCTCAGCTCAACACTGCAGCTTCTCAGGAAGGTCTGAGTGACACAGAGAGGCAGGCTGCACAGCCCAGCACTGCCAATTTGAATTCAGCTGGCCAGCAGCTGCCACAGCAGGCACAGCATGCTGGGGTGGCACACGCCCCCTTCCCGCCAAGCCCTCTGCAAGGCTACAGTGTGCCTTTTGACAATGTCATGAGCACCTCTGGCATTTCAAGCCAAGACAGGAGATTGGAGGGAGATTTGCTGAGTCGCGCCAGGTCTGATCCTGCTGCGCTGTGGCCCAACCCTGCCCCAGGATTCCCGTCAAGGGCAGGGCTGGACCATCACGGCCTTCCAGCGGTGGCCACCTCTGTGCCTGCTCCAGTGTATGCTGCAGATCAGGGCTTGCCTGCTCAGGTACACATCACTCAGCTGCCATGCTTGCACAGATTGCAATATCAAGCTGGACACAAAAATGACGCTTTGCATTGATCATGACAGGAGCCTCTCAAGGTGGCAGTACGAAGCTGATATCAAGCTGAGAAAGCTGCTGCATGAATGTCTGTTTTGTGCATGAGGCGCAACAGAACATGCATTCGTTGCTATGCATCCGTGATCAGGATGTGATGCCTGAGCATCATAACTGGTCACAGCTGCAGTCAGAAGCAGAACTTGTTTGCTTCCATGCTGACGCTTGTTATAGCATCAAGATGCTTACTCATGATCCTGACTCATGGTATTGATTCATGATGCTGACTCATTTGTGCCCACTGAGGACAAGCGGTGGTATCATGCAGTGGTCCATTTTCTCGCAAGGCTCTGCTTTGCTAGTCTGGTTGTCATATAGATCTCACAGTGCGTGTCACACAGATGTCACGCCAATGGCACAATGCCATGTCATTGCCATGCACCAATATTATGTCGTGTATGATATTTCCCAATCATTGTCTGTTGACTCCTCTGAAAGACAGCAATGTAAATTGATTGATTGATCAATGTTATCTGGTTGCTTGCCTATAGGCTCTGCAGAATTGGAAGGAGCAGTTCAAGGGGCTGTACCGCAGCTTTGGGGCTGACCAGCCTGGCCCTGCCTTTGCCACAGTCCCCAACCCTGCCTTTGCTGGCCACAGATTTGAGCCTCCTCCTGGCTCAACTGCCAACTCTCACGAGTTTGAGTGTGCAGTGAGTTGCTCTACCCTTGCTAACCTTTGATACACCCTGCTAACCCATGCAAACCCTTGCTAATGGCTGCTGACCTTGCAGCAATCAATCGTGCACTCTGGGGTTTCATGTTGAATCCTCAGAAGCATTGGACCACTTGGATGCCTCTCAACTCACGCAAAGTCTGTCTGCAACTTGCGTCATGTACGTCATTTAGCTTGTCACGACAAGCAGTCTGCAACAACAACTGCATACATATCTTGTGCCAAGCTGATGGACTTCTGAGGAGCGTGATGACAAGATTGAAATCATTCAGTTGATTCGAACTGTTGAACCCTGTGATTTTGATCTTGGTTTGCTTCCTCAGGAGGCTCCTGTTAGGATTGCCAGAATGTGCAGCCTTATCTTCTGTACTCACTTGTGATTGAACAATTGCACATGATGTTGCCACCTCTCAAGTTTTTGAAATCCAACCAAGTCTTCAGAATCCTTTCCACCTGACTAAGCTTGATGCATGGGACAAACTTTGCTTGCTGCTAATGATCTGTTAGTACATACGGACAGACATTGCCTAATCGTTGTGTGGACAGACTGTGCCTGCCCTGAAACACTGCACCACTCATCCCCAGTCTGAGCTCGTAGCTCATACAGAATGAGCTTGCCTGGAAACCCTGCACCTTATGTTTGCAGGTCTGCAGTGTCACCTGCTGCGGCAACTTTGAGCAGCACTGCACCAGCAAGAAGCACCTGCGCAAGGCTGAGCTGTCAATGCATAAGGACTACGCCTGCCCTGAAGCACTGTACCTTATGTCCTGAAGCACTGTACCTTATGTATGCAGGTCTGCAGCGTCACCTGTTGTGGTATCATCAACTTTGAGCAACACTGCACCAGCAAGAAGCACCTGCGCAAGGCCGCAGCTGTGGCCCATGCCGCTGTAAGCAGCAACTCCCTGTTCCTGGCAGGCAGTGATGCCACGCCCACCGCCAGCACAGCCTCTGATGGCGGCACTGGAACCACCTATGTGGGTATCAAGGCCCAGTGCAGAATGTACTGTAAGCAGGTGTGTATAAGCCTTTTCAAATGCTGCTGGACTTGACAGCTGTTGCCCTGTTTCAACAGACTACAAGCTGTAGCCTCAACAGACACTACAGTTGTGCTCTCAAATAAGCTGGTACTGATGCATATTCAGCAGTGAGGAATGCAAAGTGGCTTTGGTGGCATCTTTTGGGGATGTGCTGGCCTGATTGCAAAAGCTTGTCTCCTCAATGCTTTCATCCCTCTGGTGTTGAGAATTGCTCAACTGATTAGTCATTGGTTGTGGTCAGGTGATATCAGCAGAGCTGAACCGGGTGGTGGTGGAGCTGCTGCAGCAGCTGCTGTTCTGGCAGGAGCGCCAGAAGGCGCAAGACCCCCTGAAGGCCACCAAGAAGAAGAGGCTCGTCTCAGGCCTCAGGTCAGCATCATATCATACTCACAGGCCCTGGACTTTTTGCCCCATGTACGTCAAGGTTTTGCTTTCTGTACCTCAGCTGTTTGTTTCCAATGAGGGCCTGTCAGCCTAAAGCATCCAAATCCAGGTACATCAGACTCCCTGCAGGCTACAGTCTTTGTTTTCTTAGTGTTGTTTTCAAGAAGAAGAAGCAGATCAGAACAAAAGACGTTCCTCACTTTGGCCACAGGGAGCGCTGTGCCTTTCCTCAATCTTGCTTTTATCAATCATAGAAACTTTGTGCCTTTCCCCACTCTTGCTTTTACCTTTCCTCACCATTGCCTCTGCCCATCACCGGGACCTCTATGCCTTTCCTCACTCTTCCTTTTGCCTATGACCGGGACCTCTGTGCCTTTCGACACTCTTGCTATTGCCCTTCACAGGGAGGTGGCAAAGGCAGTGAAGCTGCGCAAGGCCAAGACAGTGGTGGTGGCTCCCAACATTGAGCAGATTGAGAGTGAGGGGGGGCTAGATGATCTGCTGGGCAGTATCCTGAAACAGGCTGAGGATTTCGGCTTGCCTGTTGTCTTTGCCCTCAGCAGAAAGAAGATGGGGCAGGTATTGGTCGGCCCTAGGGCTGGGTGTCTTGCATGCTCGGTTCTGAACCCTTGGTTTTGACTTCAAAATGTATGCATGGGTATGTCAAGTCTGATCAGTCTCAGCTTTCCCCACAGTCTTACAGAATGTCAAGTTGTCCATGGTTTGGTAGAGTAGTGTGCCTAAACCCTTTTAGGCATACAATGTGCATATATACATGTTTATGATGCATGCTGTCTGACTGCAAGTCACAGTGCGGTTTCATCTTTTCTGCAGACACACATGCATACAATCAGCCTGTTCTCTGTGCAGCTGCTAATCACCAGTGTGTGCAGAGAGCCTCGGCCACTTGAGCTGAAACTGCACTCCTTGCTACCTTGCCCAGATCTGTCCATTCATGCGTTTCAATGCGACCACTGTCAGATCCATTCATCCTAGTCAGTGGTCCCAGCATGCAGCTAGTCTAGCTACTCTGGTCTGAAAGCAATTGTCTGTCTGGCAATTGACTGATTACTTAGTCAGCACCCAAGCAGCTGGTAGGCAGACCAACGCCTTGTTCGTATAAACTTTGTAATCTAGTATTAGTCACGTCAGTCAGATTAGTCAAAATCCCAATTGTAAAACCTGTAAAAAATGGTTAACAGCTTCAGTGATGTGCTGACGGCCTGGAGCTGGGTTGCACAGGTGTTTGGCTGCCGGAAGAAGATGAGCGCCATTGCCATCTTGGACTTTGGCGGAGCCAATGAGCTGTTCCACCAGATGAGTGCTCTGGCCAAGAAGGGGCGAGTGGACTACATGCTCTACTACAACGAGGACGAGAGCAATGCCCTTCCTGAAATGGATCCCATGGTATGTCCCCCCCCTCCCCCTTGCTCCTCTTGCACATAGTCTACATGCCCTACTACAACGAGAATGAGAGCAACGCCCTTCCTGAAATGGACCCCATGGTATGTCCCCCCCTGCCCCTGCTCCTCTCGCACACATACTGCTCCTCTGATGTGTAGCTCAGAAGAGCTCCTCTGATGACAACGACCATACTGCTCCTCTTGCACACATGTTTGCACATAGTCCTTAGCTTTGTAACCAGGATACTGGCAACAGTGAACAATCCCTGGAAATGTGAAGTCCACAAACGCCTGGGGACAGTGTTCCTACATTAGGCAGGTGTTGTGTTTGTGGATACTCAAAACACCTGGTTGCACAACGTCCAGGCAAATGGTGTCATGCGTGTAGACCAACACACATGGTCATGTCTTTTGCTGCGGCATCTGCACGGCATTGGAAGCATGTCTTTCTCTGTTTGAACTCTGGTCAGCACACCAGATTGGCTCAACTGCAGTGCATACTTTTGCAGCGACATCATTTGATTTGGTGTCACTTAGGGTATTGTAAACTGTAGGGCTTATGAATTGTAGGCCTTGAAATGTTCCGAGGCCAATGGTCCAATAAACAAGAGAAAGACCGAACAAATGAACCAGTGAAGGAGTGACTGAATGTACGTGTATTTGTAGGCTTTAACCAGATCAGATTCAGACAGCAGCAGCATCCTGGCTCAAGATGGCCCTGCCCCAATCCTATACCGTCTACGTGCTGATGGCCGTAAAGTGCCCATTACGGACGGTCAGGGTATGGACTTGGCTCGGCGCAAGGGTCTGATTCAGGAAGTGGTTGTATCCCCAAAGAGAGCTTCGAAAACCCTGGCTGATGCCAACTCAGCTTTTGGGCCTCAGCTGTCTCAGCCTGAGACAGTTGTCCTGCACTCAGTTGAGTTGCCTCAGGTCCAGCTTGGCGATCGGGAGATTGCAGACTCGCCGCCTGAAAAGGCGGGAGATGAGTCAGCTCCACAAAATGGCGGGGAATTGCCAAAGCCTCTTGATCTCCGGTCGCATCCCTCTCTTCTTCAGCTGCAGCAGCAACAGCAGCAGCCTCAGACAAACTCACTCATGACAGAATGTGGTCTGGAGCCTCGCTCAAACTCAGAGACTGTCCGGCCGAGCTCTCGAGGCTCCCCTGACTTGGCTGGCATCAGCCAAAGCATGAGCATGAGCAAAATCGGCAGCATGAACAGACTGGCGGCAGAGGTGGCCACAGCTGGAGAAATGGCGGGAAACAGGCTGGGATCAGCAACACCTTCTGTGGCAGCTGCCTCACAGCAGCCAGGTTACCTGCACTATTGGGGCTCAGCAAACAACAGTGCACCGTTGCCTCATCAGGCAATGCCCTTGGGGGTCACCTCCAGGAATCTGTCTTTGGAGCCCTCTGGAGCGAGTCCGTACGTTGGTGCGTCAGCCGTGGGTGCACCTTGTGTGCACACAAGCTTGCAGCGAGAGTCGTTGACTCAGGTTAGTGATCTTGCCATCATGCATGGTCTGGCAAATGCATGTTCCAGCATTGAGTCCTGAGAAACGTGAGTTACAGACCTGTCATGTAAAGTCTGCACAATTCTCCAGTGGTTTGCTCCACTTGCCTACTCTGGCTTGCAAGTCTTGACTGCAAAAGCAGCAGGGTCATAAAGTCTGTGTGTCAAATTCAGCTAGCAAGCACAATGCATACTCTGTCTCATAATCACGCTGCAACCACAATACCGCGACACCATGATGGTATTCAAAATTCTTGACTTCTGTTTTCTGTATGTTGCAGCACCTAGCAAGAGCAAGTCAGAGTCTTGGCGCCAGACCTCTAGGAACTGCAGCTGCAGCCTTTCCCGCCACTTCTCAGGATGGCAGGAGGCCCCCTGGCAGCAGCATGCATGGGGGTCATTTTGCCGCCCAGATGCCCTATTTAGGCGGGAACCGGTTTCCCGCCGGAGAGGCTGTGGGAGGACAGGATCTTGGCGCCTTCAACGCTGCCTCTGCGCCCACAGGGAGGGCTTTTGGCAGCGCTCCAGGGCCAGTGCCCTGCAGTGCCCTGCCAAATGCTATTGGGCCTGCTGATCCCAGTGTCTTGTTCAATGGCTGGCAAGGCCTTGGCGGGAAGCCTGCACCCCCTCCTGCCGCCCCTATGGGCTATGCTGCCTATGCTCTGTCTGAGCAACGTGAGCCAACTCTCCTTGTTGCTTTTTTTGCCTGCTGGACTGCCTCACATGTCTTTGCATGCCAAGACTCTACATGGCATAATGCTGTGACTGCATCTGCAAGCATGCCGGCGTGCAAGGGTCATGTGCCCGCATGCCAGTCAAGCGTCCTTTTTGGCTTCAATTCAGCCACATATAATCTCTGGCCTTGCTTCGCCACGCACTTTGTTCCAGTCTTTTGTCCAGACAAGCAGCGGTTAGCCCAAAGTTGACTTACTCATCACAATGGGCTGCAGACATGTCATACGGATCTCCTGCTGCCTATCCTGGTCAGCATGTTGAGCCGCCACCCCTGGTGAGTCATCCATGGCAGCAACCCCAGCTGGGGGGGTGGCCACCCCATGCGCAGCACATGAACCCATACCCGCAAGCTGTTGGGGGGATGCTGCCGTATCATCACCAGCAGCAACAGCAGCAGCTGCAACAGCAGCAGCTGCAGCAGCAGCAGCACCTGCATATGATGAGCGATGCCCCACGTCAGTTGAACGCTCATGCACAAGAGTGGAAGCCGCGTTGGGCATGAGAGCAGAGCTGCTATGGCAGATGCCATAATACGGATAAGTTGTTTTCTGGTCTGCTAAGCCAGGCTGCACACAGATCACAAGGCCTGGAGAGAGCATTCCAGTTGGTTCAGCCTGTGTTCTGGTTCTTCCCCCTTTACCTGATCTGATCTCCATCCTCGGCTTTTTTTTGCCACCTGAAGGCGCTGACAGCATTGCAAGCTTGAAGCAGAGCCTGATCTGGCAAGGAAGCTTTGTAGGCTTTATTTTACCATCTTTTGAGAGTTGATCCGTGCTCTAGGCTGTCTGTCAGTGAGACAGATCCGGCTGGTTGGGAGCTACATGCAGGCTGCAGTCACGTGACTGTCAGTCTGTGTTTGCTGTACATCAAAAAATCTTGGTTGGTGGGAAGTGCTATGTTGCCTTGAACCATTACTACCAGAGGTTACACTAAATCTTGCAGACATTCTGCAAGTCTTTTGTGTTACCTGTGGAGGGCAAAACGCTGTGCCCTTTTAAGTGTGTCGGATTTTTTTTGGTGATAAAATGGACCCTTGTCAGCAAATGCTTTCTGACCCAACACAGGGTGGCTTGGCTTGTTCAATCCTGGCTTATGCAAGAGTTAGGCACAACTTGCAAAGTAAGGGTCATGTAGGCGTTTTGCTGCCAGACAGTTGTCTCCTGCCTGTACGTTGTTGTCGTCAGCATGACTCAAGTTGCAAACGTTTTTCAAAATTTATCATGGCTCCTGCCTAACAGCTTGCAAGACGTATAGGAAGACGAGTTGAACAATTTGATGATGCAGAACTAAGTTTCAAGTCTTGTAAAATCTCTTTGTTGCACGCTCAGAAGCTTCTTCTGGAGTGTCCCATGCAGACGTCCTGACAAAACAGCTGTTCATGCACAAGTTCCGCAATGATTAACAACAAGTGTTTCCTGCATGTCCCTTGTCACGTTCATTACAGCAAAGTGCCAGGAGCTGCCGCAGTGCACCCCAAAGGGCAAGACACAAGGCAGCAGCGTGTCATGTCCAGGAGAACTTGATGATAAACAACTGCATAACCCAGGCATACAGGCTTCCAGAAGTGTGCAGCTGACCTGATTGTAGCTTCAAGCATGCTATGTGGGCACATGAAACGTTACTAGCAATAAGGCAGCTTGCATGAGTGCAATACAAATGTGTGATGAACTGATACGCAATTGTAAAGACAGTGCCATGCTGAACCAGAAAGGTTCGACTTAAGAATTGAGTCTTTCTGGTGCAGCACGCTGTCCATCTCATTCGTTAAGCACGCCAGTAAAGTCGGCACACCATGGAAGCGTACCAAACAAATTTCCATGAGAAACTTGCCATTCCATAGAAATTAGATTCCATTCAAGTAACGGTGGTGAACAGTTTTAGCCAACGACTGACACTTCTTCACAATCAGCATGACACGCTCTGTGAGAACCAGCTGTCACCCCACACCTGCAGCAGTTAACAACATATCAGGCCGCCAGTCTGTACGCCACCACCACAATCTCCATGATGCAATCAGTAAATCCACCTCCCAGCAAAGCTGTGATGCAAGGCTTGCTGTTGAGGAAACAGGGTTTGTTCTGCAGCAGCGGATGTTGCTGTATAGCCTACATGCTGTATCATTTGCTGTAGTTTGCCCATTTTGTTGGACTGTGTTGTGCTCACCAGCATGTCTCTTCGCTCCAGCCATTCACGATAACTCAAACAGCCAGCTACCAGCGTATGCAGCAAGTTCATATCCTGCACCTGTATGAGCGACCAGGAATGATCAACCGCTGACTGTTGCAGATCTGGCTCAAGTGTACCTTTGCCACCATACTTCATGGAGAACTCTGTACAATCAGCACAATGCTCAAACGGCAACGCAAAACAACAACATAAGTCACAATGTTGATGCAGTGTGGATGTCAATACCACGGTTTTGTGCGGGAGCATGGTAGCAGCATATGTTGCAATCACGTAGTCTGACATGAAATCATCTTGACTGCTGACCTGGGGCTCAATGACCAAAATTCCCTGTAGCTTCTTAGGGAGCATTTTGTTGGTATAGTAAGCCACGACATTGCCTGTGCTTAGGTTCTGACAGCTGATGTTGTCTCCTGAAAATCTACGGTGTTTCATCCAAACATACTCCTGTCTATCATATGTGAACAGGAACCTTCTGCTGGCCACAGCTAAGCCCCCTTCATCGCCCATACCCTCCCTGCATGAATTAGTGGGTAACAAGGCATGTGTGTGTCATGAGCAATTGAAAACTCTGGCTTTGGAGCCAACTGGTCTACATTGATTGACTGACTGGACAGCAGCTTGTGCAATTAGGCAGATATGCATACGGCTGCAGGCAGCATCAATACAGAGTGCAGGAGTCAACGCCAGCATGAGGTGCATGACACAGGCCATGGTGCTAGGTCTTGCAGCAGCAGTACTTCTGCAACTTTTACAAGGAAACATGCAGCAAAGTTACGGTCCATTTGCACACCGTCGTTGCAGGGAAATCAAAGCGATGCACTCATGCACCGTCACAGGCAAATGCAAACAAGTAAGGTGTGCCTTACCAACGGAGTGACGTGCCTGAACATTCGCCTTGGCCAACCAATTCAATTGTTCCATTGGCTTGATCCCTGCAAGAAACAATAAGATGTAGCTGCAAGCAAACTTTTAGCAAGCGCTGGTATCTCCTTGTTCAGCTCAGGCAAGCTTTACCTCTGAACACGCAACACCTCTGAGCCACGTCCGCTGCTCGCGTCAAACATTCTGCTAGACAAGTGCAGCTGAAAGCCCCAGCTTCTCTGATACTCTTCGAGTCTGCAATGCACTGTCTGTGAAAGGCAACAGACTGGACACTGTCTAGCGTTCAGCAGATAGTGTCTTCGAGGCCGGACGCCGGGCGGCCAAACGGCAACTTGGCATTCAAAAGTTGGTGCCAGCAGACTCACCTAACAAGCTTGTAAACGCTGACAGCTTTTGTTTTGTCAACGATGTCAACGTTTTGATCTGCCTGTACGCAGTTTAGCTCTAACTTGGTCCCTGACGACAGGGCAGCTGTAAGTACCGCATCTTGACCATTCTTGGACGCCATGACTGCTTAGAACGACGCTGCTCGCTCAGCCTTGCAATTTGAATCGCTGCAGCTCCAAGGGCACCTGACTCACAGGGAAAGGAATCTTGCAGAATACTCACGTCACAACGTTTAGTCATAAGGGAATTGCTTTGACCAGATGGTGAAGTGCCAGTCTTCAGCTACAAAGGTCAGCTTTTTCATGGACAACATGTTCTTTGACTCCAATGTCATGGCTTCTTACCTTCTGGACATTAGACCCAGTGCTCCATTGTTTTCACTCATCAAGTTCAGGTTAGGATAGCTCCGGGCTGCCGCCTTAGGAGGCTCCCGTTATGATCGCTGAAAAGCGTAACCTTTTCTTTTCTTTTCAGGTTAGGTGCTCACTCACTGAGGGTTGAGACTGAAAGATGGTTGAGACCCAAACCACCTAGAGAACAACGTGTTTGTCGCCACTGCTCTATGCAAGCGGTTGAAGACGAGCAACATTTTCTTTTTGACTGCCCTTTTTACAGCATCATTAGAGGTCAGCACTTTTCGTTATTTGGCCCAAAGTACCAACAGCGGGACATTAGGCTCTTTTTCGAACAGAACTCCCACCAGCTTGGTTTTGTTGCACACCACATACACCTGTGCTTTCAAGCCAGGATGTCTGATGAGTCACTACTGGCTCCACACCCCAGACTGTAAGTTATAAAATGAAAAAAAAAGTGAAGTGGTGTCTGGAGGTTCTCGTATTACGGTTGTACGAGAAGAGCATTTCGTATCCCCAAAAGCACGGCCGAGTTTTTCCCTATCATCTCCCGACTGACCAGCGTCGCACGTCACGTCAAGACGACGTCGTGCACAGCTCACTGCTACCCCAAGTGCTTTGCGCCAGACGACGGTGTCACCTATCTTCAGCTTGGGGAGGATGGCCCTGTCTGCGTATTGACCCTGGTCAGTCAGACTTGCTGCTGTTGCATTGCTTTGTGCAAGTAGCCTGCAAAAAATGCCAACAAGGCTCATTGTCTGCGTCTTCGTGTTTGCAGACCGAGCATAACGTGGAGGTCCTGGAGGGCCACAGATACACCTGGTTTACAGGCAGGAAGGGTGCCAGGCCCCCGGTGAGTGGCTCTTTGCTACATGTGCTGCAACCCCCCCCCTCGGCTGTTCTCTGACACCTTATCGTGCTGCAGGTGAAGGGCATGGCAAGTGAGGATGAGGAAAGTGAGCATGAGACGAGCGAGGATGAGGACAAGCCTGCCAAAAAGTCTACTGTCAAGTCCCCAGTGAGTGGCTCCATGTGCTGCTGCAAGCATTTCAATCCAGCTGTTCTCTGACACCTTTTCATGCTACAGGCCAAGGCCAAGGGCACAAAGGGCACCAAGGCTGAGGATGAGGCAAGCGAGGACGAGGACATGATGCTACAGGGTAGCGAGCATGAGACAAGTCAGGACGAGGAGGAGGATGCTGATGAGGGAAACGAGAGCGAGCCTGCACAGAAGCCAGAGAGGTCATCAGTCAAGAGGGCTCTGTTGCGACAGGAAGTTCCTGCTGCCAAGAAGCAGAAGTCCTCCAGCACCAAGGTCAGTCCTGTGCATGCATTTCTATGTGCTTGATTTAGCATGACGTTGTCTGATGAACTCCTAATGTTGCCTGCAGAGGGTGGCTGGCCTCCACCCTCCAGCTGCAGGTGGCCCCCATGTTTGCTATCCAGGGCAAACCCAGGACCCCTTCTGAAGGGTATGTAGTTGCTGTAGGCATTGAGTTGATGGTTGCAATCTGCAGCAAGACGAGTAATGCACTCAATCGTGATCATGCTAATCAGATGTTGCCTTTGATGTCTCCTCTTGGTGTCATGTTTCTGAGGACAACCTCCACTGTTTGCATTGGCAAGCAAGTGAAGGAATCAGTTCTGGGGGACACAAAGCAACACAACAGACCCCTCAACTGGTAGCCATAAAGCCTACTGGCATGCACTCTGCATTTGAGCTTGTCCCCTCTGGTTGCTTGAGTGCCAAACCGTGCTTTGGCGTATTTGCTCTTGCTTGCCTGCACGCAGGGAGGTGTTTGGTGCACAAGCAGGGCCTGGTAACAGCACAACACAGACAGAGCTGCAAGCCCTGTTTGACATCATTGGCACGCCGCACTGGGCTGATGTAGAAACTCTGCAGTCGCCAGCATGGAAGAAGTACCTGCAGAGGCTGCCGGGCAAAGCCCCTACACTCTACAGGTGTCCTCATGCCTTCTGTTGCATGGACTGTCATTGTATGCATGCATGCATGCATGCATGCATGCATGCGTGTCTTTCTACCTGTCAGTCTTGTCTGTCCGTGTAACCATGTGTCTCTCTATCTGTGTGAAAGTTCTAGCTCATGCTTGAGCAGCTGATCATCCGTTGCAGTTCTGCCTAAAATGTGTTTTCATGCAGAACACAGTACATACCTATTTCATGGAAACGCTGCTGCTGCAGAACAGACGCGACTATGTCTGCTGCTGCATTGGCAATGCTGTTGCGTGTGCCATTACCAGCAGTCACCATTGCACTTACAGTTGTTGTCCTGATACACAGTCTGCACGGGCCTACTGAGAACTAAACTACACCTAAACCCAGGGGAAGATCCAACTTCAATTGCATGAACAAATGAAAGCGTGATGAACAGGATCACAGTCGCAACTACTGGATTTAGCTGCCGCACTAAGAGCTAGCGAGTCATCAAATCAAGCCTGTTGACAAAAGAAGTGGGGCTACATAGCTGATGCAGAGTCTGTCCTGCTGTGCTGTGCTGTGTTTGATAGCATGCTGTAGTATGGTGCAGGCATTTGGGTAGTGCTGGAGAGGCAGCTGTGCACCTGCTGAGTCGGCCGCTGGCCTTTGATCCATCCCGGCGGTGCTCGGCTGAGGAGGCTCTCACTCACGAGTATCTGCACAGCTTTGAGGCCATAGACACGCAAATGGGTCAGCCTGCTTACCTCAGCACATTCACTATGCATGATGCAAGCTCACACAAGCAGTATTCTGCATTGCATACCTCATGCTCCAAACAGGCTATGATGCAGATCCATCTGCAACACAGCAAAGCATCTCGTGCCACGCTGTGCCATGCCATGCCATGTTGTGCCGTGCTGTGCTGCACCGCGCTGCGCTGCGATGCGCCGTGCTGTGCTGCCGCTGCTCTATGCTGTGCGGTGCTGTGCTGTGCTATTGACTGTTACTGTAGCCATATTGGCTATGCTGCGCTTAACTGCGCTGCGATGCACTGTACTGCGCTCTGCTGTGTGCTTATTGTCTGCCGGCAAATCAGAGCTGCGCTTTTCCAAATTCTGATGTGCCACATGACCTGAACTGCATCGCATGCTACATCAACATGTGAATGCAGTTTCACTGGTTCAGCAGACCCAGCTGCCATTGCAGAGCCAGCACCGCATGTGGACAGTCACACTGACTTGATAAGAGAATAAGAGCTGAAGACTTCATGTTGGCAGTCACATTGACCTGATATATCACGCTGCATGCAGATGTCGATGCCAAGAGAGAAGAATAACTGAACACTGCATGTCGGCAGTTACATTGACCTGCTGCATTATGCTGCATGCAGATGTCGATGCCAAGAGGGAAGAAGAACTGGAAGATCTGCTGGGTGTGGTCGATGGTATGGATCTGGATGGCAGCAAGAGGGTGCGGCGGCCACTGTTCTGGATCTCAAGTCGGCAGTGGAAGCGGCTGAGCAGCAGAACGCCAAGAGGCTCAAAGCTGGCTCCCTGGACACGCCAGAGCTGCAGCATACAGAGTCACAGCCGGCGCCTCTGCCCCATCACTACTATGATGAGCCTGACCCTGCCAAGTAAGGATACATGACATGTGAATACACCATGGTAACTGTATGGTAATCTAAACCCTAATGAATACCATGGGGAGGTACCTTGATTCGTCTTGAAAGTGGTGTAGCACGCAGAGTTGTAGACAGCTTTGCTGATGTGTCCACAGTGAAACCCCTGGGCCCTGCCAACACTGGGCAGCACCCCTGGCTTCATGGCAGCCAAACGCTGTAGTATGCATCAGACTTTTTGGCAACAGAAATGTCACA
>JAABUK010006329.1_pt1 | contig 17747 bp, 20 predicted proteins | sample 5559141 | NCBI WGS metagenome assembly JAABUK01 (sample SAMN10711869, study PRJNA513367) | rock metagenome | isolation source: Antarctica rocks | place: Antarctica: Victoria Land, Pudding Butte nord | collected 2016-01-03 | reverse complement strand
AACTTGGCTCGCCAGAGCACTCTGTTGAATGCTTTGGGTCAGGTTATCAGCACTGTGGACTTTGCGAACATCTCCATCAGTGATGTGAACCCGGTGTACAGCTTGAGCAGCTTGAGGAGGAGGCGAGTGCTCCTGGAGGCCACCTCACAACAGGTTAGTCACCTCAGGCAATGCCTTTGTGGACATACAGATACCAGACAGTTTCTGACATCACTGATCTGCTGTTGTACAATGCATCAGCCGGGTGGGTTTGACAACTACAAACAGATTTTACAGCAGTTTGGTGCAATCACTCATTCTTTACTGCTACTGTCCAAAGAGTGTGTGTCTGAGGGTGCTGCTCAGGTTACAAGTGCTGTCCCCTTGTTGTCAGTTGGCATATGCATATAGCATGTTCATGTGCTGATTCACGTGATCTAGTGAGCCACAATTGCACCAACTTGACAGAGTTGTATCTGGCATGCTACTGGGATAGTATACCTGATGGTTGTCATTTGCTGGCTTGACTGAAGCAAACAAAGTGTACCATCCGACTACTCATGAAACCAGCACTATTTTGTATATAACTTGCTTGTTTGCAACTTTTACCCACCTGGAAAAGCAAATTGTAATGCAGTATTGCATACTACAGGCCCATCTGAGACCTTTTTGTTTGTATTCACGCTTTTGGTGGTTTACATTTTTGGCTGTGCCAGTGCTCACGTGATAAAGTCTTGGACAGGATGCATTCAGGTAGTCATTCATGAGGTGGCTGCCTGAGTCATGTCATGTAGCCATCCATACTGTCATGCTTCTGCCTCAGCCTCAGCCTCAGCCTCAGAGGCAGGCTCAGCCTGACCATTAGTCATGATCAGCTTAAGTGCTGCTTAAGAGGTAGCATTGAGCCATGATCTGCTACACCTATCTATCCAGGAACAGCCATATGCAACTGTGGGTGTACAGCAGGCCCAAGCAACATCTTGTGTACCTACTCATGATGGTCAAGGTGCCCCACATTGACAAAGCTAGTGGTTTCTGTTGCAGGAAATGTTGTCTGGTCCCAGGCGGTCCCTGTTGGCAACTGCCCTGAGCAATGTGGCTGATGTGACTGTACAGATGGTGGCAGATGACAGCTCAATTGTGCCCAGTGTTTTGACTGAGCTCAATTACTCCATTGTCAATGGCACCCTGGATGTAAGCTCTTCTCCCCCCCCCCCCCCCATGCACATTTGGCCCACCCATGCAGCAAAGGTGCATTCTCGACACACAGCTGGGACTGCACACATGCTACAGGTCATGGCTGTCATAAGGTTGCCTGGGAATGTTTCCCTGTCTGCAATGCATTGAGTAGCTCTGGCATGTAGCGGTGTCACACAAGCATGTCTGCTCGCTGTAGTCGAGTCCTAGATATCATCAGCTGTACTGTACCTTATAGCAATGCTGCCATTGAAAAGCACATGCCCTATATACAAATTTCACGCTGACAGGGCTGACTATCTTATGTGCGCATATGGCTATGCGCACATAAGATAATCAGCCCTGTCAGCACTTGCAGGCTGGCTGACGTGAGCCTTAGCTCACTGACACAGAAAATGCCATTTTTACTGATGCAACTGTGATTTTGCTCTGCAGACCCAGCTACAGGACTTGGGGGAGACAAGCTGGGCTGTGCAGCTGATGTACACCAACGTCACCACCCCTGGCGGCATCAACGCCACTACCAAATCTTACTGCCATGACAAATTTGGACACTGGTGTCTAGGTAAGCTGCACATACAGCGACATACATATCTTGCTAGGGCTGTTGACTCATTCATCCTTACTGGGACTGCTTGCCATGGTAGATGAGTGTAATTGTGGGACTCTTCTTATATGGCCAGGTTTGCTTAAAAAAGATTTCCAGCTCGAAAGGACCTTGTTGCCACTAGCTGTTGCTTGATGAGCTAGCTTGCCACAATTTTCTTGCTTGCCAGACAACCATATTGCTTACATGCAACTGCCACAGTGGCAAACACAACCAGATACTAGATGACAGGTTTGTCTGCAGTATCTGGCAAGTAGGCCAATCTGCAGCTTGCAGCTTGCCTGTGCAAGGCTGATGCTGTGCAGGAATGCACAGCTTCAGATTGCAGATTACTGCTCAATCATTGCAGGATCCAATTGTTCAACACATCACCTTGCAGGATCCAATTGTTCAACATATCACCAAGGGTTAACTGACACCTCTGTGCACTGCTGCTGCAGACAAGTACAAGCATCTGTCATCAGCCGGCATCCGGGGTGTGATTGCTGGTGGCATCATTGGCATCATTTGTGTTGCAGCTCTGGCACTGATCCTGAAGGATCTTCATGGTGCTCGTAAGATGAAGGTAAGGGAGTTTTGAGCTGGACAACAGGCACTGAGCAGTTCTTGTCCTTGAAACATCATCTAGCCCAAACAACATTTGTCGAATCACAGCGTAGTGAAGCATGAGCGCTGTTGCACCCAGGGCTGGAGTCAGTTTGCATCAAAGGCGTCAATGCTGTGCAAATCTGTACTGCAGGACAATGAGGTGGTGTACAACCCCCAGACTCCCAACATTGGTGGCGGTCCTGGCGCTGGCAAGGTGGGTGCTGTGGCAGGTGCCACGGCTTTGACAGCAACAGCAGGTGGCACGCCTTCGAGTGCACGCAATGGCACTCCGACAGCAGGCTACACAGGTGGCCTGGCGCCAGTTGGCCAGACGGTCCGCAGAAAGTCCGGCGCATTCACTTCTGGTGCCGTCACTCACCCTGCCTCCCTCGCAGCTGCTGGCAAGCCTACTGGACTAGAGGAGATGGTTTCCAGCCCCAGCTTCTCCCGTGGCAACACACCCTCCCACCAGAGCGGTCTGTGATTGGATGCGGACGTCTGAGATCATCTTGCATTGCTGACCACAGTGCATGTGGGAGGTTCTATTGTGTAATTTGCGGCCTTTAGAACATTGTCTGTGTTTACTGCGCAAGTTCAACATCAGGCACTTGCTTGCATACACTATGACTTGCAAATCATGGGTGTAATGATGACTTTGCATTGCCTGGTATTGCAAGTGTAATAAGAAGTATTGCGAGTGCAGTCCAAGTCTGAGTGCCAATCTAAGTTGCAAACCAGGTTGTCATTGTGCAGAAGCAACCTGAATATTGTCAAAAGCTGAAGTATTAACATGCAGAGCAGCACTATGCATCACTGCATCGAACCAAAAGCAGCTGAGCCCTCACAGCAGGCATTTGATGTTACCCAGTGGACCTCACAGGCAGCACGCCTCGCTCACATTGAGATGCAAATTGTGACACAATGTTTGCCCTGGCATCTGTGTGAGATACTGTGCAGTTTAACTAATCATCGTCATGAGGCTGAATCAGCATTGCTGCTTGAGGCGCAAGATTCAGCTGACTAATGGTCTGCTGCAGCTTCTCAGGTCCATAGATGACCTTTGGGAAAGTGGTTGCTAGGCTGTAAGTCATGCTTGTCAGCTGCTCTAAAGAGTCCACAAAGTCATAGACAACCTGGGGCAGAACAAAGACACAGTCAAAACAGAGGCTTATGATGTGACGCCACGTGACCTGTGTTGCGTATCTGGAAAATTGAGTGCCGCTGTGCACAACATGCTTATTTGTCAAACTTTCAGACACTGGCAGCCCAAGTCAATAGCAAGCTGAACCAAGATGCAATGCAGCTCTGAAGCCTGCCACCTATTGACTGCACTCACAACAGATGAAGGCCTCTACGCACAGCATTGTACATGCACAAGAGCCAAGTGAAAGGGGTGGAAGACAGCAAAGCATCATGACAGTCGAAAATTTGGCCACCCGTCCAGGAAGCATTCAACACAAAAAGGACAATGTTTGTGTTGGGCAAGACATCTTTACCAACGCCAGGGTGTACTAACAAGCTTGCATGCGCACGGGCCAGTGAGCACCTGATGACTCAGCACTGGCAAGCCACAAAGGCTGCAAGGAATGATGTGTCTATGACTGTTACCTGCAAAGGCTGGTCAGCCAGGAACCTGCGCTGGGCAGTTGAGCCATCAGGCAGCCTGACGCGAATGGCAGCTGTGTTGGGGATGCCTGCTGAGGGCTCCGCCTGCAGGCCTGCCTTCTTGTTTGCCTTTCGCTGTTGCAGGGCAGAAGCCAGGTCAGTCTTCTTCTTCTCTGCTGCTTCCTGCTCTGCCCTGCATTCAGATGCAGCAGCAAAGTCACATGTTGTTTGCTGTGTGTGAACTGATGGGCTCATGCCATCTTGCTTGATGCACTGCAGCAGCCAGGCTAGTCTTCCTCTGTCTTGACTGCCTCCAGCTGTATGCTAATGTCCTGCGCAGATCTGCTTTAGAAGCGACAGTCCTGTATCATGACCTTAGTGCTGAAGGATTTGGAGCTTGGGTGCGAAATATGACAGTCCAAAATGAGGCATTTTTGAGATGACATTACAAGCTTGCCGCCAGCCAGCTTTTGGGCATGTGCCACAGCAGCCATGTTGCTGAGCACAATAGCTTCAGCATTGTAAGGCACAGACTTGTTTCTTATTCTCTTGAGTAGGTGCAGGCTGGTTGCAATCAACACCAATATTACCAATAGCACACAAGCAGACTTGGGTGTTGCAACAACAGACATGCTCAGACTTTGTACTACAGGCACATGCACTTGTGTGCAGGCAGTGCAGATAATGCTCTGGGCACTTTAAGTTTGACTCTTGCCTTTCAGCGTCTTGGGCTTGCTGTGCTGCTCGCTGTTGCTCTTCTTGAGCTGCTCTTTCAGCGGTACGCTGCTTCTCTCGCTCCTGGTCAGCCAGCAAGCTACGCTGGTACTCAGCGTCTTGCTCCTCCCTCAACCTCCGGTTCAGTTGCTGCACCACAGTTCTGCGCTTTCAGCACTTGGGCAACTACACATCTCCACAATGTAAGAACGCGTTCTTACTGTCCCCACACGTTTCTGAGTTTAGATTTCCAGTGTAGGGATGACGTTTCTGAACTAAATTAAACGTTTTGGGATTGAAAAGAGCTAAACATCTGGCAAGCCTTAGGAATCAATGAAATGTGCTGCTCTATGGTTCATATCCAGCTCTTTTCAGTCCTGAAACGTCTATTTTGATTCAGAAACGTCATCCCTGCATTGGAAATCTAAACTCAGAAACGCATGGGGACAGTAAAATCCCAGTTCTACATTGTGAAGATGTTCTAGCACTCCCGTTAAGAGCATTGCTGCAAAGCAATAGTAAGCAATGGTGGGCTGACAGAAACTTCTGACAGTACTGCCATCACCACATTGACAGCACAGTGATGCACATTTTGCTGTGGCACTGAAAAGTTGGCTTTCACCTGGCCTGAGATTGGGTGCATTCAGGCCCTGCTCTGAAAGCAGTCAGCAGCCATTCCACACAAAGATACAAATGCCATGATGCAGCAGCCTACACAGACCTTGGCTAGAGCCTATTGAACACGTAGCACATCCTTGTTGGGTGTGTAGAGCAGACTGGCAAAGGAAGCATCTTAAGGTCCAATGGAGTGAGGTAAGAAGCACTGACCCTTTCATTCTGATCTGCCTGGTCAGCCACAAATTGCGCCCCATGCTCTTCCACAGCAGGTTGCAGCATCTGCATCATGTCACTGGGTGTTGCTAGCCCCTCTGAGCTGGCCACCTTTTTGGTTCGCTCATTTGAGCCTGAGAGTAGCGCCACATAGGGATAGTGCGCCACATGTAGCTGGCTGCTGAACTGCGTTTCAAATTAGAACAGTGAGCCCCCACAAGACGCCTGCCATGCAACATGTTTGTGACACTGCAATGTGCTTTGCTAAGAGCAGGGCAGACACATTACGATAGTGATGAGCCACTGTATGCTTGCATTTGTTGGCACAGGTGCCTAAATGCATCATGAATTATGGCTGCATTGTTGCAGCCAAAACCCATACAGGGACCAGCATCAGCACTGCCTGTATTCCTTGTACAGGCTGCAAACTTCATCAGTGAAGCTCAAGGTAGACCAAGCAAGGAAGAGCCTAGAAGCTTACTGTGAAAGGATCGCTTTTACGAATGTCCCCTCCCCAGCACAAGAAGGTCGAATTGACGTACTGCACAAAGTCTGGGTCACACAGGGTCTGCTGGCAAAACTGATCTGTATCCTGCATGCACGACACAAGCTTTGGGGAGCGTCTCCTATAGCTCAAGAGCTCAGCAAACATCAGATTGAACATGAGGACATGTAGCTGCCAGTGGAGTGATAATGCGTGCACCCTCTTGCAAGGTTCAGTGCAGTCGGGTGCACTCATGTCAGGTGTCTGTTTGAACTGTCTGGAGACAGTTGGTCTGTACCAGAACATACCTCATGATCTGGAGAGTGTAGATAGATGAACAGAAACTTGTACTGCCTGTGTGCTTGCACAGCAGCATCCTGCCAACTGGTCTCCAGGAAGTCTGGGCAGTTGGCACCATAGCGCTGTTGCAGCATTTGCTTGAAGGTGGCTGCAGATTGGGGAGGGTCCTCGTATCGATTGCCTTGTAGGAGCGTCTGGGTAGCTCCTGCACCCAAGTATTGCTTTTTGTGCACACAGCAAAAGTTTGCAAAAGCTGACGAATGAAGCTCATGTAAATGCGCAGAAAGCTTTACACCATGTAGGATGCTGCCAGGAGCTAGTCTTGAGAACATGCTGGAACGCGAGGCCCCAATTGACCTGTATTGTGTGCCCTGGTAGAGGAACGTGCCAAACAACAAACTCTCGCTGCGGTATGCAGGGTGGTGAACGTACACAGGTGCATTGCTATTTGAAGAGCCAGATACACATGTGAGATGCGAGTTGCTGTGCATGCACACTTGATAAAAGTAGAAGAAGGAGTGGTGCCAACTCACCTTGCAGGGTGCGTGTAATTGACCGTGGCAGGACTCTGCTTCCTATGCTTGTGGTGCAAGAGTACCCAAAGCGGACAACTTCGACAATGACTTTGACGCCAGCACCTAATGCCATGAGTGGGAACTGGACAAGCCTTTGGAACAGGCCTCGCCTTTGTCGTCTTGGGCGATGTGCAGCAGACTGAGGGGGTGCAACAGCCTGTGGGAGCCGGTGAGTCGCAGCAGCAGTTGAGCGATGTTGCAGCGCCTGAGGAGCTTGATCTGAAGGGCAAGTCAGAACTGGATTTCTGTTTCACAAAACAGCAGAGATGTGCACGTCGAGCCTAGGCAGTCTCCTTGCATGCTTGACAAGGTTCAGTAGCACGTTTTGCATTCGACCAGAACTGTTCTTCTAGACGCGCACCGTAGAACATAGCTACAGCGCGGTCGAGGTCGTAGTTAGCTGCCTCGAGGTAAAAGGAAGCTTCATTGTCACTGCAGTTGGTCAGGGAGACGAACTGAGACACGACCTCGTTCCGATCCATGATGGATACTAGATCTTGCTCTGTTTGCGTCCCTCGAAGCCAGGCTGGCCTCACATCAGGCGCTCGGCTCAAGTGATCTTTCGCTTGCAAGCGATGATCTGCAGCTTCGGGTTGTTTACCACTAGCAACGACACAGATCACCAATATCGACTCAGGATTGCATCACGCACTATTGTGCAGACGAAATTACTGATTCTGAGCGCCACGACCAATGTTTCACAGCTACAAAAGTACTCGATATCAGAAGACAGCGATGAAGAAGAAGTGCATACCTTACCAAGCGAGTCTTGGAAGCTGTGCCATATCTGAGCACGCCTGAACCACACTTACATTTGGCAGGTATTGTATCACCTGTCAAATATGTTGTCGCCCCCACAGCCAGCAGTTGGAAGGTGAGTACCTGAACATGTTGTACAATGATTCTAAGAAGTTGCTATAAAGGATGCCACCATTCGCTCATGGCAGCAGGGAGAGAGGTCAGTGACCATGTACATGTTACGAGCATCACTCACCTGCACAGCATATGGTGCTGCCTCCCTGACAAGTATAATTGCCAACAGCCAGCGTACTCATATACCAATGAATGGAAACTGCAAGAAGCTTCTGTGAAGGGCGGAAAGCTTTCCCTTAAGGGCTATAAGGCGAAGGGCCGAGGGACTGTACGCAAAGGCGAAGATTATTTAAAACCCCAAAACAAGTTTGCTTGTACGATGCTCTTCGAGTCGTAGTCCTGATTCTGCTACTGTTGTACGCCTTTGCAACAAAAGAGCCAGACTCAGGATTTCTCTAGGTACCATTTACCTTGACTGGTGCTGCGCGAAGCCGGCCTTTACTTGCTTTTGAGATTTGCGAGGCAGGTTTGACTTGTGCCTCGACAAGGGCTGATGGCGGGCACAGGCCAAACTTTTTGAGGCTTGGGGCGCTCATTCAGCAGTACTGGCGGATTGCGACACCTTTGTGCATTGACGCGAGCCCAGGCTGCCTTGCAAGTCTGCCATCAGACTGTCTGTCCCTTGGACTTCAAGACAGCATCAGCCTTGGAGCACTTTGGGCTGGTACCCATGCCAGCTCCGGCTTGCAGTACGAGTATAGGCGAGGAACAGCAAGCTGAGAGCAATGACCAGCCGAGTGTCACCTGCCCAGCTGGACAGAAGCCATCCTTTATGATAGAGCTTGAGCCTGGGTCTGCACTTTACTTCAAGGCATTTGTAAAGGACGAGAATGGCGAAGAGTTGAAGCTGAGATTTCCAGGTGGGTAACTAACCAACGAGACAACAGCGCATTGATGTCGCTGCCTCACTGCAGCAGTTGGGAACCTCCTGGAAGCTGTCTGTTGGCAAAAGGTGTGTTCATGTGTGCACAGCGTGCAAAGAGACAAAAAACAAGGATCTCATCCAGTGGGTATCAAGGTGTAGCAGCAGAATCTGGCGAGGGTCTCTTGCCAAGGATGCCTGGAGCAAGGTGTCAAATGGAGAAGGGGCATGGCGCCCGAAGAAGAGGCAGAGGGCTGTTGGCAGGCCTAGCAAGAAGAAAGGTTCCAAGCTAGACAGTGGTAAGCTCCGCTGTGCATGCTGTTCATGGTGTCCCAAAAGCTGCGTCCAACAGATTCGAGACCTGCCTGTCACAGCCTGTTGCACAACGGGCAGCTGGTGTGAAGCCATATATGTAATGGTTTTATGTGACCATTTGGCCTCCTGCTTTTAGCACCAAGTATTGTGTCTTGAGCATGTGACCAAATATGTCTGCGCTTCCATCCCTGAGTGTCAAACACACTCAAGCATGGCCAGTCCCAAACACCTACATATGCTAGAGTTTAGCTATTGTCAACCCATGTCTTTGTCTTTGTCTGTGTGCCTTGCCTGTAGCTGCCTTCAAGCAATACACCCAGCCACAGCTGTATAATCAGCGTTGTTGCTAGATGCCCCAAGTGGGCTTTGCTCTTCATGTCTGCAACCCGATTCAGTCACACAAAGGCGTACCTGCAAGCATGCTGTGTCCTTGCTGCAACTTCACACCCACATTTGCGTTTGTTGGTCAGGTGTGAAGCGAGCGTCCAGCAGTGATCAGGCAGAGCAGCGCCAGGATTGCCTAGAAGGAAGTGCAGAGTGCCCTGACAGGAGTGATGGCAACATGGCCACATCTCAGGCAAGCTGCTGCTTACTGTGATGCTGATGCCTTGTGCCTGAATTCTCTGCAGCATGGGCGTATGCTCTCCCTGGTCACACACACATAGTTGTACTTACCCAGAAGCTGTTGCACTGCGTACTTATACCTGCATGTAGCTTGGGCGACTGAGAAGGCCTCTTGAACCTCAGAGCAGGGCTTCGCATAGTGGGCATGACTGCCTAGCAAGATCTGGCATGACGTGAATAGCTTATGCTGGCTTTTCTCTGCAAGTCAAATGGGCACAGTGACAAGGCAAGCACAATGTCTGAGCTGACTGGCTTGCTCGCTCACACCCGGCCTGGCAGGGCAAGCTCACCTTGCATGTCTGTAGCTATTCAGCTGTACTCAGTCCTGCCATGTGTATCGGCCTCCTTCATCCTGGGCAGCCCTGTATCATACTTGGCTTATCATTGAATTCATGCCGAAAGGCGTAGTCTGTTCTTTTCTTTTGTCCTTCATGCTCAGGTGCTTTCACATGCACCACATGCTGAAGCAGCTGACCGTTTGGCTTCATAACGAGTATGCCTCAAGCTGTCCAGCCTGTTGTAGTTTGAACTTCACTTGACATGCTGATGAATAATGACTAGCTGACACCTGATTTGGCTGACAGGCTTGCTTTGAAAGCACCGTTCAGAAGCTCAAGGTTCAGGCCAGCTGAGCAGTACTGAAATACAGCTAACCCATGAACCAAAATCCAGCTTTGCTTCAGGGGTAGCTGACAATATGGAAACTGCAGCCCTGTATTTTCTTGTAGCCATAGGTTGACATGTGTGCATTACTGATAAGCTCACAACAATGCTGCAGGAGACCATTGTGTTTCATGACTTGCCGTATGACTGCTTGGCAGCATGGTACTACAAACAAGATGAAGGCTCCAGTGGCATTGAGGAGGCTGATGTGATGAAGACTGATGACAATACTGCTGACAACGCTGTTGACAATGCTGGTAAGAGTTGGATGTTGCAACACCTAAAGTGCAGTATGTCACAGCATCTTTGCAGCTGCACGCCCACTACAATGCACAATTTGGGCCCAGCTGGTGTGCTGCAATGCATGCCACAGCTTTGCTGCATGCTGGATGCTCATAGTAGATCAAATCCTGCGGTCATGCTTTGCCATTCCTGCAGTAAGACTTGGCTCAGAAGAAAGAAACAAGTACAGCTCAGCATTCAGCGCACCCCAACCCACAAAGAGCAAACTGTCTCTATGCACCTATGCATGGTTCCTCATCTGTGCAACCTGATCTGTGCGCTCGTAATCATTCATGCATGGATGTTAAGCCGCCACTAACATAACATAAGTTGCCAGTTTGAACCGGCGTCCTGAGCTCAATGAACACAACAGCTGCGTCAGCACATCCATCAGGAGCTGAATGTATCTGCATTCACTGACAGACAGAGTGCACAGGCATGCACAGCTGCCAGCGTTGTTGGTGAGAAATCGAGACTCACAGCTCAGACTAATCCATGCTCTGTCAAACATGTGTAAGGTTGTAGGGGGTTTAAGAATGCTATACAGCACATCAAGATGCAAATCAATATCAGAATACAGCCTCATTGCGGCTGCCTTGTAATATGACTGAAACCAGTAACATGAGCATTGCTATGTGTCAGTGCAGGCTGTGAGGCCAAGCTTGAGGGAGGGAAAGCAAAGCATGGCGGCAAAGCACCACATGCTGGGTCAGCGTTGGAAAGAGATGACTCTGCAATGGAAGAATCCCTGGTATGCCCCTTGCTCTATCACAGAATTTTTGCAGAAGTATGCCTTGAAAAGATCATACAACTTTGATGAGGGCGTCACAGGAAAGCGACATTTTGCCTGATAATGAAGCTTGAAGGTACAGACTTTGTTGAGTGCTGCACCTGAAGCTCTGATGGTGTGAGTGAACAGACCAGAAAGCCAGCTGGCTTACATGCACATACCAGGCACAGAATTCTCGGTAAATGTCATGTCTGGATCTACATCAGAAAGCATACTGTCACTGACCTCAACCCATGCACTACGGATTTCGGGGTATGAAGCCAAAAATCAATGTGATGTGTGAGATCTGAAATTATCAGTAATATAGTGCTAACATACTTGATTGACCTGATCCTCAAGATGGCAGAGTCAGACAAAAAGAGACCCTATGGCAAGCACTGCTTGTAGCCTAGGATGCATGTGATAGACACATGCCATCAGTCCCAGCGTTTGCATATCTGGTTTGCATGCCTCACCGACATCTGACCTGGGGATATTTCACATTTGTTGCAGTTATTGCAAAGAGGCAGTCGCCTCAGGCATGCTTTGCGACCCAATGCAGGGTTCAGCTTTGTGCATGTCAGCATGCAGTTGAGAGCTCACAAACTGATCTCACTTTGCAGTGTTGAGACTGCATCACACAATCAAGTCCAACTCGACGTTTGTGCTTTTGCAGAGCAATGGCATGCAGACCAAAAGCGTCTCAAGGCCAATTGGCAGAAAGGCTGATGTGGGAATCCAGTCAGGTCACATGACCCACTCAGCTGCGCCCATCAGAGTAGCAATGGCGTAAAAACCACCAGCAGAACAAAAATCTCTGACAGCTGGCGTTGCAACAGAACATGCAGAAACTGCATGAGTACTATCCTGCTTTTGTGTTTGCCATTGTATTGGTATTGATCCAGCACTGTTTTCTTCCCCTCTATGTGCACAGGGCAATGCCAGTCATGCATGATATGCCTGGGATCCCGACATTCAACCAATGGTGTATCCAGGCACTTGTTTGGTGTTGTGGTACCCGTCAAAGCAGTGTGTTATGTTGATGGCTTGCTGTGCAAATTCAGCATTGCTGATCTGAAGCTCTTAATTGAGGACACACTGAGAACTGCAATATGTAATTACTTTCTGAAGTGGGCAGTGTTCCTGTCACTGACGAATGTTGCCTTTGCGGCAAGCTAAGAGCGCTGCATTGTCAAACACGGTCTGCAGCTGACATTACGGGCGTCCGCTGGGCAGTCTGGCCACATTGTCTGCATCAGACCTGAGCAAAACGTGGTTCAGAAATGTACATTGGCCACAACTTGAAAGTGTTGTCAGCAGCAATATTTAGATTGATCAAGCTCTAGGCATGTCTTCTTAAAGTTTGGCCTGCGAAGAGGCTGGTGTAGACAAGTGAGTGGTTCACAACAGAGGAGATGCTCATGATTCATCATTCTCCTTCAGCAGTTTGTCTTCAGAAGACACAATGCTGAAGTCGCACTGTTTGAGATAGTCAACAAAAAGGAGTACTTTTGGGAAGCTGAAGCTGACATTAGTAACTGCATATGACAAGCCCTTGCACATGCAAGTCAGCAACTGGCAGGAAACGCACCGACGTCGAGACGGGTCGCTATCTGCACTGCGACTTTGTTCCGTGCGAGTTCTCGTCTCTGTAGCGGTACACCAGTGGTCACGGGACAGAACAATAGCGTAGCCGAAGCCCAGCGCCGATAGCTGCCGTCAAAGGTGCTGTATGCAGTGTCAGTGTCAACTGCCCACAAGACATAGTCTTTATGGACAAAGACTCTTTCAGCCAGCAACTCGGACGCGCGTTCGCCAGAAGGCTGCTCGGACTCAAGCAGTGGCAGTGACTCAGATCCCCACTAGCTTGTCCACTTCAAGGTGTGTCACAAGCAAGCTTGCAGAACCAGAAAATTTGCTGTGCCTGCACATGACACAGCAAGCATTCTATAACCCCATGCAACAGCTGCGTCAGCTGGTCAGCATGAGATGCTCCTTGTATACAGAGTATGGGAGGCGGCATACGAGCAGTTACAAATGGAGAAAGGTGTCTGCAACCTGATACAAAAGTATTCACCGGAGGCAGTCAGAGAGCGAGCTCTCAGCAGTCCAGATGCTACCTTTCAGATACTGGTCAGCCAGCGCTAGCTTCCGTCACTGCTATTGCACTGATCACTGACCAGGCACCTGCCAGGCAAGCAGCATATGGCTGCCTGCTTAGTCACAGCTGAGTCACAGCATCTTGCTGTAGGTACGTGGTCTTACCATGACTGGCGTCCTGGGAGGTTTTTTTCTGGGTCTTGCTTGGGATCGTATCAGCGGGCAAGCAGATACACCTGGGCGAGTCCAATTCAGAGCTGCACAACTCAGGTCTGCACAAAAATGGCTCATTTGCGTGGTGCCAGCACCATCATTGCAGACTGGTGCTCTGGGCATCAATGCAATGCACACTGGTCTGAAAGGCAAATCCAGACTGAAGACATGACAGCTTATGTGCCTTGTGCAGCAGCTGCATGGAACAATACTTTGCATTTAGTACACCTGTACAAGCAGTACAGTAGACAGATAGGCTACCAAGTCTGAAGTATCTTCACTTGTACACCATTTGGAACAGAAAAGAAAAGACTTCGCCTTTCGGCATCAATATAATGAAAAGACAAGTATAATACCGGGCTGCCCAGGTACCATTTGGACACAATCTGTACAGATGGTTGATGGTTCATTGCAGGGAGATTCTCACATCACTTGGGCCCTCCTTTGTGAAAGCCGGGCAGGTCTTGGCTAGCCGGCCTGACATTGTCAGGGAAGACTACATGAATGAGCTGTGTACCCTGCAAGACGATGTGCCTTCATTTCCTGATGACCAGGTAAAGTTTCAGCACCTCCCTTGCTACTTTCAGGTTGGCACAACAGCCAGCATCAAGATAAGGCAGTGCCAAGTCTTCTGGCTACAAGCTTATTGTGTCAGCACACAGCATACAGAGCCCTAGGCCTGTCATTGATGACACACAAGGCAGCAATGTGACCGCTCGCTAGACATTAAACATCATGCCTGTATTGTTGAGGTCAACAGTGACACTGCAAGCCTGTGACATGTTGCAAACGAAGTGGTAGTCAGGCCATCTGCAGAGGTGTGCAGCCCCATTTCAAAGGCCCGCTGCAGCAGCTTCCCAAAAGATTTTTTCTCAGTTCGTCTTACAAAGGATGCGCAAAAAGAAGTAAAACATAACCTCAAAACAAAACATTCAAAGGCACATATTGAGCCCATCTCAAGGACAGAAACCGACACTCCTGTCTTAAGTCTGATGCTGCTGGTAGCAGGCATTTAGGATTCTCCAAGAGGAGCTAGGCCGGCCAATTGCAGAGGTGTTCAGCAGCATCTCACTTTGACTGCTGCTGTTTGTAGGCATATGGAATTCTGCAAGAGGCGCTAGGCTGGCCAATTGCAGAGCATCTCAATTTGACTGCTGCTGGTCGTAGGCGTTTGGGATTTTGCAAGAGGAGCTAGGCCGGCCGATTGCAGAGGTGTTCAGCAGCATCTCAGAGCGCCCCATTGCTGCAGCATCCCTGGGACAGGTGTACAAGGCCGTGCTGAGGGAGACCGGTCAAGAGGTTGCTGTTAAGGTGCAGCGCCCGGGCGTCGAACCCATCATCTTCAGAGACCTGTTCATCTTTAGGGCTCTGGCACGTCTTGTCAACAGGTGTGCTATGTTGCTTCCTGCCCTTGACTTGAGATGTTGTCAAGCTGGTTTGCTGTTTTGCTGTTTCCTTTTGACTCCAGAATGTTGACAGACATGTTCACAGTGCAGTGTACGCTTGAAACGGGCTCTGATCTTCCATCTGACTGCTGTGCTTGCCTCTAGGAATGGCTGCAGCTTACCAGAGCTGTACAACGTCAACTATGCTTGCCTTGCACTCGTTTGTATGTATGTGTGGCCTGCGATACATGCTGCCAGCATGCTGCAATCACTCAGCAAGCATGCTTGGGCATGTTGTTCAAATGATATTCAATGATTAGACAGCCGTGCATACGTAATTGTTGATACCTTGCAGCATTCGCAAAGCTGTCTGTGAGACCTTTGTCATCTGATAGCGACGTGCTCTGTCAGCATCCTGATCAGGACGTCTGTCCGTTGTAACCTGTGCACTGCTGTTGTGCTGCAGTACATCCAAAAGAAAGTTGGGTTGCAACGCACAGCTGATTGTGGATGAGTTTGGAGAGAAGCTGCTGGAAGAGCTGGACTACCTGCAGGAGGCTCGTAACATACAGGTAATTCTGAGCTACCTTACATCCATGTCATGTGGATCTGCACATGAAATACAGATCTTGCTGTGTTACTGTACATCAATGTCATTAGACTGCTGTGTAGCAGTTGCTGGTTTGTAGAAGCAAGGGCCTGCCAAAGACACTTCCCACCCATTGCATGTAGCCCACAGATACAGTATTGTTTCACACCTTGCATGTCCATTGACCTTGCCACTTACATCGTCACAAGGATCTAAATCCAGATCCTTGTTTCAAACTCAGCATGTGTAAACAAAGTGATGTCATTTTGGGCTAGCTATCAATGTATCGGTGTACGGCATGGACCCACAATTTGTAGTTACTCATCTACACTCCAGTTTTGCATTCTGAGATCTCTCTCCACAAAATAGAAACACCTGTAATAAGTTTCAAGGCCTTCCGGAGCTTATGCCCAACTGATACGGCTTGGTCAACATTTGCCATCTGCGATAACATGAAGAAAGCCACACTCTGTAGTGAAGCAGGACATCAGTGTTCCCACAGCTGTCATCATATACCTGCCAAGCAACACAGCTTCTGTCATGCAACATGTCGTGCAAAATCTAGGCTTGTGGAGCTGCTGTTATCTTAGCTAAAGTCCAATCCAGGACCCCGAACTTGGAATCTACTCGGGACTGTACCTCCTCAAAGCTATGGGTTGACATCTGGAATGATCCAAGGAATGTCAAATTCACTCAGCACTGTACCTCCTGAAAGCTATGAGTTGACATCTGGAATGATCCAAGGAATGTCAAATTCACTCAGCACTGTACCTCCTGAGAGCTATGGGTCGACATCTGGAATGCGAATGCAGAGGGTAGCACCTGCAACAACATGACCACATAACAGGACCATAAGATTCGTACCAGGATAGAATGATTTACGGAATGTCATGTTGGCCTGTAGGACTTCTACAGGAATTTCAGCAACGACCCCAAGGTGAAGATCCCCTGGGTGCGGCGGGACCTGAGTGGACCCCGGGTGCTCACCATGGAGTGGATAAACGGCATCAGGTGCACCGATCCTGCTGCCATCAGGGCCTCCGGCATGGATGTTGCGGAGTTCATCCGCTGCGGTGTTGTCACGGGCCTCCGTCAGCTTCTAGAGGTCAGCATTTGTCTGCTGCTGTGCTGTGCTGCTCTGCTGTGCTGCTGTGCTGTGCTGCGCTGTGCTGTGCGGTGCTGTGCGGTGCAATGCGGTGCTATGCTACGCTGTGCTGTGGGCGATATGGTGTTGGCTGCTGATGCTCAGTCTTGTACATGCTTTCAAGCTGGTCAAACTCATTGCGCTGGCTTGTTCAGTCCTTGTTTGTGTGCTGGCTGATGTATTGAGCTGAGCGATAGTGATGTGCATAGATGTGTCAGATGATGCTGCTGGCAGGTGTGAAGATTTGCCCTACGCTTGCAGCTGCTCAAGCAGATTCAAATCAAACACTGCTGCATCAGTCACATGTGCCGCCAGAAATTCAGATCTTTGACAGATCCTGATCAGATCAAAACAAACAAGTGAGTTTCCAGACAGAACCTGGAACAGAGCATCAAGCTCCTGTATTTTGCTGATTAGTGATGTATGTGCCCAGAAAAGGGTCTGTATCTTGCTTCTTGCCTGATCTGCAGTTTGGGCTGTTCCACGGGGACCCACATCCCGGAAACATCTTTGCCATGCCTGATGGCCGCATTGCATATGTGGACTTTGGCAACGTAGCAGAGCTGAGTCAGACCAACAAGCAGACTCTCATAGATGCCATTGTACACGCTGTCAATGAGGATTACGAAGGCATGGCTGATGATTTCATCAAGCTGGTGAGATCCTGCTGCCTGCTGGCAGTCCTCTGGTGTTTTGGTGTTTCTTCCGTCAGTTTTTGTTTTGGTGTGGCTGGGTCCTGATTAGGCAATCAACTTTCATGCTGGGCAGGCTACCAGGTCAAAAGCTTGGTTGATAAATTACTTGGCTGTTGCTGGGATCCAATTGCCCACGTGGAAGACTTTTCAAAACTCCCACAGCTTCATGTAGTTGGCTGTCAGCCAAGAAGCCCGGTCTGTCAATGCCTATCTTGTTCAAGTGCCCTCTCTAGCTATAAGGTCTCAAGGGCAATTGCTTGTCTCAGATCAGCGCTTTTGCAGCCTGTCAGTGGGCCCTATTGCCCTTCACAATCACCTTCTAGCTTGACGTGCCCCCTCAGCCTGCCAATGGG
>JAABUK010006328.1_pt1 | contig 17747 bp, 14 predicted proteins | sample 5559141 | NCBI WGS metagenome assembly JAABUK01 (sample SAMN10711869, study PRJNA513367) | rock metagenome | isolation source: Antarctica rocks | place: Antarctica: Victoria Land, Pudding Butte nord | collected 2016-01-03 | reverse complement strand
AAGCACTTTCGCATCATCGCGATCCACAATTACATGATCGGTCAAGGTGTGATTAATTCAGACGACGAACATACTACAATACCGGGACTCTGGACGAAGCTAGGATCGCTCTACAATTTGCCTATGTTAGACGAACGAGAAGACTCCATCTTGCATAGCTCGTCTGATGAGAACGGTTCGCCTGGAGAGCTGTACTGTCCTTACGACCTGCCGGAAAGTGACTACGACGGCATGAAGATTGATAAGAGAGTAAACCCTGACGGATCAAAATCCCCTGCTTTGCTCCATTCGAGAAGAGAGAGCACGATACCAGACACAGATGAGCCGGGGTCTTCACCCGCCTCAGGACGTCGCAGAGGACGAGCGATAAGGCGAGGAGGGAGGATTTCGAAGTTACAGCAGGAGGCCGGAGGTAGTCGAAGAACAAGCAAGGCCGCTTCTACGACGGAAGATGAGCCGATGGAAGATGCTGAACAAGAAGAAGGGGAAAATGAAGAGGACAGTGATGAAGCAGATGAAGACGAGGCTGAAGAGTCATCGAAAACAAGAAGCTCAGCAAGGGGTCGAGGAACCGTGAAGGGCAGAGAAGGTAGAGGTCGGGGGGCCACTAGAAGCAGGGGGCGGAGAAAATAATTCTATTAGCTGTGGAAGATAGAACTGCAGTACAATGAATGACAGATATGTGCTCCTGATCGTTATGCTATGGCCGCCGGGCGCTGGGGAACAATTTGAGCACTGGACGTGGCAGAAGATAGAACTGGAGCATGATGAATAACAAATTGGTCTGATAATCTTTACTGATTATGGTACGTAAAGGATGTCGATTTGTAGATGCGTTGATCCTATGGCCAGTAGTATGCGGCACCAACCCACTGGGAAAAGTCCTGCCTCCTTTTCAAGAATCCAGGTGTTCCCACCAAAAGGTATACATTTTCCAAGTTTGACCACCCCTTTCAATAATGAAAAGCCGGACGTGTGGATGGCTTGGTGGCTAAGGCATGTGAAAACACTACCCTTCGAACCCACTCAAGTTATGGCCCACGCACTTCCTATCTTCGGATGGATTTGTAGCCTCCAGTCCCTTGCACGAAAGTCCTGTAAGACGGACGTGGCCACTTTCCCCACAGCTGACTCTCTCTATACGGGATTGGGGCTGACTGATGAGTATGAGTACTGTCCATTGCACAACGGATGGGAAAGAGAAAGGAGTATCCGCCATTGAGCGGATTGGTTTTTTGTGTTTCCTGTTTTATGCAGGAGGGCAGAGGGTTCAAACCGCAGATAAGGAGGGTCAAAGCTTTTTTGCTTCAATGGTGAGAAGTGTTGTAGATTGATGTGATGCCTTAGAACTCGCTGCAGAGTCTTAGATCTCCGTTTGATCGTGGTGAAAGCCTTCTGGACGGTGATATCGTAGCTCGCAACCGGTGTGGTGGTGCTCCAAAATAAGGAGGGCTTGGCATGAAAAGGGGACCGCAGGTGGGGACCGCGACAGTGTTCTTGCGAAAGAATTATCAATTATACCAAACTCCTGCTTTAGTCTGTGGCTTTTCTTTCCGGCCTACCTCTATCCTGCCGCTGTTTTTTGAAACAACCGAAACTCCCTCTACTGCCCTCCCTTAGCTTCTTCAAAGTGATCCTCATTTCTCCTAGCTCTTGTTGCAACTTCGCTCTTGCATCATTGCTCGTCCGTTTATCCAGCACCTGATAGATCTCAGATTGCGTCTCACTTGCTTTACTGGTGGCGTATTGACTCATAGTCTGGGCAATGAATTCTGTGTCGAGAGTAGCTTGCATCAATGCAGGCAAGGTGTATTTCTCAGGCTTACGATTTGAGAATGCTTCAAGCAGAGCGCTAGAGACAGCTTCCAGGAGGTAGGATAGGATCTCTGTGAGGAGCGCAGATGTGTTGCCTGCTGACGATGATGATGTGGAAGAGGGCATGGAGACCGTGGTCGAGACTTCTGTGTGAACCATTACGAGAGTAAGCATGGTAGTGTAAACGTACGAACGGACTTGACTGGGGCTTGACGACGTAGGAGCCCAATCTTTTGCGTTGATGCCATCTTTGATGGTCTTTGTCAAGGTAGAGATTGTTGGCCGGGTATAAGATTGGAAGAGACGCGCGTCGATCTGGCCCAGCACATCACGGATGGTCTTCGACTCGTCGGTGAGCTTGACAGAGAAAGAAGACTCAAACAAGGTGACCAATTGAGGGACAAGATCGATCCTGAGGGCTTTCAGATTTGATAAAGTCAGTAGCATGCGTACATTGCGGCTGGAAGCATCAACGACGTTGGGAGCTATTGGATGATTGGAAACATTCTCCGCGGTCGTATTGGCCATGTCTGATGTTACAACAACCCAGTCATCCTCATCCACCTTCACTGGTTTCTCTGCGTTTTCGACCATGCCACTCAAAGCTTTATATACACTGGTAACGAATTGGGTTTTCACCATCTGCAGCAGCTTGGCGGGCGGTGGGGTGACTACATCAACAGAGCCCGGCTTCGTTGATGCTTCTGAGAAGTAAATAATCTTTTGCAAGCCCAGCAAGATATTCTTCTCGAACCCCACGAAATGCATCGGCATCTTCGTTTGATCGCGATTTTCCGGGCTTTTTGTCCAGTCTTCGAGGTTCTTGCAACTTTCAGCGTCTTTATTCCATGCATCACAGACAGCACGAACACATCTCTCACGAGCTCCGCCTACCATGGCCTTGATCTTTTCGTACGAGTGGCTTCCAGCTTTGATCGGACTGAGTGAGGTCATCTCACTGGCAGCAGTTCCCACTAGAGTCAGAAGCTTGCTCAGGTAATGGACAGCGCTAAGCGAATTTGAGTGAGGTGGCCAAAAGGCGAAGTCTTCCCAAGGCTCTCCACGCTTTGGCGATGGTGGAGGCACAGATTTCGGGTCAATCCTTCCGAACCGGCTTTCGCCTGGGGAAAGTGCAGCTGAGAGCGGCGTGTTAGGTGTATTTGGCGGCAACGGGGAGAACAAGAGTGAAATATCTTCAATCGGAGCATCAGCAAATAAAGAGAACACGGTTTCTCGGATGAGATTGATCAAATCAATAGCTCCATTCTGCAAATCCCTCATCCCTGAATCCGAGAGCCTGTGATGTTTGCGACTTTGGCCCTCGAAACCGGTAGGGAGGGCCTTCTGCTTGTGACCATCAATGAAGGATTGTGTCGAATCCCAAAAGTCAACTACTTCACCGAGCAGGCCACTGGAAACAGACAACAACTTGGTCAAGAATGTCAAATTGGTCTCCCACATTTCGATGACCTGATCCGTGTCTAACGCACTGGGATTGTCTTTGACGGTCTGCCGTAGGAAAGATGCTGTGGTTTGTGGAGGTGTATCCTCAGATGCTGCAAGCCGCCGCCGCAAGATCTCGATTTCAACCTTCGACCTTTCAGATACGCCCGTGATTTTAGTCTTCATGTAATCGTAACGGCTCAACAACCAAACCCAAATGGGATTATCCTCGACTCCCAGCTCTAGAAGAACGCCAATCAATTGCATATGTTCTTCTGCTTGTGCTGCACCGGCAACAGGAAGGACTGATTGAACATTGCTCAACCGACGCCAGATGTCTCGCTTCAATGCTTTCACCTGCGTTTCCACATCCGTCCACATACGGCCAGTAACAAGAATCTTATGAATCTGATCGTCAGTCAATGGCTGCTGACCGCTTGCGGCCTTCTCTGCAACGCTTTTGGCCTGGTTTGAATAGTTGCGAGCTGAGTTGTACTGTTCGACAATAGCTTCGTAGTCCTTTTGCTTTATTGACTTGGACAGCTTTGCGCCGAGCTCGTAGATTTCTCGTTCTCTTTGTACGGCCTCCACAACAGACTTCAATTTCGCCTCTCGTTGTCGCCCACCAAGTGCGGGACCCCAGACATCTTCGGCTTTCTGCGAAACTTCTAACAATGGCGCTTTGATGCCCTGCACGCCATATTCGCTCTCCTTTCGAAGAGCGTTCTTGCTGGGTAGTAATTTAGGCGGCTGTGACATGCCTGCTGCACTACCACTGCTGAAATTTCTGTAATGACCGCCGCTGGATCGACTTACATGTCGCGAGTGTGGTGGCGAAGCTAAAGCCGTCGTGCCCTCTGTGCCTTGGTTCTTCATCTCTGTGTAGACATTGTCGATAGTGGCTTTAGCCCGCACAAACCTCTCAAAGTTTGACTCGACAAGAACCTTCAAAGACGCAGATTTTTGATCGATAGATCTTGTCAGATTTTCGAGACCCTGTAGCAAGGACTGCGTTGATGCATTGGAATGTGTCTGAGAAAGGAACAACCCTGGCGAAAAGGTTGTAGACGAAAGCAAGAACTTGTTTCGCAGACGAACGTCCTCCTCAACGGGTAAGCCGCGCTGCTTCAGAACACCAACGACACTGTCCATGCCACCTAAGGGGTCCGGTTCGTCTTTCTGGACAAGGTTCGCCCTTCCATCACCCGTCTTTTGAGAGCCTGGAATCACACTTCGGCGATCGCTGGCACTTCTCTCTAATGCGGAGTACCTTGATTTGGATTTTCTTGCATTCAGATTTTTGCCAGGTGCTAGCTCTTCGTCGCTTGCATCAAGCTCAGCCGGCCATTCTACCGGGTAGGGGGTTGAGAGATTGTAATGATTGACGATGCTCCTTTCAAAGTCAGCCATATCGTAAGCTCGATATCCAGGACAATCTCAAGGTGGCTTCTACTTGAGTGTAACCATTGTTTATTCGAGCAGGTCTCTTCTACACCGCCATTAACTGACATTGATCACTCTTCATTTCACCCCCAATCGAGCTAGTCCACTTCTGGATGTGGTGCTCCGTCGCCAAGCATCTTGAAGCTGGCAACGGCAGCATTGGCCGAAGTCCCACCCCAAGCTGTTTCGCTCGTTGTTGAAGCTTTCAAGACCCAAATTGAGCAGCGCGGAGGACTCTTGTCACCGTTTTGGCCAAGATCTTCGTTAGACGAAACTTGCAATAGCTTCTCTTGCAAAATTGGGCCTGGGTTGCGGGCTTTTACCATGATGACCTCCCGCGCATTTGCGGCGCCTGCCCGCCAATGCCTGCGGAGGACTTGCCAGCAACCTCGACGGGTTCCAGCCTTTTTACAGGTAACTTCTAGCAAGCGTTCGCGTGGCAAGATGTGAAGACTGACTATGGTCATTGTTGTAGGTCCAGTGCAGGAGCTATGCAGTCCCGGTAGAAGATAAAGTCGCAAAATTCAAGGGGAGAAAAGGTTCAGATGGGAAATACACGGTCACACTGATAGAGGGCGATGGTATCGGCCCAGAAATCTCCCAATCGGTCAAGGATATATACACAGCCGCTGGCGTACCTATCAAATGGGAGTCAGTTGATGTCACACCTCGACTGAAGGACGGAAAGACAGTCATCCCTGATGAGGCGATTAAGAGCGTGCAACAAAATTACGTTGCTCTCAAAGGTCCCCTAGCAACTCCTATCGGCAAAGGACATGTCTCTTTGAATCTTACTCTTCGCCGAACGTTCAACCTTTTCGCCAATGTCCGGCCCTGCAAGTCCATTGCTGGCTACAAAACCCCATACGACAACGTCGATACAGTCCTCGTGAGAGAAAACACGGAAGGAGAATACTCGGGCATTGAACATGTTGTCATTGATGGTGTCGTGCAGTCTATCAAGCTGATTACCCGCAAAGCCTCCGAGCGGGTGCTGCGGTTTGCCTTTCAATATGCCGAAGATATTGGCAAGCGCAAAATTAGGGTGGTACATAAGGCCACAATCATGAAGATGTCGGATGGCCTCTTCCTTAGTACCGCTCGGGATATCAGCAAAGAGTTTCCCAACGTGGAATTCGACACTGAACTGCTCGATAATGCTTGCTTGAAAATCACCACAGATCCCGCACCATATAGCGATAAAGTGCTTGTGATGCCCAATCTCTACGGCGACATCCTATCAGACATGTGCGCCGGGCTAATCGGTGGCCTTGGTCTGACGCCCTCTGGCAACATTGGCGATGAGTGTTCCATCTTCGAAGCCGTCCACGGCTCCGCTCCGGATATTGCAGGCAAAGGTCTTGCCAACCCCACCGCGCTGCTGTTGAGTAGCATCATGATGCTGCAGCACATGGGGTTGAATCAGCATGCGGACAAGATCCAGAACGCTATTTTTGCGACACTAGCAGAGGGCAAGGCGTTGACTGGTGATTTGGGTGGAAAAGCGAAGACCCATGAGTATGCTGATGCGATCATCAAAAAGTTGAATTAGCCGTGCGATTGAGCCTGCGAATTGTACAGGGTGCGCAGATGTATGATTCCGTCAACAGTCGATAGATGCAAATACCAATAATGAAGATTCTGAAATATTACCATGGTCACTCTTCTCCTAAGATGAATTCTTCAATCCTGACACTTTGTCTGAAAGAACGTTATGTAGTCACCGATTGGTACCAAAATTCCAAGCCCTCGAACCCATAGGTAGAGTTCTAATGAGCCTTGGTTTGAATTCTCAGTAGGTCTGAAGCTTCACACCGGTTCAAACATGACAGTAATAAGACCCTATTCTGTAAAGATTGTACTTCCATCCAACAGCAGCACCTTATCTAAAAGGCTCTAGCAAAAATATACTGGGAACGAAGGTTTCTTGTCAGGGAGGATTGGAAAGGGAATGACTTCCCCATTTGATTAAAGAAATGGAAATCGCTGATCTGATCACGGCCAGTGCCGAAACATCACACTGCCTTCTGCAATGCTGAGAATAGAAGGACTGGGCTTGCCCAGGTCAAACCAGAGATGTTCTCGTGAGGAGAGCGTTTCGATATTCTGGATTACTACTTCTGTGTCCAAGTCTCAAACCGTTGTCGGGAGATTTTTCGTCGCCACCTTTCATTATCCATAAAACCATTCTTGGAGACAGTGACCTCTACTTTAGACCGAATCCTTCGCTCTCCGAGACTGCCATCCATAGCTTTTGCCCCAATTGCTCCTTACTTCGATATGGATGCAAGACCAGCGTGTTGAAACATGTGCGAGCGGTGGGAAAGCGCTCCGTGTCTAGGACACCACTCTTCTTCGCAGTGTCTAACAGTTGGAGTTTGATAACAAGGTTGGTTGCGCCCATGGCAGGTATCCGGTCACTGCCTGTGATGAACGCCAACAACTTCCGCTGATCGGCTGGCTTCGCACTCTCGAAAGCCTCCCAAAACCATTGAGCCTGTGGTTGTTGATCAGGAGCTTGCCCCAATGGCCAGCCTTCGTATGCGGCTACAGCGTGGAGCGAGTAAATGTCAAGAGGCTCATCCGAGCCACGAATCAATAATTCGATCTCTTCGGGTCGAAAGAGAGAGAGCGCATTGCCACCACACACGGTGAAGAAGCCACGTTTAAATGGCTCATACTGGCGACTGACCGACGTGTCTAGAAGATAGCGGATGTACATTTCGACGAACTCTCGGCGATTAGAATTGGTCACGGGCAGCTTTTCACCACCAGGACAAAGAGGTACCTGCAACAGATCGAGGTTAACACACCATATTTTCTAGCTTCGAAATTGAATCTCCTACCTGTACAATTTCGCCATAGCGATCTTCCTCGACAACAAAGTCTCTGCAGAAGGTCTCTTGAACGTTACCGGTATACGCAAGGAGCTGGCGTAACCCTCGTGCCAAAACTGGACGTAGTTCAGCGAGGTCTTCTAGAGAGTTACCATGGGAAAGTCGAGGCGTTGAAGTGGTGACATTCGTTGTGATAGGCGTTGAAGCCAAGAGCTTTTTGAATACAAACGGAGGAAAAGCGATGTCTAGAATTGTTGAGTTGTAGATTGCAAGTCCTGTCACGACCCCAACTAGAAAATACTGCTCCGATGACTCAAAACAGTGAGGGTTGAAATAGCAGACCCGTGAATCCTCATCGTACACGAAGAGCCCTGCGAACTGTTCAGTAGTCTGACCACCAATGGAACTGATGTACTCACCGTGTGCTTCATCGAAGACCTCCCGGATCAACAACAAAAACCATTCCTTTCGGAGGCCGCCCGCGTCGACTCCTTCCTCGCCAATGAAATCAATTTTCAGACCTTTCTTGATATCGCCTTGTCCTGAACCAACCACTTCGCTAATGCGACGGAGTCTGTTGTTGATGCTATTAGCTAAAGCTTTACTTGATTGCGCCAGCGATTTCACTCTTGCACAGGAAACGATAGCTGACTTACGAATCTTCGACTAAGCACTCCCTTCGCACCTTCAAGACCAAGAATTGACTCACTGCTCTGTGACTGAGAATGCTATCAAAGAATGCCTCTCTTGCTTTCATTTCCATTTGTCGTCGTGCCTCCATTTCCATGAGATGGATCTTTGCGTAGATGCTTAGGAAGAATGGATACTGACAGAAAGAGAACTTCCCTCGATTGGATTCCCAGTTTTCAAAGTCAGCGACTAGATCCGCGTAATCGAGCATTGTGTTGTAGAAACTGCTGGTTGGAATTAGCTGACCGTGAGCGTGGGCGTTGTGTTTCGCCATCAGGCCAACACTTTGCCATCTCGATTCATTGAGCGTTGCTTCCCACTTCTTCGAGATATGTCCCCCATTCGCAGTAAAGAGAAGAGCCATGACACGCGCTGCTGCGCGAACTTGCCAGTCATCACCATAGTTCGCTAGTTGTGGTTTGCCGCTGCTGTCTGCAGGTTTCGATGACGTGGAACGACTTCCACCAAGCGCAGCATGTAATTGGGAAGCATGATGAGCACCGGAGTCAGAAAAACTAGGCACAAGTCCCTCTGTTGGATTGACCAATTCTCGTTTCTGCGACCGTCGGCTTAAACGATATGTCATAAAACCGCCGACCAGGTCTACAATACGTTGGAATTGACTTTCTGAGAGACGAGAGAACCATGACACAAAGACTTGATGTACCTCATTCGGAAGATGTGCCATCTGACCTAAGATGCGCTTGACGATTCCTGAATGATGTCCAGGTCCTGCGCGCCTGGCTGATGAATCCATATTAGATCCGTGGGCCAACGCCGAAGAATTGGACGAGAGCAGGAGAGGGTTTGCAAGAATGATGAACAGAAATCTGCAGTCTTCTGGATGCTTTAATGGTCGCCTCGGACGTTTCAAAAGGTTCTCTGTAGCTTTGAGGAGAACTCTTTGAAGATGGTTTCTGCTCTCCGCAAGATCATTCTCTATTTCTGCCAGCAGCTCGGATGCCTCTTTTGCACCAGTATCAGCCGGTGACGAGGTCAACGGAGAGCGTGCTAGTAGAGCAGCCCATTTGTCTCGCCAAGATTCACCCACATTCAGCAAAGATCGATACCAGTGAGCAACCTCAGCCCAATTGATTCGCGGAGTTTTCAGGCTCACTACACCCCGCCATGAGTCTGGTGAACGCTCGCGAGCATGTGCATGAGTGGTATGCCCTCGTGAGAGTCGCTCACCCGTCCACCAAGAACTGTTCTCGGCAATGTCTCCAAGAAGCAGCGTTTTGGCATCTACCTCGACCTCGGACAGGACGTCATCGCTCCCTGGTGGGTATAGGTGAGATTTACAGGGCCCAGCGCGGGTGGATTGACCTTCACTGGCCGCCCGTTGAAACTCTGGTCTAACAGTCAGGAAAGACCTATTAAGGGTCGCACAGCCGGCCAAACAGGAGGTTACGTAGTTCTCTACTGGACGGAATATGGAGTCCCGCGCGAAGCGAGGTTTCAGGGTACTGTCATGGTCCGAGAAGTCAGAGGGTTCTGCGTTCGTGTAATTCCTCCGAGGTGGCTCCAGGAGGCCGCCCGACATTGTCCTGGCCTCAAGACCGCCTGGTGCGTTTGGACTGAGAGTTCTCGTGCCATTGGGAGTGAGACGCTTAGGAGATAACCCAGAGTCTGAAGGGCTTCTTGGTCCAAGCCTGGGTCTGGCCTGATGATCGTTGGATTGATCTCTTGGTTGGAAGGTCGATCTTGAGATTGGTTGAGGCCTCTCTGGCCGTGTCGTTATTGTTGCTGCTTCTTCGTAGCGTACGCTCAAATATGCTTGTAGACAATGCTCAAGGATAGCCTGCGTCCGTTCCAGAGACAAAGGCACAGCTAAGACTTATCAGCCCCGTACCACAGTGACAGTCTCAAATCTATACGTACCTTTTCTCGGTATGGCCAATAGCGCATGCGTTTTATTTTGAGTAGTCCCTAGTGGGTGCTGACATGTCTCTTGGTTTGGTTCTAAATCGTTGATGGTGAGGCATATCGTGCATCTAAACACTTTCAGATCTCGTGGCCATCGGACAACAGAATCACAGGCAATGCATCTGCCTGTCATCGGCTCGCTGCCTGCATTGCCAGAAGGATTGCGAGACGGAACGTTTGAAGAGCGATTGGAGCGCCCATCGCCAATCGATTCGTCGCCATCGGTAGCATCGAGATTGATTTTGTTCCTCGAAACATTGCGCTTGTCTGACCTTTTACCCCCGCCTCCAAAGAAAGGAAATGGATGACTGAAAGACCGGCCATGCTTTGCAGGCGTAGCTTCTGCGTCTGCTCTGCGATATGGATAGAGCGTAGGTATATCTAGATCCAAACTTGTGGGAGGTAGCGGAGGAAGTGGTCGATTGGTATCAATATGGCTTGAGTTTGTATTCGATGCTATCCCATTAGAGGTGTGAGGCTGTGATCGAGGTGGCCATGGAGGCATTGAAGCGGAGGGCGCGGTGGATACAAGGCGTTCGCTGCAATGTTGTTTCCGCAGAGTAACATCGGGTCTGGCATAGATCCTTAATGCTACTGTCGGATGAGCAGGTCAATCAACAAGCATGTTGGACATCCGGTTTAGCCTTGACAGCTTGCCAATACTGCTAATTTGTATTACCTGTCAGTCCGGTGCCGTAACGATTGCAGCGCACCAGACCCGAAAGTCAGCAACTGGATTGTATGCGAGGCTTTCAGCTACAATGTCGCACCAACTCATGATGTATCCTCAAGCGAAGGAAGGTGCTACTGCGAAAGAGAAGCATCTTTTACCACGAGGACGCGTCAAGCGGCTAAGTTATATTTGAAGCTGCGCTAACCTGGTTCATAGCTTAGACTTCGAATGATGTTGCCACACTTGAAGGTCAGAGGAAACCTTGACCGATTGAACATATCAGTTTCATAAAAGGGAGGCAGATGTTGTGCTAGAATACTCCTATCACTCTCATTTGCAGGGGGAGCTGTCAATACTGGGGTAAACAGGGTTCTCGGTCCTTGTCCATGTCATTGAGGACGCTTTACTCAAGGCTTACTAGAGTAGGCTTGCTCTGACAAGCGTGACAAGGGTCAATTCCGTCTCAACATGCCGAAGGTTGCTTTGAAGCACAGCAGGACTGAGAGTTGTCGCAACGTCATTCCACTCCTGCTGCCACTTCCCACCACAGCTTCCACAAGCTTACTAGCATTTTCAATACACTCAACGATATCGCCAGAGAGACAAAGTGTTGAGCCGCTTCCAAGTCTTCCTTCTGCCGGCAGTGGTCTTGTTGTAACGGTGTCCCTTCCCCAATCCACGAGACTTCTTGCCTGTCGCTGTAAGTCCACGTGATTCGCGATGCTGAATTCCAATTAGCCTCAAACTTCGGTGTAGTTGGCACATCTAGCTTACCTTGTGCACAGGGTTGACGATCCAGTTGATTCTCGGGTCACGGCGAATCGCTTTATGCTGAGGGTCAACAAGGATGATTTCGTAGTATTTGTAGGTAGAATCTTGATTGATCCAATATGAATTTAGCACTCGAAGATTAGCACATCGACGGCCAACACGCTCCTCTGCGGTCGACTTGAGCGATCGTTGATATTTGAGTTGATTGACACCCTGGTTGGTTGGCTTGCCTGTTGAGAATGATCAGACCTGAATGATTCTGTGAACCAACGCCTGCATACCATAAGTTGCACCCTTTGGAACTGGCCTCTTACGACCACCCCGTCGAACTCGGACACGATAGATCACATATCCTTGTTTGGCTTTGTATCCGAGGCGGCGCGCCTTATCTGGTCGGGAAGGTCGAGATGCTCGGTGAATGACATTGAGTTGACGAAGCTATATTAATGCACTCTCAGCAATGTTCAACGAGCGTATAGCAAGACACTGATGTGTCACATCATCGGATTCTCACCTCCCAACATCGGACTCGAAGTAGGAAACGGAGGACATCGGACTGCTTCTTTTTCTGGAGCTCCTCTACGTATTTGAGGGCGCCCATCTGTGTGGCATCGGAAGATGGTCAGCACTTACAGAGAATGAGGAATCATGGCCTTCAGCATGCGGGATCGTCAAAGCATACCTTGCGGTGTAATATATGACACGAGATTCTCGTTCAATATTGCGACAGTCGGTTATTGAGGTTTGCGATATTCTTTAGTGCAATTAATCCGCGCTAGTGTGCTCTTTTACCCTAACAGCCATTTCGGAAAGAAAACCCACGTGCTTCTGACTGCCCTTTGGCGTGGAACAAGGTTTCAATCACTGTGCGAGCCTACTTGTACTGTAATTTGCTGCACATCAGATTGCTTTACCATTGCTCAACGCTCTCATGTACTTGTACGTAAGTATGCCATACGGTTCTGATGTGGCGAGGCGCCTCTCGAGCATGATAGTCAAGGGTTTGAAGCATAGAGCTGGGCAAGTACTCCTCTCTTGCTTGACTAAAAAATGCTAATTAGGGCTGTCCGCAAGCAGCCTGAGCTTCATGATCTTCAGCATCACATCCCTCTTGACCTTTTCGCTGCTTCTCAGCGCGTATCACTGATAACAAGAGTTGGCTATTCAACTTTTCTGGAAGCCCTGCGCCTAGCGCCAGTTGAAAAGGCTTGAGCCCGACCTCAAGGGAAAACAGTGTTTTTCCTGTCATTCCTTAGGAACGATTGGATGCCCAGCTTCAATATAACCTGCTCCTTCCTTAGCTTTTTCAGGACATTTTCCATCCGAACCACATTGAACTGTTAATGGACAGCAGACCGCAACGTCGTTTGGGCATATGTTGCATTGAGGTGACTCGCTATATTTGATTAGCATGTGGTCCGCTCGACAAGTATGAATTGTCTACCTCTGACGTTGCTCGAGCATTGCAAATTTACTTGTGACAACACTGAGGATGAGCAGGATCGATTGAACGGCTTCAATTAGCTTCATTTTTGAGTGGCAGGATGGTAGACTTCCTGTTGGGGCTGACTGTCAAAGTACAGGTTCAGGAGGTGTCGTGCTGCAGAGAAGTCTTCTATGGTAAATCAGGTGGCTATGAGAATGTACAACGACTCAAGGATCAGAAGTATGAAGGAAAGGGATGTGGTTGAAGCTGGTGCATTCCGCTGGTGTTGGCGGCCTACATTCCCCATACAAGCGCGACGCGCTGAATACTACGCTTTTGCTTGCGGTACAGCAATGGCTCTCGCACCTTACGCATCGTTTTTCTTTCAGAGTAGCTTTTGGAGCTCTTTCTCTTATCTCCGTGATAAACTTGTTGCTTCGTTCTTTACAACAAGGTTGTCGCAATCATGCCGTGTCTGCCAAATATCCTTTCCTTAATATTCAAGTCCTTTCTTTGCTGCACGTTGGTTGCTGCACAGTCGAATTACTGGTTGGCGAACATCCAACGGCAAGGCGTTGTACCTTTTGGTAACGACACACGCTATCCTGTCTTTCGTAACGTCAAGCAATCTTATGGTGGGGTTCCTGGCGCAGTTGGTAAGTCCACTTGATGAGCCTGATCCATCTCGTCACTGACACATACGCGCAGGTGATGGAATTACAGGTAACTTGTTTCTGAGCGATTGCTGCGGCCCCGGTAACGGCCTCCAGATGATACTGCGGCGATCCAGAATGCTGTTGCGTACGGGTACCGTTGTGGTGGGGGTGACTCGACAGTCGGAAGATATTGCGAAAGCTCCACCACCGTGCCTGCACTTGTTTACTTCCCACCTGGAACATATAAAATCTCAAAGTCAATCGCAATGTGGTATGTAAATCGAGGTTCCATATTTTCAGCGATCTCTGATTCCTTAGGTATAACACTCAGATGGTTGGAGATGCCCTCAGTCTGCCAGTATTGGTAGGAACCTCGACGTTCACTGGCAGCTATCTTCTCGATTCTGATCCATACATACCTGCCGGATCCGGGAAGAACTGGTATCAAAACCAAAATAATTTCTACCGACAAGTTCGAAATTTTGTGATTGATTTGACAAACGCTCCCAATGGAGCTGCCGGTATCCACTGGCAAGTAGCTCAGGCAACAAGTTTGCAGAACATCAAGTTTGTTATGAAGCCCAAAACGGCATCCGGAAACAAACAGCAAGGGGTAGGTTTCCCAATTTTAGGATTGAGGTCTGCTGGAGACACGCTGACGATGAGCAGATCTTCATGGAGAATGGTAGCGGTGGGTTCATGTCAGATCTTACTTTCGTTGGAGGGGATCGCCAGGCGTTCTTTGGCAACCAGCAATTCACCACCCGCAACCTAACGTTTATCGACGGCAATACGGCAATCTATATGAACTTCAATTGGCTATGGACCTTCCATGGCGTTACCATCACTGGCTGCTCAGTAGGCATCGACATGACAAGCGGTGGTTTCGACAACCAAGCTGTTGGCTCGGTGGTAATTCTGGACAGTAGTATATCTGCTAGCAGAACTGGCATCATGACCCCATACGTACCGGATTTTAGTTCTCCACAGTCTGCAGGGACGTTGGTGGTCGAAAACGTTCGATTCATTGGCATAGCTCCAGCAATAGCGAATGCAGGTGGCCGTGTGGTCCTGGCGGGTAGCCAGACGATCCGATCCTTCGCACAGGGCAATGCATGGACAACCGCTGGTGAGGCAATCAAGCAAGGCACTCAATTCAACGGAACTACTTGCGCGTATTCGAACACGACGCAAAGCTCCTATACTGCCCAGGAGTCCACTATTCAGCAGCAATTGGCACCAATTCCTCGACCTTCAAATCTTGTGACCAGCGATGGCGCATTCTTCGCACGATCGAAACCACAGTATGAAGGATCTCCTGCGAGCAGCTTCCTCCGGGCAAAAACGTTCGCAAAAGGAGATGGCGTGACAGGTAAGACTTCCTTTGGGTGCTCAGACCATTATTGACTTGCTGCCAAGATGACACTACGGCTGTCCAGAACTTTTTGAATGCGGCCGCTCAGGCAGGTCAGATTGCATATTTTGACCATGGTGCATATGTTATCAGCAACACGATCCAGATTCCCGTTAATCTGAAAATTACTGGTGAGCTCTTCCCCATGATAATGGCCACGGGCGCAAATTTTGGAGACCAAAACAATCCACGACCATTGTTCAAGGTGGGAAATCCCGGCGATTCTGGAACTGTAGAGATCTCCGAGCTGGTATTTGAAACGAAAGGGCCCGCACCTGGGGCGATCATGGTAGAGTGGAACATCAAGGCGACGTCTCCGGGTGCAGCTGGGATGTGGGACTCTCATTGGAAAATTGGAGGATCTGCAGGCACCCGACTCCAAAGGTACAAGTATCAAGCGTCACAACTGGATTTTCAGATCTAACTCCCGTTAGTGACCTCTGTGCTAAGAACCCAGGGGTAACAACCACGCAAGCGACCCTCGATGCCTGTTCAGGTGCCTTCCTCCTACTCCATGTGACGGAGCAAGCAGATTTCTACGGCGAGAACATCTGGGGCTGGACGGCAGACCACGAGATGGACCGTCTTGATCATGAGCAGGTAAACATCTACACCGGCAGGTAAGTTTGAAAAGTCCTCTTCGCATCGGACGGCTGCTGACTATCATTCTTAGGGGATTCCTGATAGAAAGCAAGAACGGTCCGGTCTGGCTCTATGGCACCTCAGCCGAACACGCTGTTCTCTACGACTATCAAATCTCGCATGCCAGCAACGTCTTCATGGGTCTGATCCAACACGAAACAGCCTACTACCAAGGCAACCCGAACGCGTTATCGCCGTATACGCTACAAACAGCCTACACTGATCCCACCTTCAGAGAATGCACAAATTTCAACTGCGAGAGGACTTGGGGTCTCCGTGTGATCAACAGCACCAATGTCTTCACGTACGGTGCCGGCCTGTACAATTTTTTCGAGGACTGGAGTTCGTCTTGTCTGGACACGGAGATCTGTCAAGAAAAGATGGTTGATAGTAAGACCCCGCCAGAATCCTTGCAAGTCTCGAGACTAATATCTGTGACCAGTACAAAATAGCACAGATATCTACTTATGGGCTGTCAGCACCAAGGGCTCGAGCTACATGATCTCGTATGAGGAGCACGACATCGTGCCGCAAACAGACAACAAAAATGGGTTCTGCGAGACGATTGTGCTTTTCGAGAAGGCGACGCCATGAGCGGACAGGGGGCACCAGATGGGTTGAGGAACAGCATTTCTTCCTGTGGGTGAAATTGGGCTATCTGGAGTTGCTAATTAAGGAAGTGTATTCAATGTGTCGACAGTTCTGGAGGAAAAACCCTCTATCTTCTCATGAATTTGATTTCCTGAGCAATTGTTGATCTCCCCAAAAAGCCCGTGGCAAATTGAACCCTTCAAGATTTGGATTTCACACCCTTGAGCCCAAGACTTGTCACACTACTACAAAGCTGATGGCTTCACCCTTCTCTTGGCTTATGCCCAACCACTGACCCCATCCCAAGACCCCATCCACATCTCAATCTAATCTTATCTAATCCCAGATCTTTCCTCGTATTAACCCCTCAGTGGAAAAGACTCCCTATGAAGAAAATCATGGGCGCCGGAATCTCCACGATCTCACACTCTCATGCAAAGGAGATCGAACTTGGCGCGCGACGTACTCTTTGACCGAGAGGGGTGAGGATGCGAAACCCCGTCTTCGAGAGGATGTAATTCCCTTCCCTCCTTCGAGCACGTCTCAAATGAGAGAACGGACGATCGAGTGATCAATTCGGTCGGTAACGCCTCAGTATTATCCCAAATACCACAGAAAATGCCTGCGTCCATCCCATGTTTTGCTCGTACCCAGCTTCCCAACCGCCTCCTTTCCACAAGTCATCACTCATCACCTCTTCTCCTCCGTCCGTCAATAGCACGACCCGGATGCCTCCCGTTCACGAGATCGGCTCTCCGAGGCGCCGTCTCCTTCTCAACAGCAGCATCTCGTCAAATTCTAACAACAGAGTTGAAGGATGAGCACTGGCGGGATCTCCGTGCGGACGCGGACAGGCTATGGAGTGACATCCACCACACGGCGCAGTGGGGAACGGGCAAGAGATGGGGCGAGTATGTTCATTCTCTCCCGCCTCATCTATCCATCTCTAGCCCATCCAAATCTCCTGCTAACACCCCCCTCTCCATCCAGCTCTCCCCACCAAACCGGCCTCTCCCGCCTAACCCTCACCCCGGCCGACTCCTCCGCCCGGCACTGGTTCGCCACAACCTGCGCCACCCTCTCCTGCACCCTCCACACCGACGCCATCGGCAACCAATTCGCCATCCGCCCCGGTCTCGACAACTCCCTCCCCCCCACATTCGCGGGCTCGCATCTCGACTCCCAGCCCACGGGGGGAAGGTTCGATGGCATCCTTGGAGTCTGTGCGGGCGTGGAGATGCTGCGGGTGCTGGAGGAGAATTGGATTGAGACGCAGGGGCCGGTCGGGGTGGTGAATTGGACGAATGAGGAGGGGGCGAGGTTTGCGTGGAGTATGATGGGGAGTGGGGTTTGGAGTGGGAGCGTGGCAGAGGAGGGGGCGAGGGGGTTGAGGGAAGTTGGTGGTGCGGAGGGGGAGAGG
>JAABUK010006327.1_pt1 | contig 17753 bp, 14 predicted proteins | sample 5559141 | NCBI WGS metagenome assembly JAABUK01 (sample SAMN10711869, study PRJNA513367) | rock metagenome | isolation source: Antarctica rocks | place: Antarctica: Victoria Land, Pudding Butte nord | collected 2016-01-03 | reverse complement strand
CACGGTAGGACCATTCAGCAGAAGCGCCTGAATTTAGGAGACTGCCAAGGTGAAATTGTGGACGAGTTAGCAAATTTCGACTATGAATTGCCTGAGCACCTGATTGCGCAAGAGCCCCCGGTGGAGCGGGATGGAGCGCGCATGTTGGTGATTGATCGCGCGGCGGGAACCTGGCGGGACCGGTGGTTCCGCGAGTTTCCCGAGTTTACTGGCCCGGGCGATTGCATGGTTTTGAACAATAGCCGAGTAATTCCATCGCGGCTTTTTGGTAAGCGGCCGGGACGCGATGCCCGGATTCAGGTTTTTTTGCTGGAGCCGTTGAATGAAGACGCGACGGAGTGGAAAGCATTGGTTCGGCCTGGCAAGAAGGCGATTTGCGGGGACAGGATTGATTTTGACGAATGTCTATCCGCGGAGGTGATCGGGCAAGGAGAGCGAGGCGAGCGAACGATTCGGCTCAGCGGCAGCAGCGATGTTTATGGAGCGTTAGAACGGATCGGTCACATTCCACTGCCACCGTATATTCGCCGCGCGGATACGGAAGCGGACAAGGACCGTTACCAGACGGTATATGGGCGAGACCGGGGGTCAGTTGCGGCACCCACGGCGGGTTTGCATTTTACGGAGAGTACGCTGGCGGCGGTGCGTGGACGTGGCGCGGCCGTTGCGGAAGTGACTTTGCATGTGGGGCTGGGAACGTTTCAATCGATTTCGGTCGAGGCGCTCGAGCATCACAAAATGCACTTCGAGCGGTATCGGATTGCGGCGGAGCAGTGGGCAGTAATTGAGCGGGCACGCCGCGTAATCGCGGTGGGTACAACCAGCGTGCGCACGGTGGAAACAGCGGCATTGACGGGAAAGTTGAGCGGAGAGACAGACCTTTTTATCCGCGGGCGGGAACAGTTTCAACGCGTGGGCGCGATGCTGACGAATTTTCATCTGCCGCGCACCAGCCTGCTGGTTTTGGTGTGCGCATTTGCGGGAAGGGAACTGGTGATGGACGCCTACCGGCATGCCGTGCGCGAGGAGTATCGTTTTTTCAGTTACGGCGATGCGATGCTGGTGATTTAGCTACATGCGAGGCGCGTAATAACCTTTGCGGGCGCGGACCACCAAATCTTTCCTGGTTTTCACCTTGAGAACGACCGGGTGATAAAGACCATCGGTCACTAACGGTTCGGGCCGATAAAAGATGTTGTACTGGTGCCGCAGTTCGTTCGCGATGTTTTCGAAAGATTGTGAGAGGTCTTGTACTTTGAAGGGGAAAAACGCTTGGCCTCCGGTTTCGGCAGCCAGATAGCGAAGCACTTTATCACCATCGTTTTCGATGCGGCTGATGTTAGTTGAAATAGCGTAAATGACAACATCGGCCTTCTGCGCCATCTCAAGAGCCTGATCGCGGGTAACACGGCTCTGGTTGTCGTCGCCATCGCTTAAGATCACGATCGCGCGGCGGAATTTATCTTTGGGCTGATCAAGCGCAAGCTTATCGCGGCAGGCATAGAAGATGGCATCGTAGAGCGCGGTGCCGCCGCCGGGGCGCAGGTCGCGGATGGCCTTGTTTAATTTTTCGGAGTCGTCGCTGAGATCGGAAACCAGTTCGGCGGCGGTATCGAAGCTGACGATCATGAGCTTGTCCTGACGCGGGCGCAATACGCTGTTGATGAACTCTGTCGCTGCCTGCTGTTCAAACTTGAAGCGATCGCGGATGCTGTTGCTGGTATCGACAAGAATACCCAAGCGAAGCGGCAGATCGCTTTCCGCGGTGAACTGGTTGATGTTCTGGCCCTTCTTGCCCTCGGTGAGTTGAAAATCGTCTTTGGTGAGGTCAGTGATGAAGCGGCCCTTTTTATCGGTGACGGTGAAGAGCATGTTGACGCGGGTAACGTCGAGAATGATGCGGTCGGGATCAGGCGGGGAGGCGGGCTTCTGGGCGATCAACAGGGCGGTGGTGACTAGAAGGGCGTACAGCGGTTTCATACATAGGGATTGTATCGCTGGACCCTTCGGCCAAGCGAAGCCAGGTCTTCGCGAACCTGGCTTCGCTCGCTTTCTATTGGTCCAGATAGTAAAACACGATGGACGAAATGAGCGTTGCACCCGGCGGCGTGCCCTGATTCACCTGACCGTTATGCCAGGTGAGCTTATAGGCGGAATCGAACACCATGGGATCTTTGTTGAACAGGCGGTACATGCCTGTTGCATACAACGAACCGGCGAACGGACCATTTTTCATCACACCCCAGTTGTCTGTCGCGTATTGCAGTTGGCCCCAATAAAACTGTCCGCCGAAGAAATCTTCCGTACCGCCGGCATTACCCATTTGGACACCATCCATGCTCCAGGTCACATCGCCCTCCAGCCAGGTTGGCAGGCCCGTCGTTGCTTGAAATGCAAAGAGATGCACGCCTTCAATCTGCCCGCGTCCCGTGATGTTGATCAGATCCACCGGAGCGAACTGGTTGATGCTGGTGAACGGAATGGTAGCCATATGGAAGGTCTTGCGGCGGGTGCCGGTGACATTCGCGCCCGGTGCACCGGAATAGAAATACACCTGCGAATAAACCTGCGCTCCGATGGTGGTGCTCTTGTTGATGATGCTGATGGTGATGCCGTTCGAGTACGGAATCATCAACCGGCGAAAGGCGCCGAATTCTCCGGCCCGGGAATCGGTAATGGCGAAGTTATCGGAATAGGAAAACGGGGGCGCTGGCATGCCATGAAGCAGAAAAAACGTACCCAGGTCGGCATGCTGGCATGGGGTGGCCTCTCCGTTGGTGCAGATCTGGATGGTAGCGTCGATGGTAGTGCCCGCCCGGTCCGCGGCCGAACCCGCATCGGCAATCATGGCAAGTTGAATCATGGTAACGTTGCCGGAACCGGTGCGATTGATGAGCTGCGTGGTGCCGCCCGGTGCCAGGTTGAAATCCGTGCCGCTTACGGGCTGCAGTTCTTTTACCTGAAGCTTGCGCGATTCTTCCGTGACCAGAGTAACGGGCTGGTATCGATCCAGCGCCTGGTTGTAAACCATAACCTGGCCATCGGTGGGCGGTGTTGAGGAAACTGTCTTGCCCGCAAGATTGTTGTTAGGGCCCGCAGGGCCGATTGGCCCGATAGTCCCCGCTGGACCTGCCTGACCTGTTGGACCTGGCTGACCTGTTGGACCTAGTCGACCTGTTGAACCTGCCGTTCCTGGTGCGCCGTTTAAACCTTGTTGGCCGGGCTGCCCAGGAACACCGGGCACTCCAGGAGGTCCTATATCTCCTTGCTGACCTAAAGGGCCGGGGACTCCAAGATCACCTTGGGGACCAGCAGGTCCGCGCGAACCCGGAGGCCCGGAGTTCAATGGCGGGGAGGCAGGGGCCCACTGCAACAAGGAATTCAGCGTAAGCACCTGGCCCGCCGCGCCACCTGCCGGGCTGATGGTGGTTGGATCCACGCGGTAAGAGCCATTGAGAGCGCCCACCTGCGCACCACGAGTGACAATCACGCTTGCCAGTGTGAGCACCGGTGTGGAATCTGGCACATGCCAGTATTGCGTAAAAGTTTTCTGATTGAAAAGGTTAAACGTGGCGAGATAGTTTACGCCGGGAGGGTTAGCGGGAACTGTAACATCCAGAATGCCGCTGTTGATCGCAATGGCGCGCTGGCCGGCGCGTTGGACCGTGCCGTCGGTGCCGGTGAAGGCGGGCCAGGAGAGCAGAACCGCTCCGGTTGCGGGAGTTCCATCGCTGGCTGCGGGAAGGGAATCGTGAATGTGAGAGGGGCCGGCAAACATGCGTACCGCCGCCGTCAGCAGCAAAGCTGCCCGGTATACTTTCCATTTCATAAAGGTTATTGGAAACTCCGATGACTTACAGCCGAGTTGTACATCGCGGCGTTGCAAATCGGTGGTGTTCACGCAAGGCGCGTAACACCCAAGGGCGAATCTAAATCGCTGAGATCAGGCAAGTTACCGTAAGCTGAGGAAAATTTGCCAGATGTGTGACTGACAGAGTTAAACCTTGTCGCGCCCACGGCGGCCGGTTTCTGTCACCGGGTGGGATGATCGCAACGCAAGCGGATCTACAAGCAGCTCCAAATTGGACAGCCATGCCGCTAACTCCGGTGCCAAATCGGAAGTCACCATAAGCGGCTGACCGGTAGCGGGGTGAGCGAACTGAATGCTGTGCGCATGAAGAAAATAGCGGCCCAGTTCAGAAGGCGGAGCTCCGTAAAGCTTGTCCCCCACAACGGGGTATCCGATGCTCGAAAGGTGAACGCGGATCTGATGCGTTCGACCGGTACCGATCAAAACCTCCAGCAGCGTCTGTTTCGCGAAACGTTGCAAGACTCTGTACTCGCTCCAGGCGGCGCGGCCGGTAGCTAAGCGTGAGGTCATCCGTTCGCGCCGCACGGGGTCGCGCGAGATTAGTTTCTCAATCCGCCCCTTGTCCGTTGCCACCACTCCGTTTACCAATGCTTGGTAGATTTTGCGCACACGCCGCGCGGCAAACTGCTCAGAGAGCGCCTTGTGTGCGCGATCGTGTTTCGCCACCAGCAGTACGCCACTGGTGAAACGATCCAGCCGGTGGACAATGCCGGGACGCAGGTCGCCGCCCACTTGCGAGAGCTGCGAAAAATGGTGGAGCAGGGCATTTACCAGAGTTCCCGAATGGATTCCCGCACCAGCATGAACCACCATACCAGCGGGTTTATCGATCGCGACAAGGTCCTCATCTTCGTAAAGAACACTTAACGCGATATCTTCCGCCTCAGCGCGGAGCGGAGTAGCCGGGGCGGGGTCAGTCTTGACGATTTCGCCTCCTTTCAGGGTGTGGGATGACTTCGCGGCAATTCCGTTTACTAGAACGCGGCTTGCGCGGATCCATTCCTGAAGCCTGGCGCGGCTATGTTCGGGAAAATGGCGGGAAAGCGCGGCATCCAGGCGCGCGCCGCGCTCGGAAGGGGGAACCAGCCACTCGGTCACGAACCATTATCATGGGCTATGCGACGGCTGGGGTTAGCGGGTTTCCTATGGGTGTGCGTGGCCACGGCGCAAAGCCTGTCTACAGACCCGAATATTGCGACCGTGGAGACTACGGCGGATGCGTCAGTTCGAAGTGGCAGATTGGACGGTATCGCCGAAATTCTGCAAGCTTCCGGGCCGCGAGATGCTGTTCTGCTTCGCTTCCGTACTGCACTGATTGAGAAGTGGACGGTACAAAAAGCGGTGGTGGCGTTTCATACCCCGAAAGGTGCAGCCGTGCCTGAACGGGTAATGGTGGCCGCGGTTCGGGAAACATGGAATCAGGGCTCGGGGACGCCACCTCATTTCGGAGAAGGCGTTTCAGTGGCAACCCGGGCGCTGAAAGACGATTGGGTCACTTTCGAACTACCGGCATCTATCGCAAACCAGCTTGCCTCGGGCCAAGCGGCATCGATTGCGATTTCAGTGGCTGACGGCAATCATCTGTCTTTCCATTCACGCCGTACCGTTCAATTTACGCCCTATTTGCTGGTGCGGGGCGAAAAACCGCTGGTGAATCACTTGTAGCCGACAGCTCCCGTAAATCATGAAACTGCACCCGGCACAGTTCACAATGGTACATCGCGGCACCGGCCAAACGCTGTAGCAGCCGAAACGGGTTGCACAACAGGCGATCCACACGGTCTGCCTTGGTGCGCCGCTCCAAGTTCGCTGTGCCGCAGCACGGGCAGCGGGAGCTCCAACCGAAGTAGTTGTAAAATAGACGTTTCTCCCCGATCCTTCGGTCACAGGTTCGGCATCTAAGAAGGGCGCCGTAAATCGCGCGCTCCCAGAGCTTCCGGCGGGCACGCGTCATCGGTGTACCGCATTGTTCACAGCCAGTTCTTAAGTTCTTATCGCAAATCAGCATGTTGAAAGAAATCTCTGTCCACGGCGCACGCCAGCATAACCTCAAAAACATTACAGTGCGAATTCCCAGGAATTCTTTCACGGTAATTACAGGTTTAAGTGGAAGCGGTAAATCTTCGCTGGCTTTCGATACTATCTATGCGGAAGGGCAGCGCCGCTACGTCGAAACCTTATCGACATACGCCCGCCAGTTTCTGGATCAAATGGAACGTCCGGACGTGGATTCCGTCGATGGCCTGAGCCCCGCGATTTCTATTGAACAGAAGACCACTGGCCGCAGCCCGCGATCGACCGTAGGCACCATCACCGAAATTTACGATTATCTGCGCCTGCTGTACTCGTCAATCGGTATCCCGCATTGCCCCACTTGCGGGAACGAGATTTCGCGGCAGACCACGGAACAGATTCTGCAGCATGTGCTGGGCCTGGAATCGGGCGAAAGCGGCGAAAAGGCCAAGATCATGATTCTTGCCCCTTTGGTTCGCGGGCGTAAGGGCGAATTTAAGAAGGAGATGGAGAAGCTGGTGCGGCAGGGTTTCTCGAAGGCTCGCGTCGATGGCGTGATTCGTCAGTTGGATGAAGACATCGTGCTGGACCGCCGGAAGAATCACACCATTGAAGTCGTCATCGACCGCTTGCAGGTGAAGCCCGGGATTGAGAAACGCCTGGAGGCGTCTATCGAGACCGCGACACAACTGGCGAATGGGCTGGTGATTGTGGCCGTGGTGGGCGCCGATGAGCGGCTCTATTCACGCAAGCTGGCGTGTATGGAATGCGGTACCAGCGTGCCGCAATTGGAGCCGCGGTCGTTTTCGTTCAACAGTCCGTACGGCGCGTGCGAGGTTTGTGCCGGGCTTGGCAGCCGCTGGGCTTTTGACCCTGCAAAGTTTTTAGTGGACCCAGCCAAACCCCTGCTGGAAGGCGGTTTGGGGCCGGGTGCCGGTTCGGCGAATATGAGCTTCGCGCTTTCGGAATCTGCGCGGCAATTGAAGTGGAAGCTGACTACTCCCTGGGAAAAAATTGTAGAGAAATTGCAGCCCGCCATCATGGAAGCCATCACCAAGCAACTACAGCGGGCTTACGACAATTCCACTGAAAATTACCGCGAGTGGCTGGCGGAATATATGTCACCCACCAAATGCGCGGCGTGCGAAGGCCGCCGCCTGAAACCATCTTCCTTGGCGGTGCGCGTGAAGGGTTTGACTGTCGCGGAGTTGGTGGATATGCCGCTTTCGCGAGCTCTGCTTACGGTGCAAGCGTGGGCCCTGTCAGACCGCGAAGGCCAGATTGCCGGCCGCGTGGTGGAAGAAGTAAAGCGCCGCCTGGAATTCCTGCTGGCGGTCGGCTTGCATTACCTAAGCCTGGCGCGTGGCTCTTCCACACTTTCGGGCGGCGAATCCCAGCGCATCCGCCTCGCGACGCAGATCGGTTCCAAGTTGCGCGGTGTTTTGTATGTGCTGGACGAGCCTTCTATCGGCCTCCATCCTCGCGACAATGACAAGCTGCTTGAAACACTCGCTCATCTGCGCGACATGGGCAACACCGTTCTTGTGGTGGAGCACGATGCCGATACCATCGAACGCGCCGATTACGTGATTGATCTGGGGCCGGGCGCGGGTCGTCTGGGCGGTGAGTTGGTGGCCTGCGGCACCCCGGCCGAAATCCGCGCGAATCCGAATTCGCTAACTGGGCAATATCTCGCCGGCACCGTTTCCATCGCGATTCCGAAGAAGCGGCGCAAGAGCAATGGCAAGAGCATCATCGTGACTGGCGCGCGCGAGCACAACCTGAAAGACGTCACGCTTGAGATCCCGCTCGGCGTGCTTACCGTGATCACCGGCGTTTCGGGAAGCGGCAAATCCACGCTGATCAACGACATTGTGTACCGGTCGCTCGCCAAAGAAATTTACGGTTCGAAAGATGACGCCGGCGCGCACGACACATTCACCGGCATCGAAAATATCGACAAGGTCGTCCGCATCGATCAATCCGCCATCGGCCGCACACCGCGTTCGAATCCTGCCACATACACAGGACTCTTCGCGCCCATTCGCGATCTATTTGCGTTGCTTCCGGAATCGCGGGAACGCGGCTATAAGCCGGGCCGCTTCAGTTTCAACGTGAAGGGCGGCCGCTGCGAAGCCTGCCAGGGCGATGGGCTGAAGAGCATTGAAATGAACTTCCTGCCCGACGTTTATGTTACCTGCGATGTGTGCCGTGGCCGCCGCTACAACCAGGAAACTTTGCAGGTGAAATTCCGCGATAAATCGATTGCCGATCTGCTCGAAATGACTGTGGAAGAGGCATACCCGCTGATGGAAAATCTGCCTCACATCGCGCCGAAGTTGAAGACGCTGAACGATGTCGGGCTCGGGTATGTTCATCTGGGCCAATCGGCAACCACGCTCTCGGGCGGCGAAGCGCAACGCATCAAACTGGCGAAAGAATTGAGCAAGCGTCAGACCGGCAAAACGTTTTATCTGCTTGACGAACCCACTACAGGGCTGCACTTTGACGACGTTCGCAAGTTGCTGGACGTGTTGCAGAGCCTGGTTTCGCTAGGCAACACAATTGTGGTGATTGAACACAATCTCGATGTCATCAAATCCGCCGATTGGATTATCGATATGGGCCCGGATGGCGGCGAAGGCGGCGGCCGCATCGTGGCAAGCGGCACGCCGGAGCAGGTTGTGAAATCGAAGAAGAGCTTCACCGCGGACGCGCTCCGAAAAGTGCTGCACGCCGCCGCATGAGCAACGTTGTGAACAAGCCTTCTCCGATGGACCTATCCGGGCTCCGGACTATTTCCCTGCATGACCGGCCAGGCAAAGTGGCAATCGCCGATTTTGCGCGCACCTGGACAGCAGGTGCGAAGCTCACCTCGATTTTTCCGCCCCTGCTGGCAGGAAATTCGTTCCGCGCCGTGGTGGATGCCATCGTGGATGCCAAAGCAAAACACAAGCCAATTCTCTGGGGAATAGGCGGGCACGTGATCAAATGCGGCCTTGCGCCCGTGCTGGTGGATCTGATGCAGCGCGGCTTCGCTACGTCCTTTTCTATGAACGGTTCCGCGGCCATTCACGATTATGAAATCGCGCTCTGCGGCAGCACCAGTGAAGATGTTGAATCCGTGCTGCCCGATGGCCGCTTCGGTTCCGCGGAAGAGACAGGGCGCGAGATGAATGGCGCCATCCATCCCGGCATGGGCCTCGGTGAATCGTATTGCGCCAGCATCCAAAGCGCTCCGTTCGCCGAACATAGCTTGCTGGCCCAGGCAGGGCGCGCACAGGTTCCGGTCACGGTGCATGTTGCAATCGGCACCGATACGCCGCACACGCATCCAGCTGTGAACCCCGCAGCCTTGGGCGCGGCCACTCACCATGACTTCCGCCTGTTTTGCACACTCGTCTCACAAATGAATGAAGGCGGTGTTTATCTCAACATCGGCTCTGCCGTCATCATGCCTGAAGTCTTCTTGAAGGCCATCTCCGCCGTCCGAAACTTAGGCCATCCTCTGGCGCAGTTCACCACTGCGAACTTTGATTTTCTACAGCACTACCGTCCGCGATTCAACGTATTGGAACGCCCCCACGCCGGTAGCCATGCCCAAGAGCGCGGCAAAGGTTATGCCATCACCGGCCACCACGAAATTATGATCCCGCTACTGGCGATGGCTCTGCGCGAAACGGAAGCATGACCCCGGAACCGCTTGACGAAAGCGACATCTCCTGGGGATATCAGGACCTTCTGCTCTTCACGTTCCTCAGCATGATGGCCGTGCTTGCCAGCCAACTCCTGATGCACCTGATTGCCGGAGCGTTCCATGCCGATGCAAAATCGGGCGCAATCCTCATACCTTCGCAACTGCTGCTTTACGCCTGCCTTTTTCTCATCCTGTTTGCGCTCATCAAGCTGCAATACGGTCGCAGCTTCTGGCACTCTTTGGCCTGGCGTGATTCCCTGATCGCACCCCTTCCCGCGTTCCTGCTAGGGCTCATCTCTTCATTCGCCATCCAGCTTGTCGGATTGCTGCTCCACACGCCGGATGTCGATACGCCCATTAAGAAACTGCTTTCCAGCCGCACCGGCGTTCTGGAATTTGGCATTCTCGCCGTCACCATCGGCCCGCTCTGCGAAGAGCTGGTTTTCCGCGGCTTCATACAGCCCGTGCTGGTCAAATCCACCGGCCGCATGATCGGCATTCTGATCACGGCGTCACTTTTCGGCGCGCTCCACTTGGCGCAGAACTCATTTATCTGGCAAATGGGCGTGCTCATCACGCTCGCCGGCCTCGCGTTTGGCTGGATGCGCGAATGGACAGGCTCCACTAAAGCCTCCACATGGATGCATGCCGGCTTCAACTCAACAGTCTTTCTCTTCTTTCTGCAGAATCCAAAACTCCCTCACGCACAATGATCGAAACCATTCAATGGACCACCGAAGGCGTGGTCATGATCGACCAGACACGCCTTCCTAACGAAGAAATCTATCGCACCTGCCGCACTTATGAAGAGGTGGCCGATGCCATCCGCACGATGGTAATCCGCGGCGCGCCCGCCATCGGAGTTGCCGCCGCCATGGGCATCGCGCTAGGCATGCAGACCGAAGGCGCTGACTTCAACCGCATCTGTGAAACGCTGGGAGCCACGCGCCCCACAGCCGTAAACCTGTTCTGGGCGATTGAGCGGATGCGCCAACTGCACTTGACGTTAGCAGGCCGCGGACATGCCGAAGTCGCACAGGCGCTTGCAGACGAAGCCAAACTTATTCGCGTGGAAGACATCGAAATAAATCGTGCCATGGGCCGGCACGGCGCGCCTCTGGTGCCCGATGGCAAAACGGTACTCACCCATTGCAATGCCGGCGCGCTCGCAACTGCCGGATACGGCACCGCTCTCGGCGTGATCCGCGCGGCTATAGAAAGTGGCAAGCACATCGACGTCTTCGCCGATGAAACGCGCCCGTTCCTGCAAGGCTCCCGGTTGACCATTTGGGAACTCCAGCATGACGGCATCGCCGCAACGCTGATTACCGACAACATGGCCGGGCACTTCCTGAAATCGGGCCGCATCGGCTGCGTTGTTGTAGGTGCGGACCGCATTGCCGCCAACGGCGATGTCGCGAACAAAATTGGGACGTACGGCGTCGCGGTTTTGGCAAAAGAAAACGGCATCCCGTTTTACGTCGCCGCCCCTACTTCCACGCTCGATCTCACTCTTAAAACCGGCGATGAAATTCCTATTGAAGAGCGCGCCGCAAGCGAAGTGACGCATTACGCGGGCACGAATATCGCCCCGCTCGGCACCGAAGCCCGGCACCCTGCTTTCGACGTAACTCCAAACCGCTATGTCACCGCCATCATCACGGAAAACGGAGTGGCTCGAGCCCCGTATGAAGAATCTCTGGCAAAGGCAAAGTTACAATAAACAAAGCATGCGCTTATTCCTTTCCTCCCTTCTCTCACTAACGCTGTTTGCCGCCACAGATCTTTCCAATCGCCGCGCACCGGGCTTCTCGCTCAACGATCAAAACGCGAAAGAGCATGACCTTCAGGATTACCGCGGAAAGGTCCTGATCATTGAATGGATGCAAACCACCTGCCAGCATTGCATCGCGTTTTCCAGCATCCTGGAGGAAGCGAAGGCCAAGTATAAGGGCAAAGTAGAAGTAGTGTCCGTTGTGCTTCCTCCGGATACCATCGAAAATGTCCGCAAGTACATGAAGGAGCAAAAGACTACCGCGCCGGTTCTCTTCGATAGCGGCCAGGTAACCTCTTCGTACCTGAAAATCACGCCGCAAAACCCTAACGTAGTCTTCCCCCAACTTTTCTTGATTGATCAAAACGGCATGATCAAAGAAAATTTTAAGTACGCCGCCGGCTCAGAAGATTTTTTCAAAGGCAAGCAGCTTTTCACGGAACTTGACAAGCTAGTAAAGTAGCCGGTGCCCACAACAGACTATTACTCCGACACAGACCCAGCGGCGATGAAAGTCTGGATCGATTTGCATCGCAACATGACGCCTGAACGGCGTGTCGAACTTGCGTTGTCCCATTCTCAAATGTTGTTTCACTTAGCTGAAATTAACGTGCGGGAGATGTACCCTGATGCCGATGATCGCGAAGTCTTTCTCAGGGTAGCGGCGCGCAATCTTGGAAGTGACCTGATGATCCGTGCCTATGGGTGGGATCCGGAGTTGCACAAATAAGTGACTCCCGGCGAGGGTTACGCATTAATCATCGAAGCTTTCAACAAACTCGACATTGAGTTTTTTGTAGGAGGGTCCATTGCCAGTTCATTCCATGGCATTCCTCGTGGTACCCGTGACGTCGACATCATAGCGGCGATTTTGCCGAAACATGCAGAGCCTCTTGCAGAGCTTTTGAGTGGTGAGTTTTACGCAGATCGGGATTTGATTCAATCCGCAATCCGAATCGGTAGATCTTTCAACCTTATTCATCTTGCGACGTCATATAAATTCGATATCTTCCCTCTGCAATCTGACGACTTTCATCTTGTGCAGTTTGCGCGCCGCCAGGCAAAAAACCTGACGAGGGCCGGGTTGCCCGGAGTTGATTCTTATGTCGCGAGCGCAGAAGACACACTTCTGGAAAAGCTACGCTGGTACCGCAAGGGTGGATCCACTTCAGATCGCCAATGGCACGATATTCTCTCAATCTTGCAAGTCCAACATTTGGCTTTAGACTGGCCGTACCTGGATAAGTGGGCTCTTTACCTTCACGTTGCAGATCTATTAGACCGCGCTCGTTCCGAAGCTGCGCCGGGGCGGCCGCCTTCTCCACCCGGCACTCTCGCTTAACCCTCGTTTACGGGACAATCGAATCTTGAACCCCGATCCAAAACTTGCGGAGGCTCTGCGCCGCTACTGGGGTTACGATGCCTTCCGTCCCTTGCAGGAGCGCATCGTGAACAGCATCCTTGCACAGCGCGATGTGGCCGTCGTCATGCCCACAGGCGGCGGCAAGAGCCTCTGCTACCAGTTGCCTGCGCTGGTCTCCGGCCAAACCGCTATCGTAGTCAGCCCGCTGATCGCCCTCATGCAGGATCAAGCCGCGCAGCTTGCGCAAATGGGCATCCCCGCCGCTGTACTCAACAGCGCTCAATCCCAGCCCGATCAATCAGAAACCGTCCGGAGAGCACAGCGCGGTGCCTACCGCTTGCTTTATCTCTCACCGGAACGCCTGGCGCGCAATGATACTGTCGCTTGGCTTCAGCGTGTGCCCATCGCCTTCTTTGCCATTGATGAAGCGCACTGCATCTCCGAATGGGGCCATGAATTCCGCCCCGATTACCGCCAGCTCAGCCGCCTGCGCCAGAACTTTCCCGCTAAACCGATCGCGGCCTTCACAGCAAGCGCCACCCAACGCGTCCGTCACGACATCATCTCGCAACTCCAACTGCAGGATCCCGATAAATACATCGTCAGCTTCCATCGCCCGAATCTGCAATACCTGGTGCGCCAGTGCGACGCCAAGACTCAGCCTCAATACCTTCTGAATGCCGTTCGCGCACAGGCGGGCAGCAATATTATCGTCTACGCGCCGACTGTTGCCATTGTCGAATCCACGGTGGACTTTCTGGGCGAAAACAAGATTCGCGCCATCCCCTACCACGGCCAGATGGAGAACAAAATCCGGTCCCGCAACCAGGAGCGCTGGATGTCTGACGAAATTCCGGTGCTGGTGGGAACTCTCGCGTTCGGCCTCGGCATTAACAAAGCGACGGTACGCTCGGTCATCCATCTCGCCCTGCCGAAATCGATCGAGCAATACTATCAGGAAGCGGGCCGCGCGGGCCGCGATGGCCTCCCCGCGGATTGCCTCCTGCTCTGGCGAGCTAAAGACGCCGGCCTTCTCGCTTTCTTCATCGAGCAGCTTCGCAATTCAGCCGAACGCGAACGTGCCTGGCAGCGCTATCACGCGGTTAAGCGTTTCGCCGAAAACAACGAATGTCGCCACCGCCAGATCTGCCTGCATTTCGGTGAAACGCCCAAATGGCAATCCTGCGGAGCGTGCGACGTATGCGCCGCCATGCCCGAATACCTTGATCAGCGTCCCTCGCGAGTGCCGCGGGTTTCCTCCCCCAAACCGCAAGCTGCCCAACCCAAGCGAGAATCGCCCAAAGTTCCCGATCATGATGCCTCCCTGCTTGAGCTTCTAAAAGAATGGCGCAGAGAGCTTGCCAAGAAGTCCGCAGTCCCGGCCTTCATGATTCTCACTGACGCCACTCTGCTTGATCTATGCATCAAGCAGCCCATCTCCACATCCAGCCTTCGCGCCGTCACGGGCATTGGCGAGCGCAAGGCCGATCAATTTGGCGATGAAATTCTGGCCGTGCTCTCCGCTTATCAAAGCGGGCGCCGTGCCTCCTCTCTGCCGCAGCAAAGCGGTCCCACCCCGGCTCAGGAAACCGCCCGGCTGCTGAACGAAGGACGCACGTTCGCGGAGATTGCTCAACTGCGCGATCGCCAACTCAGCACCGTAATCGGCATGGTGGCTGACCTGGTGGAACGAGGTGAATTAGTTTTCCAAAACTCCTGGGTGAGCGAAACGCATCGCTCTTTGATCGATGCCGCGGTCAGCATTCATGGCGCGCAATGGCTCAAACCTTTACGCCAATCACTGCCGCCTGAGGTCACCGCGGAAGAGATCCGTCTTGTTGTCGCTAAAATTCGAGTGGAGAAACAACCAGAATGAAAATTGCATTGGTAACTGGAGCCGGAAGCGGCATCGGCCGCGCCGTCAGCGCCGCGCTCGCACATGCCGGATGGAACCTTGTCCTGGCTGGCCGCCGTATTGAAGAGCTTACCCGCACTGCCGAACTTACCGGCCCCAATACTCTAAGCGTTCCCACAGACGTCAGCCAACCCGATTCAGTAAGCGAACTCTTCATCAAAATTAGAGATCGTTTCGGCCGCCTGGATTTCCTCTTCAACAACGCCGGTATGGGCGCGCCGCCAGTCCCGTTTGACGAAATTACAATTCAGCAATGGAATAACGTCGTGGGCGTCAATCTCACCGGCTCATTCCTCTGCGCGCAGGAAGCGTTCCGGATCATGAAAATTCAGCAACCCCATGGCGGGCGCATTGTAAACAACGGCTCCATCTCCGCCCATGTGCCGCGTCCTAATTCCGCACCCTACACAGCCACCAAACACGCCGTCACCGGCCTCACCAGGTCCCTCTCCCTCGATGGCCGCGCGCACAACATTGCTTGCGGGCAAATCGATATCGGCAACGCCGCGACAGAAATGACGGAGCGCATGACGCAAGGCGTTCCCCAACCGAACGGCACCATGCTGATAGAGCCTCGCATGAATGTCCAGCATGTTGCCGATACTTTGGTGTACATGGCAAACCTTCCGCTGGATGCCAACGTTCAGTTCGTCACCGTGATGGCGACCGGCATGCCTTTTATTGGCCGCGGCTAAGCGCGTTCAAAGCTTTCTTGACCCGCCGAGATCAAGGCGGGCAGTCACCGCGCCGTAGTGTCCTTTTACTTCGAACGGCACCACCGTCGAGTGATTCTTTTTCAGAAAAGGAGTGATGAGCTTCACCGCAAATGCTTTGAAGCCCTTCTGCGAATCACTTAGCTTACCGTCAGTCTTTAAGGTTCCCTGCAGGTTCACTTCCTTCGAAAGCAGGTTGAACGTACCATCCATTCGCGCAACGGTAGCCGGTGCCTCAAGCATCAGATGCTCGATACGGGCCACCCCCCCGTTTACTACAACATGTGACCGCAACTGCGACGATACTTCCTCACCGTCTGCGTCCTGCTGCTTCTTGCTTTCGCCCTTCGCGCTTTCCTTCAGGCGGTTCAGAAGATCTTGCGTTTTAAAGCTCGTGAACCGTCCGCTTGTTGTGTGAAAATCGCCGCTCATCTGCAATCGCTCCAGGAACCTCGCCGGGCCCGAAGGCAGCCGGATAGCCGTATTTAAGGAGATTAGTCCCGTCAATGGCGGAGTCTTCGAATGCGTGAACATCTTTTCCAGGTCGTCCACCCGCCCGTTGGTGACCGATGCTTTCAATGACGCCAGCTTTCCTTCGGGATGTCCAACGCCCGATATCGTTCCCTCCGCGTGAACAGTGGTTCGCCCAAACGTGGTATCCACCTGTTGAAGCACCACATTCCCCGCCGTAACATCCACCATGGCCCGGAACACCGTGCGAAGGCTTTCCGTGTGCGTTGAACCGTGAACCCGGAAATCCGGCACAATCGCATCTCCTTCCATCTCTTCCCTATCCAGCGTGCCTGAAAACTTTCCTTGCGATTGCAGCGTACCGGAAATCCCGGGAATATCGCTGAGCCTAGCATTCTGAAATGAAAACGTGGCCCGCACAGGAGTACGCGCCGGCTCATTCGAATCCCAAGGTCCAAAGCGGCCCTTCGCATGGATCTCTCCTCTGGGCAAACTATTGTTAACAACCGCTTCGAACCCAAGCTCGCGCTCGTTCTGCAAATCCGACAAGATCAACTCGTTCACAACCAGGCGGTACGGCTGAGTGTTCCCGCGCTGGAATGCGGCCTCGCCGGGAAGAAAATCCAGCGTTGCTTCGTGAACCGAAACTGCCGTTATCGCGATCGCGCCCGTGCCTGGTTTTTTAGGCGAGACCAATTCATGCTTTTCTCCGTCCGCCCCAGGGCCCCGGGGTGGAATCAATAAGTGCAACTTATAAACATCTAATTGGGGAATAACATGGCTCAAGGTAAGTAACCGCCCCCAGCTCCCTTTCACCACAAACTTGTCAACTGTGATGATGGGTTTTTGCTCTCCCTTGTCGGCCCGCGTCAGCCGGATATCACCCGCGATCAGCCCAGGGGGAAAATAAGTTCTCTGAAACGTGCCTATCTTGACCGTCCGTCCCGTTCGCGATTCTAATAACCGCTGAATTTTTTGTTCAGTGAACGGCCATTTCCAGGCAAGAAATCCCCCTGCTCCCACGCCAACAACAATCGCAGCAGGTGCGAGCACACTCCAGCGAACGGTTTTCACATGCCAGCGCGCTGCAATTTCCATGCCGTAGATATGATGAACCGCCAAGCGCGGTAACCGTGATGCCAATCGCAAAGACAACACAGAGCACCGATACCGAAGCAGTAGAAGCCCTCCTGCGGAATCACATCCGCCGGTTTGCGAACACCAGGAGAACTAAATCGATATTTCGCGATTCGCGCTATTGGAGCTAATCTTTGGTGGAGACGGCGTGAGGTGAACCCGCTACTTTCTACTGAAAACAAATGTTTTGTTAAACTTAAAAACCCGTTATAGCTGCTAAAGCGACTCGAAATGATGAGTCTATCCATATATGACCCACACGGAGCCAGCGGAAACGGGCAGGGGTTTACAATTTGACGTCGATTTTCACGCAAATTGATTATCGAGCGACCGCCTACGCCGCCTCAAGCTAAAATACCGAGTTACCAGACTTGCTAAGGCTCCCGAGAGGGCCAGAATCCAGGTCGATGTACACTATCGAACTTGCGCCCTGTACGGAAAGGGTGTTCAGCCGGGGGTATTTTGCGCTTGATACGAGAGGTTCAGAATCCCTGCCGAAACTGTACTGCTAAAAATAATTAACGAATCGTGGTATTGCGCATATGCTTGAGAGAACGCCGGGTAATAGATAATCGGAGAATCACTTACACCATAGAGAGATCCGTACGAAGCGCTTTCGTAGTGATAGAACCCCGTACCATGGGCTATCAAGTAGGCGTCAAATGTGGACGCCTTAAGTGTGCCGGAAAATGCGAGTACTCCGAATAAGGTAATAAATTTTCTCATGTTCTTTTTAGGTTTTTGGTATTGTCCCACACAAATTAGTTTCGTGCGACTAGAGTTATAACGTCCAATCGCC
>JAABUK010006326.1_pt1 | contig 17756 bp, 4 predicted proteins | sample 5559141 | NCBI WGS metagenome assembly JAABUK01 (sample SAMN10711869, study PRJNA513367) | rock metagenome | isolation source: Antarctica rocks | place: Antarctica: Victoria Land, Pudding Butte nord | collected 2016-01-03 | reverse complement strand
TAAGCTTTAAGAACTCTTTAGAAATTTGATTAAATATTAGTTTCCAGCTTAATTAGTAGTTAAATAATAGATATAGATAGACTATTACATAGAGATTTACTAGCACTTTCTAATAATACTATTTATAATATATTAGCTATAAAGCTTATTCTGTTATAGCTGATTTAAGTTCTTTTTGTCTTTTTAATTTTGATGTTCTTAATGTTAAGACTGCACTCAATTTTGACGCTATAACACGGGAATACTATTCTAAATAAGGAGATGTTATCAGTTTAATGATATAAGGAATAAGGTTCTTAAGACTTTATAAAAAAGACTTATCTTAATAGATAAAGCGAGATAATTAAAGCTATCTTAATTATATCTAAATTTAAAAAAGACTTTAAAAGATTAATAATATAAGAAATGACTTTAATAATGAGAAAAGATATATATAGATATTAAGAGAATTAATCTTTTAGAAGTTTAAAATAAATATTCTTTATATCTTCTATATCACTGGAATGATTGCATTACCTCTTTAGACGTAGTAACTTGACAAAATTTTGTGCAGTCTTGATAGAAGAAATATCAAAATAAAAAATGTAAAAAGAACTTAAATCAGTTATAGTAGGCTGAGTATTCTAGCTAATATATTATAAATAATTTCATAAGAAAGCGCTGATTCATCTTAATATAACTATTCTTTTAAATACTATAAATATCTTTAATATTAAGCTTAAAATCTATTTTTAATCTATTTTTTTATAAATCTTTAAGATTAACTGATTATATAGAGCTAATAATTAATAGAGAATTTATAAAAAAAAATGAAATCAGTAAGTATCAAGACTATCAGACAGATAACGCAGAGATGAGAAGACTCGTACGGAGGAGTAAAGTTGGCAGTTTCGTGAGAGAAGGTGCGCGCTCTCATCCGACCGATTCTGCAAATCTGTTTATATACAGAAAACGCAATAAAAAACGCGTTAAAAGATGTGTTAAAATGCGCAAATCATTTTCTGTTCGAATAATCATTTAATTTAATAGAGATAAGATTACGCAGAATTAAGAAATCTATTATCAGACTAGAAAATTAAAGTTAGCAGGAAAAACTCTTAATCTCATACGCAGAGATAACACGTGATACTTTAAAAAAGAAATCAGTTTTTATAATTTAATTCTCTTTAAAAATAAAGATAAGAAAAATTATTATTTAAATCTCAGATAAGAAAGAGAAGATTAGAATTAATAAACTCTTAATTAGAAAGATTATAGATCGAGTTAATTAGAAATTAACGAGAATACTTTATATATATCATATAATTATAGTAAAGAAACTTCTGAAGAGAGAAATTATATTATACGCGGAAAATAACTTAAATTATATAAAGCTTAAATAAGACTTAATATAAATAAAGTTATTAAGCTTACTCGCATAACTTAAGATAAGATTGTATAAAGTATTAATATAAGCAGTATAACTAAGATAAGAAGAGAAAGAGAAGAAGTAATTTATATAAGAATTAGAGAATAAGAATACTAAACTTATTTTAGATCTGAAAATTAAAAATCTGTGATAAATAAAAAGATACGCGGAAATAAATATAATTACACACGTAATTCTGAAACTTTCTTACTCAGATCTAATAAATAGAATTATTTAAAAAGATCTTATTTATGAGATAGAGTTTAAGATAATTATATAATATAATCTAACTCTTTAACTATGTTAATACTTTCGCTATTAGAAATATGAACACTTATTTTATATATATAAAAAGATATAATTCTGCGCATATTATATAGAATATTATTAAACTAATAAATATAAGAAAAAGTTTAAAAGAAAGATTATATAATATAATAATTATTTAGAAGAATATAAAGCTTAATCTTATAACTATTTATAGAAGAAAAGAAAACAATCTTATATAAAGAAAATATATAATAAGAAATTAAGATACTTTTAATCTTAAAATTAATAAGAGATCATTTCTATTCTCTCTTCTTCTCTCTTTTCATCAGTCTTAAATCTATTAATAGAAGTTAGTAGAAGTGACTCTAAATTAGAGATGAAATAAAATTAAGTAGAAGACTTATAAAAAAGAAGATTAATCTATTTAAAAGATTATTTATAAGAATCTAAAAATTATATAAAGACTAATCTTATATTAAGTTAAAATATTTAACTTCTTCTAATTAAAGAAAGTTATCAACTCATATTTAAAAATATTATATATTAAAAAACATCTTTATATGAAATCTTAAGATTCTGTAATATAATGTTAATAAATTTAGAAATAAGATAATAATAGAACTGTTCTAAGATTTAAAGATTAAAAAGTATAATATTCTCGTAATTTAAGAGTTATAAAGGGGCATACTTAATTATGCTTTATATAATTCAAGATAAAGCGTCTTTTATAATAGTAATTAAAGATAAAAAGATTCAAGAATTCTCACGCTTATTAATAAGCGTATTCGTACGGATATATAAATAGAGATATATCACTTAAAAGATCTTACTATAATTACATTAAAACTTTAAGAAACACAGACTACTAATTATATAATTAATATTTATAATATTTATAATCTCTTAAGCTAACACTCGAAATTAGAAGAAACGAAATCTCTTAGCACTTTTTATATAATACTCAGAATATCTAGAGAATATATTATACTGGGCGATCTAAATCTTTATCATCTCAGTTAATTAGATCTGATATATCTACTATAATATAAACTCTCAGACATATTACTAAAGATTATATAAGAAGTAAAGTTAAAACTGATTCTCTTTTTAGAAATAATAATAAGAGACTGTTAAAGAGAAGATTTATATAAATAGATAATTATAAATCTTATCTTTATAATATTAATATTAGAGAATTAACTCATATGATATTAGATAGAAGTAGAAAGAGAATAATTATTAGATCATCTTTTAATTAGCACGGAATTTAAATAACTAAATTAATTTAGAAAAGAGTTATCGAAAAGATGTAGAATATAAAAAAAGATAGATTAAAAAGTCTTCATTAAAAGTCTTTATAATTATATAAAGTTACTTAAAAGTTGTATATTAAATACTAGAGAAGAGATTAATCACTTTATATATAAACTAATAAGACTTACACACGCGATAATAGAAGACTTAATATTATAAACAAGATAATCTTAGTATAATTAAAGATTCTAAATAAAAGAATATTAAAAGATGATAAAGAATATAAGAAAAGCTCGCAGAAACTTTATTAAGAATTTATCACTCTTCTTATAATAAAACTTCATATAATAGTGTAATTAAAAAGAGAAGATATTATTAAAAATAAAAGGAGAAGACTTTAGAAATATAATATAGAAGATAATATAAAGATTATAAAGAATTTAGAAGATTATATAATAGACAAGATAATGATTATAAGAATAAATTACTTAAGTATTCTTTCTCACTCTCAAACAAGAAATATATGAAGCAAAAGATATAGAGAGTAAAGCAAAGCTTCTGCGCGATATCTACTTCTCCTCTTTTTCTAAAGTAAATCTTATAGATATTAAAGAATATAAATATTCTTAAAGAATTCTACAGTAAAAAGAGATTGAGGAAAGAGAAATCTTAAAAGCAGTTAGCTATATAGAAAAAGATAAGATCTCTAAATCAGATGAAATCTTAAATAAAGTTATTTAAATTCTCATATAAGAAAAGTTGAATCTGATTAGAAGACTATTTCAGATTTATCTTACGCAAGAAATCTAATCAGACTACTTTAAAAGCGCTCATATAATAATACTGAAAAAGTTAGATAAGAGAGACTACTCAAACCTATTAATATATAAATTAATCGCACTATTAAATATGCTAGAAAAGATCTTAAAGACAGTAATATTTAATTAAATAAAATATATCGCTAAATCATATAATCTCTTATCAGACTTATAATATAAAACACGCTCTTTGAAAGTAATAGAGATAGTATTATAATAGATTATAAAAAAGATATACATAATTTAGAGAAGAGAAAATAGAAGAGTTGTAAGTCTTCTCTTATTAAACGTGATAAAGATATTTAATAAGATCTCATATATACGATTAACTCATAATCTGAGAAAAAGAAAAATCTCAGAATCACTCATATAATAGATAACAGATTTCCTCTCTAACTATTATATAGAAATAAAGATTAACAAGTTTATATTATTAGAAGCGCTAATCACAGTAGGAATTCTATAAGACTTATTAATATTCTCAATTCTATATCTCTTCTATAATATCAATTTGTTAGAAAAGTGCGATAACATCAGACTTCATACGAGCGTAATAAAGTTTATAAATAATGTTAATATCTTAATATATAATAAAAGTACAGAAAGAAATTATTAAATACTTACTAAAATTCATAAGAAATATATGAATTAAGTAAGAAAATATAACTCAAAATTCTATCCGAATAAATATAAACTAATTCACTTTAATTATATAAAGAGAAATTTTAATATAAAGATGGGATTAAAGCTTAAGAGATAAGAAATCAACTTAAAGAATAATATATAAATTCTTAATATCTAACTAAATATCATATTTAGATGATAATCTTATTTCCGAATAATTAAAGTAAAATCAATTTATCTGATTAACGCTCTTCATATAATTATAGAATTTATCTAAGATATCTTTCTAAAAGTAAAAAAATAAATATATTAAATAATTATACGCCCAGTTATCACGTATGAAGTAAGCATCTAATATATATTAGAAGAGATTAAAGAATATTATAAAGAAGTAAGTAGAAAATTATAAACTCTTTAAAATAAGTGTCTTTATATAATTACAGAAGTATATAAAGCAATCTTAACGAAGATCTTAGAAGTAAAAACATATATTCAATTTCTAAATCTTTACACGAAAAATCTGACAGCTAAGATCACAGTTAGAATTCAAGCATTTAAAATTATTAAAAGAATTAATAATATATGTGCTAGAATCATAAGATAAACTGTAAATAGAAGAGATTATACAATAATAACTCGCGTAATATTAAGAGATTATATAACTAAGTAACTCACTTAATTTAATCTAAAAAATTAGAATATAATAAGATTAAATAATAAGACTTCTCTATCAGATCTATTATAAGAGAAATTAAAGAAGTATATGAAGTCTTAAAAGTTAAGAAAAATATACAAAGAAATTCGCTCAGTCTGCGAATAAAAATGGAAAAAGAGATGAAAGAATAACTAAAAGAGAAAGTATTTAAGAATAATTCTTTCAGAATCAAATAAAAATTTAATAATATTATATTAAAGACTTAAGAAATATAAGAGTACACTTCTCACACAGCTTTATATAAGCAAAATTAACTTTAATCAGTTTTTACACGAAAGAAAGATGTCCGAAATTAAAAGCTTTTAATATAAATACATATAAGATAATATAATAGTAGAACACGTTCTACTGAAATATCTCTAATAGATTATAGAAAGAATAAAACTTATCAATCCTCTTTATATAATAGATCTGAGAATAATTCTCTTAGAAAAGAAAGAATGCAGAGCAGCTATTAGAATGATACTTTATATAAAGCTGCTTAATTAATTTAGATTAACGAAGAAAGTTCTATAGAGTAAGAGGAAAGAGAAGAGAAGAGAAAGAGAGAGAGAGAGAATAAATTAAGTAGGAAATAGGAAATTTGATTTAATAGACGTTTAAATATTTGTATAAGAAGATCTATATAAATTAGTTTTAGTCTGAATTAGATAAATAGAATTTACTATTATAAAGCTAATAATTAAAGCTAAAATTCTATAAATAATATTATTAGAAAGCTAGTTTTTTAGATTATAAAATATTTAAATTAGATTTTAATTAGCTTTATTTTGAAGTATATACACTCTACTTTTTAATTAGAAATAATAATATAATTTCTTTTTTTAAATTAAAAAGTAGAGTGCACTTACTTTAAAATAGAGCTAATTAAAATCTAATTTAGCTATTTTATAGCCTAAAAAATTAGCTTTCTATTAATACTATTTATAGAATCTTAGCTTTAATCATTAGCCCTATATAATCAGTTAATCTTAAAGATTTATATAAAAATAGACTAAATATAGATTTTAAGCTTAATATTAAAGATATTTATAGAGTTTAAAAATATAGTTATATTGAGATGAGTCAGCGCTTTCTTATGAAATTATTTATAATATACTAGCTAGAATACTCAGTCTATTATAACTGATTTAAGTTCTTTTTACATTTTTGATTTTGATATTTCTTTTGTCAAGACTGCACAAAATTTTGTTAAGTTATTACGCCTAAAGAGATAATGCAATCATTTCAGTGATATAGAGAATAAGTTAATATTCTATTATACTTATATTATAACTCTATTAATATTATGTTTTATAATAGTTAAGACACTTAATTTAATCTTCTCTATTATTAATTAGTCTTAATTATGATATTAGTGCTGTATAAAATATCTTTATTGAAAGTTTGAGATGTTATTTATTTATAAGATATCACTCGATTATATTAAATATGATTATTATTCTATTAAAGATTATAATTATCTTTTAATATATTTTCTTAATAATTTTATATTTAAAGCATACTTCTTTTATATAAAACGTCTATATTAACTGTTTAAAGTCTTCTTCTAATATATATATTATTATTAAATTACTTTGTAAAGAAGTGCGTAATGTCTATATTAATTATAAGAAAAAGACATTTAATAATCTTAGATTATAATATAATTCAATCTCTCATCATCTTTTTAATATATCTCTTTAGATTATCAGCTCTTTATCTAGTAAATCTTCTTTTAAGTATGCTTGTATTTTCGATAATAATAATATTATTAGTCTTAATCTTTTAAAGATTGAGAATAGTTTTACTTTACTTATTTAGATTGTTTGAATATAAATTGAAATTACTGCGTAGACTGTAAATATATTATTCTTAAATAAAAAGTATAATATTAATATTTTTAATAAATTAAAATTATATTATCTAATTAATTTAAGTAAACTTAAAACTATTTAGAGAAACTAACTTTCTTAAAGCTAAATAAGAAATTGATGATGTCTATTATATTTAAGATGTCTGAGTCAGTTATATTTAATAAGTCGATTGAGTCTAATAATATTAATATGAAATTGTGTAAGAATCTTAAACTTAATAAAACAGAGTTAGCTGCGCTTTATAAGTAGATGAAGACTACTAATATTAATCGCGATTCTTTATTATAAATAATCAGAAATAAATTATAATAAATAGATTGACAATTATTTAAAGTCTCATATTTATATCGTGCTTTTCTTATATATTTCGTGTATATTCTATTAATCAGATGTTTTTTATTCTTTATAGCAGCGCTTCTCACTCTTTTTTATTTAAATAGTCTGCTAATTAGACATTTAAATAACTATTCACTCTATATTTATTCTGTAACTTTATTCTTATTACAAAGTTATAATCTTTTCTTAAGTATTTAATAAGTTCTTTTTAAGTTTTCAAATATTATAATCTTTTATAAATTCTTATTATCATATTAAAAACATGTGTTTCTCACGCGAAATGTATATATTAAGAATCTTTTTAACTTCTTATTTATTCTTGTTCTATATTTCTATAGACTTAAATATCTTAATATCTTCTCGCTCGTAATATAACTTTAATAGAAAGATGTGAAACGTGAGATGAATTCTCTTATAACTTTTAGAAAGAATTAATTAATAAGCATTCTTATTTATTAACTTCTTAATTTTAAATGATTCGAGAAACTTATTAATAAGCTTTTTACTTACTTTTCTTATGCGAATATTCTTTAATAATAATAGAATCTTATCTTCAATCTTATAGATTATATTCTTGCGTTTTAAATTATAGAACTTCTTTATCACTTCTTGCGATTTAATTTAAAGATCTTTATTCTCTTTAATAATCTCTTTAATTTACTTCACTCTCTTTCTTATTAATTAGCTCTCTTCTTCCCGCGCAGACATCTCGCCTATAAGTTTTATATAAAAAGTAGATAGGAAATATAATATTATTTTAAATGACGTTTTTTCTGTAATTAAGTGTACACTTCTATTATACGCGAATTCAGTACTTAATAATAAATCTATTTAATTATTCTGATGATAATTAATATAATATCGAAGATAGCATTTTAATATCTAATTCTCACACTCAATTTAATCGTTTATTTATAAGTGGAATACTGTGAAGAGATATCTCTTTACATAGAAATAGTAATAGAAAGTTTCTCAGTATTTTAATATAAACATTAATTCTTTATCACTAATAATAAATCTAGAGAATTTAAATTTTAAAAACATCTTCTTAATAAATCTCTTTTTAAGCTTAAAAGCATCGATTTCTTTTTTATATATTATATAATATATCATTTTTGAATATCGATTCATTATTATAAGAATAATATCATATATTTTATCTTTATAAATAGTAAGTGATAAGTCTATAATAAAGTTTATCGCAATGTCTTATTAAACTTTCTTTAATTATAATAATAATGTAAGTATGTTATAAGACTTATATCGTGATATCTTTATTCTTTAATAAATATCACACGTTAAGATATAATCTCTAATAGTTTGTGATATTCTAAATCATTAATAGCTTTATAGAATAATCTCTTAAGTTCTCTTTTAATTAAAATGATTCTCTTATTATAAATCATTATAATTCACACGCAGAATCTCTATTTTAATTATATAATTGTTAGAAATATAGATCGCGCTATTATATTATATAAGATTAGTATGATCTTCGCATTATTTATTTTTAAAATGACTCTCTTTAATAAGATTATTCAAAGATCTCTTTCAGCTTCTCTTCGTGCAGAAGATATTTCTTTACTGCAGTGTTAGAAGATAATTAATAAGAGTGTTCGAGATCTTTTTATAAAGTAATATAATAAAGATTAAACTTATAATCTTTATTTCTAAGAAGTTTTCTTCTTCTTTTAAAGAATCTTCGATTCTTCACACGTGATTAATATGTATCTCGCGTGTATTATATTGATCATCTATAAAAGATTTAGATAGAGTATTTTATTAGCTCTTTTTAAAGTATATAATAGTCTCTATTATAATTCTTATAAGTAATCTTAAATTTAGAGATTCTTTTTCTCAACTTAAATTAATGATTAAGATCTTAAATCTAACTCTTTTTAAAATAAATGTTTTAAGAGAATTCTCTTTCTCTCTTTTATTATCTACTGCGTAATTCGATTTACGCGATAATAAATCTACGAAGTTCTTCTTATCTTTTCGATAATAGATTTCAAATCTATATATAACTAGCATCTCTGCTTATTAAGCTTAATAATTATTTAATGTCTTCGTTATTATAAATAACTGTAAGTTAAAGTGATCGCATAAAACTTATATATTATAAGCAGACGATTCTAAGTAATAACATCATTTCTTAAATGAGATAATAATTATTAACATCTCTTAATCCTTTATAATATAGTTTCTCTCAGCTAATATCAGCTTTTTTAAGTAGAATATTATTGGCGTTTAAATATAGCGTGTTATCTTTATATTATTATTACTAAGTTAAGAGAGAATCTCTATCAGATCTCTTCTTAATATATTTATTTCGATCTGAATTAACTTCTTTAAATCGAAATATTATAATAAAGAAGTAGTTTAAAAGCATTCTTTTAATATATAAAACACAGTATCTATCTTCTTTATTTATAGAAACGATTCAGTCTTTCTTTCTTTTATTATTCTCAGTAATAGATTCGTAATTACAATAATTATTATAGAATATTTATAAATAAATCTTTTATAGAAGTTGATAAAGCTTAGAAAAATCTGCACATCATAAAATAATTTTGAAATTAATTAATTAATAATTATAATCATTCTGCGTATATTCATCGAAATATCTATTACATTTATGCGATAATTAAGAAAGTTTATTTTTATAACAAAAAAGACATATTTTAATAGCTTAATAAATAAGTTAAATTTGCGTAATCTCTCTAGTATTTGACGCACGTGATCATTATACTTCTACTTATCGTAATTATAGATTATAATATTATTAAGATAGACTATATAAATAACGTTTAATAAACTCTTTAATACTTAATTAATATAGACTTGAAACATTATTAATATATTAATCAGTTTAAAAGATATAATTATATACTTAAAATAGTTGTATTATATATAAAATATAGTCTTTTACTTATCTTTTTACTTAATATATATTTAATAATAAGTATCACACAGATTTATTAACATGAATCTCTTCGCGCCGCTCAATTAATTAAATGTCTCAGAAATTAATAATAATAAATACTTATTTCAAATAATTACTTGATTCAGAATTCTATAATTTATATATAAGTGTAGACTATTATTCTTCTTAAAGATAAATAGAATTGAAGCTTCTATAAATAATTTTAAATTTCTTATTTAATCTTTTATTATATTACTTTTAAGATATTTATATAATATTTATAACTTATTTGCGAATAAGAAGTAAATAGATCTGTATAATATCTTCTTATCTTTCTTAATAAGAATAGCGTGTTTTACACGCGTATTATCAAACAATTTCGCAGCGTTCTCTTCTGAGAATATATTAGTATAATCTTCGAGCTCTTTTAATAATTATATAGCAATCACTTTTATAAAGTAAAGATCTATAAAATAACACTATACTGAATTAATAAAGCTTTCGCATGCATCTTATATAATACTCTTTAAGTTTTCGTATATATTTTATATGCTTCTAATAAATATGATGTATATTATATAAATCGGGGCGTTAACTTTTTTAAGCTTTAATAATTTTATAATGTTTATCTTATAACTCTTCTCGCTTTTATAATAGAATTATTCGCGTTACTTAAAATAATAATTTAAATCTATATTAAAGATTTAAAGTCAGTTTAATATAATATTATATCTTTAAATATCTATAATTATAAAGTCTATTTAATAAGATTGTAATATTTCTATTAAGTCTATTATATCCGTTCTAATTATATGTTGATTATATATTATAATGAATTAATTATTCGAGACTATCGCGCTTATAAATATAAGATCCGCCCGAATATCTTCTTTAATAACTACTTTTTATAATAAAAAATATTTTTGAGCATTTATATTTAAGAGTGTAAATAGTTTATAAATGCTCTGCTTATTCTATAATATAATGTTAATAATTATATATTGTGTTAGCTTTATATCTTTAAGATTTATATCTAATATTATAGACGCTATTATAATATTAGAGTCTATTTTTTTACTTATATCAGTGAGAAATTAGTCTTTCTCAATACTTTATAATCTTTAAAGAAATAATTAGACTTCTCGTAATTATAATAAATTATACTGTTACTCTTTATATCTTTAATAGACGTTAAGTCTGCTTTGATTAAAGTCGAATTAGAATAATAATTTATATTATAACTGAGTTTATATTCGCATTTAAAACGTCCGCGAGAAGTATATATTTCGTGTGTGCTTCTATTTAATATAGTATTAATTAAATTAATATAAGACTTATCTTTATCTTTTAAGAGTGACTCTTAAATTAATTCTTCTTATTACTGCGCCGCGATTATAATTTACTTGTGAGATATAATAACTCTATTTTTTTTAAGATCTTTCTGCGGATCTCTAACATGAGATAAATAAGTAATTATTATATTTTATACTCTTTCTTAATTATTAATGAAATATCTTTTTTAAGACTCTTAATAAAAGTAATAACATCTCAAATTAATTACTAAGATTACTGCTTAATAATCTTAAGTTAAATTAATATATATTGCATGTGATTAATAGAATTAATAATTAGACTTCAATATTACTTTATATATTTATTCTAAATTGCAATTAAAATTATATTATTAATTTAGAATTCACGCGCTTTATCTTATAAATAAGTTATCGCTTAATTAATAAAATCAATCTCATTTATAAATAGTAACGTGCGTATATAAATCTTTTAATTGTTCTCGTAATTAATTATATCTTTGAGATTCTTTGCAGAATAATATAGAGATTTAATAATATGAATCAGACGTAATAAAGAAGTATAAGAATGGATAGAGAAAGCGACTCGTTTATAATAAATAAATAGATCTGCGATTTTTATGAGATTCGCAGATATTTCATCTGCGAGTTTAAATTTTATCGCAGTAATATCTTCGAGCATTCTCTTCTCTTAAATCTACTTACGCAAGCGTTTATAACACTATCTAATAATCTTCTATTTATTATTATTATTAATAAAAGATGTAGACTGCTCGCCTGTTATTAAATCAATATTTATATTATTAATTAGTCTTTCTTAATCTCTATTAATTATATTAATTGCGCTTCGCGTTTTTATCATTATATTAAAGAATCTTTATTAAATGATTTATTAAATAAAGCGATTTAAATATTAAGAGAACTGTTTAAAGTCAGACGGATAATAGATATCTTTCACGTGTATATAAGAATTCGAGATATAAAAGTTTATAAGCATGCGAGTAATATGCGAAAGATATATTAAGAGTGTGTATAATAAATATATAATAACAATTCTCTTATATTATAAGAATAGATCGCTGATTTATAAAGATTTACTTCTATAGTCAGCTTATATCTGCGTGTTAAGACTGAGTCTTAGCGCTTTCTAACACTTTAATATCTTAACTATTTAAAAATCATAATGAAATATCTTCGACTTATATATATATAATTCGTTAACAAATGACTTTTATATTATTAAAAAGAAAGATCTTAAATCTTATATTTATATATACGTGAATAAGCAGTTATTTATAAATAATTAAGACGCGTATTTTAAGTTGAATAATCTCTACACTTTTTATCTGCGTCTCACAGACAACTTACTAATTCTCTATATTATTTAAATTTATAATATTTACAATTTCCTTTTAATAACTCATAAAGAGATATTTAATTAGAATAGTTTAATAGTGCTGATAAATGCAGTGCGAGAAGATGATAAATAAATTATTCTAAATAACTTTAATTTATATTATCTTCTTTAAATCAATTCATTATATCTATTCTAATATCGTTTAGCGAATACTTTACTGAAAAGCATGCGAGTTATACGCGTTTTATTATTACTTTTTTTTAACTTTATTATAAGAGAATATAATAACAGATTATAAATAAAATTAATTATTATTAATTTAATCTTTCTCATTAAAATTCTTTATAATAGTATTATTAAATATGATATCTTTTAGAAAATAAAACAATTCTTCAATTATTTATTAAGTAAAACTATTCTTAATCAATAGAAGATTAAAATATCATCAATTATACGCACGCGTTATATTTTTAATAAGCTAAATAAAGAACTTTTCCTTTCCGCATTTTATAATATAATTGAATTCTTATATTAAGCTTCAATATAATTTCTCACATAATTAAATAAGATGATAATTATATTAATCGCAGATATATAATAGATAATAAGTATATTAACTTTAAAAAAGTAATTATATCAATTCTTAAAAGAATTTTAAAGTTAGAAATATAAAGAGACGATAAGATTATTAATAATAAGAGTAATAAATTAGCTCTCAGCTCGATATTTTTATCTATTCATTTATATGTATCTCTTTTTTTAAGCTCTTAAATTTTCTTTTATATTATCTCTTTAAATTCTCTCGCAAATTAATAATTGATAAGCTGTCTTTATACTTTTAACTTAATAGATAATATATCTTTATATAAATCTTCTCTTCTATCAATTTAATCTTGTGTGAAGATTAGAATGAAGATAGAATAGAAGGAGATAAGCTTTAAACTCTGAGAGAGAGATACTATATAAACTGCGTGACATATAAATTTTCGAGTGTATTTCGCATCTTTTAAAAGTATATTTTAAGTGTTAAATTCGATTATTATATAAGAATTTAAAGAAGTTATGAATATAAGCTCTTCGCAGATATTTAATAAATGATCGCAAATCTACTTAAATAGATTAGAGATATTAAAGAGTTTAGAGATAAGTTTAAATATAAATAGTTGATTTAATATTAAATTTAAGTTTATAAAAGATATTAAAACTGAATTTAAGAGAGTTAAGAATTTAAAGTCTTTAAAAGAATAAGATGATTCATCTATTTTATTATTAATAGCTGTAATTAATAATGAAGAGATTGAGAACTGAATATTAATGATTTTAATGATCTACTCAACTTTCTCGCGTAGAAAATGATTTAAATCGATATTCTCTAAATTAAAGAATTAAGAATTATTAAATTTAACATCTCTTATTCTAATCACTTTCTTCTAACTAAATATTTATATTCTATAGATATTTAATGAATCGTAATTAATAAGATGTCCGATATGAGCTCTTAATTTAAGCTTCTAAATACGAGAAATATGCTTATTAAGAGAATAGACTTAATAATTATAGATGTAAAGATGTGATAAATTAGATTTTACGTTAATAAGAATCTTAATAAATGTTTTCCAGCTTAAATAATGTTTGAATATATGATTATTAAGATATTCAGCTGTTTTAACAATTTTAGATTATAAATTATTTGATAGAGAGCTTATTATATATATATATTAAGTCTTCTGAATAATCATTCTTTTAAAGTGTTTAATAAAGTTATTTTAAGTTTAAGTAATTAATGTTAAGTATTCTATAATTATATCTTTATCTACAGCTAATTCATCATATTTACGATCTAAAGAGGTCTCGTTATTAATCTGAAAATAGTGAATAACTTATTTATATTAAGTTCTTATTATATTGAGAAACTTAATAATAATATCAATACTTTAAGACTTTTTTGCGTGAGTATAAATGAAATCTATATTAGTAAAATAGTAGTGAAAGTGACTAACTCATTTCTCGTTATTATAGACTGTAAATAGCTGAATTAGATTATATATAACGCGGGCAAAAGATTTATTCGCAGAATCTTTCTTATTAAATTGTTTTAACACTATTTTTATTGTCTTGCTTAACGCACAGATCTCGCATTTAAATAAAATAGATGAATTTTAAATAACTGTGTTTAAAACACTCTATTAAAGATGAGATATAATCTCTTATTATAAATAATTTATAAGAATATATTAGTAATCAATTAATATCTCTATATCTATTTAAGAAGTCTAACTAAAGATGAAAGAAGAGATTATTATTGATTTTGAACGAAGATTATATTTAAGTACTTAATAATTGTTAATACGCTGTATTATTAGAAACTATTAAGACTAATTATAATAAGATTCAAATATTAGAGAGTTATAAATAGAAATCACTGTTCTTACAGAAGAAGAATTAAAGATAGATTGCAATTAATAATATGAGTTGATTATAGAAGAAGAATAAGATTATGAAATTATGAAATAAACAATTATTTATATAATTATTACTGATGAATTGTGTATAATGTTTTTAAGTACTTCTCTTAAGCACTTTTAAGCACTTACTTTTAAGTACTCTTTTTAAGTACTCTTAAGCACTTCTCTTAATATTTGTTTCTAATAATCTTAATTAGATATATCTTTCTAAATCGGATCTCTATAATTTTAAGAGATGTTTATCTGCGGGATTTACTATCTTAGCTGATTATCAGACTTCAATAGTTAAAGTTGAGTTTGTTAATAACTGATCTGTAGCTATAATATTATACTCTCTCAAGATAATTTAATCTCTTAAGTTATTTAAGCTTATCTTCATGATTTATATAATTTTTACTTTCTTCTTTCTTTATCATACTCTAATATTATATTAGTAAATCTTTCTCTTAATAAGTATCGCAGTTAATAATTCATTATCGAGTTGCTTTGTTTATTTCTAAGAAATAATAGAATCTAGAAATATATTTTAAAGTCTTCTTTATTTCTTGATATTTATAAGACGTTTTCTTATAATATTATTAAATGATTATTTTCTTTGCTTTATTTATAATATATATTAGTTCTTTATATAAGATCAGTCCGCTATCTTGTTTTTAAAAGACTGAATATTTTTCGAAATTCTTTTGAATTTCGCGGGATAAACAATTATTTAAATATAATCTAATAATTCAATCTTTCTAATTTTAATTAGAGATCTGAAATGTCGAAGTGATCACAGCGTGATTATATATTATAGATCCGTTCTCATTCTCGCGTAAAACTAACTATAAAGCAGATTTAATATCTTAGACGTGATCTACTTAATAACTTAAAGCGTTAGCTTTAACATTATTATTTTCTTTTCGATAGAAAATTTTAAAGTTATAAATTAATAACAGCTTAGATTATCATATTTAACATCTGTTTAACGTCTTAATAGTGGTGAAGTATAATAGATTTTTATAATCTATATATACTTTCATTAAATATTTAAATCTCTTTAAGTATACTTATTATGTATTAAACGCGATAATTATAACTAGAAGTTTCTTATTATAAATCTTATAATTAAGTTCCGCTAAAATCATCTTTCTAAAATAGAAAATAATAGATCTCAATCATTCTTCATTATTAGATTAATTTATGCATATATCGATAATATAATCTAATATATCTATCTCGAGCATGATTTATCTCTCGAGATTAAATGTGGCGAGAATAAAAGCTATTATAAATTTCTATTTCAGCTTCTAAAACAAAGACTTTACTTCTATTTTCTAAGTAAAGAATATTTCCTTTCAAGTCATTTATATTAATGGGGCGATCATTTTTAAGTAATCTATAATGAATCTTTAATAGAAGTTGACGAATTCAAGAAATGATTGTAATTCTTTTATCGATATAGATTATAATTATTTTAGTATAATCGTTATCTTGAATTTATTCATCTAAATCTTTATAATTATCAAGATAAATCTAAGAAACTTAATATTTTACTTATAAAACTCGCACTTCTTAATCAAGAAGACATCAAGTTTCCGCCTATAAATAGCGTCCGCGGCGTCCATTCTTGCTTAATAGCTTTGGTATGAGGTAGACAAGGAGAGTTACAGTTTATCGTGGTCGGAGGCATATCGTGATATCTACTGGGGTTGCCGGCCGCTGCGTTAATTGCTATTGCAGCCGCTTACGCGAGCGTCATGAACTGCTGCTCCATGTCGGATAGCATCTTGTATCTGGTGTTGACCATCTAGTGCGGTGGTCCGTTTGGAGACTGCTGGTATCGCTGGTCTTGATAGGCGAGGACCCTCAAGTCTTGGCCCGGATGCTGCAGAGATGTGCGAGCTGTCCGGTGCTATAGGCGCCGACCTAGGAGTCTGTAGTGGCGGATAGTGGTTTCTCACCGGGTGCTGGGTTGCGTAGTTCGTCATGGCCTATGCTGCAGGCCTAAAGGAGAGCGCGATGAGATGAGGTGAGTGTTGTAGGCCGGACTGACGACCGTGGCAGGAGGGAGGAGGTGGTAATGGCCTTTGTTTTCGGGGGAGATTGAAAGCCACGGAGCCGCAGAGCAACGACGCAAGAGTAAAGCTCACGCCATCGTATCCCTTGTGTCACTGGAATGGTGACCCCTCCTCATTAGGAATAGTGTTTCTGTGTTTAGCGTGAAAATTTGCTGCAGTCTTGACATTAAGAACATCAAAATTAAAAATATAAAAAGAGCTTAAATCAGCTATAGCAGACTAACGACTCAAGATAATATATTATAAATAGATTCATTAAAAAGCGCTAGAAAATCTCTATATAATAGTTTCTTTATTTCTATTTATAGTCTCTTAATTAAGCTGAAAATTAATATTTAGCTTATTTTTATAAAAATC
>JAABUK010006325.1_pt1 | contig 17756 bp, 21 predicted proteins | sample 5559141 | NCBI WGS metagenome assembly JAABUK01 (sample SAMN10711869, study PRJNA513367) | rock metagenome | isolation source: Antarctica rocks | place: Antarctica: Victoria Land, Pudding Butte nord | collected 2016-01-03 | reverse complement strand
ACCGCACCCGCGCCAGCAACGGCATCCTCGAGGGCACCAACAGCCTGGTCCAGGCGGCCAAACGCAAGGCACGCGGCTACCGCAACAAGCAGAAGATGATCACCATCGTCTACCTCATCGCCGGCCGCTTGCCCCTACCCACCATCCACACGACCTAGCGAGGAGCCCATTATGGCCAACCTTCGAGTGGTTGACGTTGAGGCAACGAAGAGCTTCTACACCGACTACCTCGGGCTGAGTACCGAGGAGTTCAACATGGGGATGGGTGGCCCGCTACACCTCTTCCGACCAGGGCGAACGTCCAGCTCGTAACGCGCGACGCAACCGCACCCGAAGACTCGGTCATTTCCGTTCTCACGGATGACGTCGAAGGTGCTTATGCAGAAGCTCAGCAACTCGGCTACGAGATCGTGCACCCGCTAACTACAGAGCCATGGGGTCACCGCCGGTTCTTTGTCCGAGCACCAGACGGCAACGTAATCAACGTCGGGTACCATCGGGGCTGAAACAGCGGCGCGGCGTGCGATTGGCGTGCGATTCGGGGCGGTCAGCCACCCGCAGCCGGGACGGAATCGCGTCGTCGCAGCGGGCCGGCTCGGCCGTGGCCGCGCTGGGTCACGTTGGAACCATCAGCGGCAGAAGCGGAAGCACTCGTCCGGCAGAGTCGGACGATCGACCCCCGGCAAATCCGGACGTGTGCCACTCCAGTCGCGGGCCCGCCCGGCTACCGACATCGGAAACCGGGCTGGGCCGTCCGACCGGTGTCCCCTCCTGTTCTCGCCTCCTGGGCTGGCGAGGGGCGGCGCTACGCTGGTGACGCGGCACGTAGCGTCTTGCAGCAGATCCATAACCCGCGGAATCGCGAGTGTGGCTGCGACCCGGATTGCTGGTGCAGTCGAACCTCTCTCGGTCGATTGGTCAAGTGGTGGTTCCCTGCCAGGCTGATCGGGCTGCACCACAAGAACGGCGCCGTGGCCGCCTGGAAGCAGGATCGCGACCCAGGCCGGTAGCCGCCCTCCTCGCGGCAGATCCGGACGTTGCGGTAGGTGTTGCGGCCGGGTTGAGAGGACGTCAATGACCCATTGCCGAATAAGGGGTCAGTCCCCGCCCTTGAGCGGATTTCCTTGTTGGTCGGGAGCCCAAGTTCGGTGCCAATACCGCAGGCAATCGCGTCTGAGTTCTGGGAGATAGTGTGTGTGAGCAGTGAGCGGGGTCGCATCGAAGTGGACACGAGCCGTGCCTCTGGTGAGCGGACACGCCTGAGGCAATCCCAGAGTGGAGAGGGTGGCGGAACGAGTGAGCGCCCGGCCGGATCGGGGGCATGGCCAGCAGGTGGCGGTGGCTACGGTGTACGTGGTCGCCGTGTTCATCAATCTCATCGACGCCACCGTGGTCAACGTCGCGTTGCCGACCATCGCGGGGGCTTTCGCCGTGCCGGTTGGCCAGACGGCGACGGTGAACCTCGGTTTCCTGGTGGCGTTGGCGGTCACCGTCCCGGCTGCTGGCTGGCTTGGCGATCGCTTTGGCACGCGCGAGGTCTTCGTCATAGCGCTGGGTCTGTTCACCGCAGCGTCGGCAGCCTGCGGGTTCGCCGGCTCCTTGGGCCAACTGGTCGCGTTCCGTGTAGCGCAGGGACTCGCCGGCGGCCTGATGATGCCCGTTGGCATGGCCATGATGTACCACACCTTCCTACCGGCGGAGCGGATCCGTGTCAGCCGCATCATCAACGTGCCCATCGCGTTCGCCCCAGCCGCCGGACCGCTGCTCGGTGGGTTCCTGGTAGAACACGCGGGATGGCGGTGGATCTTTTGGATCAACCTCCCGATCGGTGTCGTCGCCGTGACCATGACGCTCCTGACAGTGCATTCCCTGACCCGGCCGGAGCCTACTCGCCCCGACATCGCTGGATTCGCGCTCTTTGGTGGCGGATTCGCTAGCCTCATGTACGCCCTGTCCGTGGGCGCATCCCAAGGCTGGCTCACCGGCGGAATCGCCATCCCCGGTCTGGCCGGGATCGCTCTGCTCGTCGCGGCTGTCGCTGTGGAGTTGCGAGTGACCACACCGATGCTGCAACTGCGTTTGTTCGCGGTGCGGTTGTTCCGGTCGGCCAACCTGATCACGGTCTGCTCATCGGCGAGTTTCATCGCCGCGCTGTTCGTCTTCCCACTGATGCTGCAGTCGGCGCTCGGTCGCAGTCCCATGGAGGCGGGACTGCTGACCTTCCCCGAGGCCGCGGGAGTTCTCGTCGGCACCCAGATCGTTGGACGAATGTACGCCAGGGTTGGCCCCCGTCGGCTCTTGGCCGCCGGCCAGCTCGCCGTCACCATGGTGCTTGTCCTGCTCGCACTGGTCACGACCAGGCAGACCCCCCCGATCGTCCCGGTCGCGCTGATGATCGCCTTGGGGATCGGGCAGGCCTTCTCGTTCTTGCCAATCCAGGCCGGGGGCTTCGACACGGTGCCACCGAGGCGCACCGGGGAGGCCAGCGCCCTGTACAGCGCGACGCGACAGGCAGGCTCGGCCCTCGGCGTGGCCGTCGCCGCCACCGTGATCACCGCTGTTGGTGTCGATGCGGCATCGACCACTGCCGAATGGCCGTTCCGGTGGGCCCTCCTCGCATGCGCAGCGTGGTCCCTCGTCGGCTGCGTGATTGCTGCTCTGGCCATTGACGACGCCGACGCGGCACCCAGCCGGGGGCTGGTTCCCGTCGGCAGCCCGACCGCCGCCTAACCACGGACGGTCCTGTTATCGGCCAGGTCGATCACGTGCATAACCCTGATGAGCGTGCGCGCTCATCGGCATGTCAGCGCGTCCGGCACCGGGAGACGGGCCTCCGTGTCCCGGTAAAGGGATCGGCAAGTGGTGCTGCCCTTCGCCCGCATGTGAGGCTGGACGTCGTGGCGGTTGATCGTGCGGTGTTGTTCCGACTGGCGACGAGTGAGCGTCTTGAGCGGATCGTCAAGGCGGTGCCTGGCGGGGACGCGCAGGCGTGGCGGGCGGCGTCGCGCTATGTCGCCGGGCGCTCCCGGGACGAAGGTCTGATGGCGACCGTCGACCTGCTTGCGCAGGGTCACGGGGTCAGCGTCGACCTGTTCGGCGAGCTTGTGCGCGATCAGGCGACGGCTGATCGGGTCACTGAGGACTACCTGGCGCTGGCTGCCGCGCTTCCTGACCCGCCCACAGACGTATGGCTGTCGCTGGACCTGTCTCACCTGGCGATCGACACCGACCCGGCCGGCGCCGCTGACCGCCTGGCGACCATCGCCGCAGCACTGCCGCCAGGTCGACGTATCCAGGTCGGCGCGGAGGACGCCGCCCGCATCGACGCGGCCCTGCGCTGCGTCCTCGTCGTCGCCGGCCGCGGCCTGGCGGACCGGCTCGGGGCAACCGTGCAGGCCAATTTGCTGCGGTCCGAGCGCGACGTCGACACCCTGACCGCCGCCCGGGTCCATGTGCGGCTGGTCAAGGGCGCCTACCTGGAGCCGACCGGCACCCATCCCTACGGCGAGCCCACCGACATCGCCTACCTCCGGCTCGGCTTCCGCCTGCACGAAGCCGGGGCGGCCTGGTCGATGGCCACCCACGACGGTCGACTGCGGGAAGCGCTGCTGCTCGCGCTCGGCCCAGTGCCAGTCGAGCAGCTGCTCGGAGTGCGACTAGAGACTCTCCAAGAACTCAAGGCACGAGGAGTCCCGACCCGTGTCTACGTCCCCTACGGACCCGACTGGTTCCGCTACTGGCTCCGTCGGCTCGCCGAATCTCGCGGGGCCTGACGCTCCAACCCGGCACCAAGCGTTGCAAACCGATCGCCGAGGCAGGCACATCGTGGCTTCGTCCTGAGTTTGTCGTGCACATCGGTCGGCGTGCACCGGAGCGCACCCGAACGGGCGTGGGTAGAGACTGCTTTCATGGCTGGCTACGGGAATCAGACGGCGTTGATCGTCGTGGACGTGCAGAACGACTTCGCCGACCCGGCCGGTTCCTTGTCCGTCTCCGGCGGCATGGAGGTGGTCGCGTTCGCCAACGACCAGATCGATGCCGCTGAGGCGGCCGGCGCGCTGGTGGTCTTCACCCAGGATTGGCATCCACCGAGCACCCCGCACTTTGTGAAGGACGGCGGGACGTGGCCGGTGCACTGCGTCGCAGACACCTGGGGCGCCGAGCTGGCGCCCGGGCTGCGCGCGCACGGGCCGGTGATTCGCAAGGGGACCGGCGGAGAAGATGGCTATTCGGGTTTCACCGTGCGTGACCCCACGAATGGTGTCGAGCAGGACACGGAGCTGCCCGGCCTGCTGGGTGACCGCGGGGTTGAGCGGGTCGTGGTCATCGGCCTGGCTACCGACTACTGCGTGAAGGAAACCGCTCTCGACGCTCTGCGCCGCGGTTTCACCACCGTGGTGCTGTCCGAGGGCGTGCGGGCCGTCGACCGCGAACCCGGCGACGGTGACCGTGCCCTTGGCGAGCTTGCTGACGCCGGAGCACAGCTGCCGGTACGCTGACCCGGCGGAAGAGCCGGGCCTCGGGCGCCACGTATCAGTTGAGGATCCCGATTCGAGACAGTCGACGAATGCCATGATGACTCGGTGTCGACCAAGCTGGAACTGCCACGTCTGCAGGGCGCACCGTTGTTGCTGCGTGCCTTCACCTCCGCAGACGCTGCGCTGGTGGCTGAAGCCGGTACTGATCCCCTGATCCCGCTGATCACCACCGTGCCGACGGCCCCCGCCGGGCCAGCCGCGGTGCAGGCCTTCATCGACCGACAACACGAGCGCGCCAGGAGCGGGCAGGGGTACTCCTTCGTCATCGCTGACGCCGACACCGACGTCGGGCTGGGGCAGATCGGGTTGTGGCCGCACGGCCAGGGGCGGGCGAGCGTCGGGTACTGGGTTGCAGCCTCCGCTCGCCGCCAAGGTGTTGCCCACCACGCGTTGCAAGTGGTGTCGGCTTGGGGTCTGGCCCTGCCGGGCCTGCACCGGTTGGAGTTGTACGTGGAACCGTGGAACGAAGGCTCGTGGCATGCCGCAGAACGAGCCGGCTACATCCGCGAGGGCCTGCTACGCAGTTGGGAGCCCGTCGATGGCCAGCGACGCGACATGTATATGTACTCCCGGCTTCCGACCGACCCCGCCTGTGAGCGCGAATCGTCCGAGGACCGGTGACGGATCGGCCAGCGGGCACCGACTCGCGGCCTCGAACAAGGGCGCAGCATCGTTCAGTCGCCGCGGAGATCGGTGGCCGTCCTCGCGCTTCGAGCGTTCAGCCAGGTGATGACCTCGGTCGCTCCAGCGCGTGCGGCGGCGTCCAAGGGCGTCAGTCTGTTCCCAGCCTGGTAGCCAGTTCAGGATGGCGCCACCCTGGTCGAGCAGGTACTCGGCGGCGGGTTGCTGGCCGCCGTGGCAGGCTGCCCAGAAGGCGTCGCTCACCTCTTCCGGGGTCAGCCGCGTCGAGCCGCTGAAGTAGTCCTGGAGGCGATCCATCAGCCCGAGTGACGCTGCGGCGAAGGAGTTGGTCTGGGCACCTCGCTCGACCAGCCGGTACGCCGCCTCCCACTGCCCGAACGCGGTCGCTTCCGCGAGCGCAGTGCCACCGGCGATCACCGCGCCCGAGGACTCAATGTTGGCACCTGCGTCCAGGAGCGCGTCGAGGACCGCCACGTCGTCGCTGCTCGCCGCCCAGTGCAGCGGGGTTTCCCCGTGGGGTCCGCGAAATCGTGCGTTCACGTCCGCCCCGGCCGCAACGAGCATCGCCACGGTCGCCGGACCCTCAGGGAAGTGCCCGGCCAGTCCGTCGCCACGTGTAGCAAGGTGCGAGCCATTCCCTCCGGACCGTCGCCGCCAAGTCTCACCGTGGCCAGGCCGGGATGCTCGCCGAGCAGCCGCGCCAGCGTGGTAAGGCTTCCAGTGTGGATGGCGCCAACCACGGCGACCGCCATCGGGTCCCCGGTGCTGAGAGTCGTCATGCCATCGCTCCTCGACGTCGGGCCTCCACGCCTAGCATGCCAGCGACACCCGCCTCGAGCGCCCGTCCCATACGCCGATCCCTTGCGGGACGAGCCTTATCGTTCATCGCGAGCTCACCGGCGAGGCCGAACGCGCTCCTCGGCGCCGAGGTCGACTCCAGAATCTCGGACAGGCCGAGCAGATAGATCGCCACGTCGGCCAGCTCCTGACCAACGGACTCTTCGGTGCGGAATTCGGAGCGTGGTCGCTGGGTCAGCGCGGTTCGTACCCGTGACGCCGTAACACCGGCAGCAGGTCCGGTGGGGAGAAGTTCGGACCCTTCATCACCTTGCCGTCAGCCCGCACGACCGGTTGGCCGTCGTCGTCGAGCTTCGTCATGTTCGACCGGTGCACCTCGGTGAACACGTCCGCCACCGGGATGCCGAAGGTCAGGGCGGCGCCGTACACCACGTACAGCAGGTCCCCGATCGCGTCGGCGACCTCGACGAGGTCTTCGGCCTCAATCGCCGTCCGGAACTCGGCCGCCTCCTCCTCGATCAGAGCGCAGCGCAGCTCTTTGGTCTCCGCCGGGACTTCCAAGGTCGGGCGGTCATTGATCAACAGGTGCTGCACGCGGTGACACTCACTAACAGCCGCGATCCGATCACCATCCGCAGACGTTTCCGGGGCCACAGACTTCGTCACGGGGCTCAGTATCCCAGAGTGGCCCGACATCGCCCGACGCACGCCAATCCTTGGGGATCCAAACGACCGCTTCTCGGCATGAGCGTGCGATCCCGCAAGACGATCGGTGTGTGGGATTGGCTAGACAACGTGCGGCCGTCTCCGCCGTCAAACCGGTGCGGGGCGTAGGGGTCCTGCTTCGATCCGTCTGCGTGCTTCGGCATAGGAGAGCCGAGCCGGGACGTACTCGTGCCACCAGTCCGCGCCGGCTTCGGCCAGCTCGGCAACGTAGTCTCGGTCGGCGGCGAGCTGGTCGGGCTCGGTGGCTCGCTCCCGCCCGCCGACCGCGATGACGAAGCCGTCCCCGCCGTCGGGACGCTCTGCGGCGTCTGCGCGCAGTCGCCGTACGTCGTCGGGTGTGACGTCTTCCCACCCGTCCGCTGGGGGGATCCGGTAGAGGCAGGCACCGCCCCATCGCAGGGCGCGCTGTCTCGGACGGGTCTTCGTCATCGCCCCGCCGACCCAGATCGGGATCCGCGGTCGAGCCAGCGGCCTGGGCCGGAGCTGGGCATTATCGAGACGGAGGCGACGGCCCTCGAATGACACCGACTCACCTGACCAGAGCCGGGTGATGACCTCCAGCGACTCGTCGAGCAGCTCTGCCCGTTCCGGCATGGTGTCGGTCTGTCCGAGCGCGGCGAGGTTGGTGCGCTCGTCGTCTCCGAGCCCCACGGCGAGCACCAGCCGTCCGCCCGAGAGGTGGTCGACGGTGAGCGCTTGGGTCGCGATGCTCGCCGGTTTGCGCGCCGGCAGCGGCGTCACCATGGTGCCGAGTGTGATCCGTGAGGTCGCCTGTGCAGCTAGGGCGAGGGTGATCCAGACGTCATAGGTGTCGACCGGCTCATCAGGTCGCGCGTCTTCAGGGGGAAAGCACAGGTAGTCCTCACAGAAGACGCCGTCCCACCCACTCGCCTCACCGAGGGCGGCGAGCTCGGCGATCTTGTCTGGGCGTCCCCAAGGACCGGCTGGGCTGATGTCGAGTCCGTACTTCATACCTTCGAGCGAACCACGGCCCACCGACAAAGCGGCCACGACGAGATCACAGCCCAAAACGCGTGGCGATCCCGCATCGCGATAGCCGATCTTGCTTGCGCCAGTTCGGGTTGTGGGCCATTCATCGACCGCGGAGGTGTCGATGGGTGAGCCGCCTGGTCACGTCAGTGGCCAGTGGTGGCCGTGCCAGCTCGCTAGGCGTTCGGTGGGACCCGCACCCGGTCGTGATTCCAGCACCGGCCGGTACGCACGCATGTTCCGGTTCGTCTTCGGGACCGTCTTGTGAGCGCGCTCGAGCACCGGTTCAACGAGATCGGCTGCCGCCTCCGAAGGCTGCCCCGTCGCGACCGCCACGTCCCAACCGTGGACCAAGGTTTCGTTCGCGAAGCCCCACACGGTGTCATGGCCTGCGACCTCACCCCAGGGCGCAAGAACCGAGTCATTCAGACTCGTCAAGGCCGACCAGGCGCTGTTCGCTGCCGCGGCGAGCGTGAAATAACGGGGCGCAAGGTCGTGGTCAGCTATGTCGGCAACGACGTGCGGAATCGACACAGTTGGGTGAGCCTGTGCGGTTGCCAGACTCCGCTCTGCGGTGCCGACGAGGTGACCCAGGAGCGCCCGCAGGTCGGACGCGACGCAAGGCGTAGGAGCGCTCAGCTGATCCTCGCGAACCATCGTCATCAACTGATGGACCCAGATCGTCGCGGCCCGATATAGGAGCCGCGGGTCACGCCCCACTTTCATCGGACCATCCTGGCATCGCCTGGCGACACTCAGAGTTCGCGTCGGAGACCGATCCCCCACCGGTGATGCACCCCAGGGGAACGGTCTGGTCAGCGGCGTTTACGGCCTGGCCCGTTCTGCTTTGTGGGCCGGCTGAGCGCGTCGACGATCTCCTCGGGGGTCATCTGCTCGGCCAGGTGGGTGATCGCCAGCCTGGTTACCGCGCTACGCGACAGGCTGACTCGCGGCGACCGGCCATGACCGGCATGCGAGACCTCGTCGAGAAACTTCTGGTCGCTGGGCGACAACCAGATGGTGGCCTTGTCGAGAGGTTCCTCGACGGCGACCAGCGCGGCGGGCTCCTGCTTCAGCGTCCGCACCGGTGGCGCCGAGCGCGCTGTGGGTGGCGGTGGGGGCGTCTCACCCGCGAGCAGGGAGACGTCCTTCAGTCGGTTACCGACCATGCTGGGACCCACCCCAAGACGCGGGCTGGCAGGTGGAGAGGTAACGGCGCGATCCCGGCGCATCTGCTTCTGACGTTCGACTTGCCGGCCAAGCTCGCCGAGGTCGGCGCTCACGCTGCAGCCTCCTCGATGAACCGGGCCACCCGTTCCAAGGCGGTGACAACCTTGACGAGGGCCTTGGGAACGGGATCCTCGGACGTCATCGCCGTGCGCCGGCGACGAGTGGTGACGGCCTGAGCAGCCGGAATCGGCGGGGCGACCTTGACGTCCTCGTCGCCGATCGCCCGAGCCAGCATGTCCAGCATCGGGCCCGCAGGAACCGGAGGGATCTTGTTCGGGACAAGGATCAAGGGATAGCCCACGAGCTCCTTGACAGTCAGCTCGGTGCCGTGCAGGTCCTTCACGCCCAGAGGCACTGGGACCGCGACCACGTTGGCCACCTGAAGAGCCCCCGATGTCGCCGGGGTGGCGCCAGGGTGGGTATCCACGACGACCCACTGGTGCCCCCACTCCCCCGCCCAACTGCGCAGCGCCGCCGCCATGGTTTCCGCGTCGGGCTGGTACAGCTCCAGGTCAGGGTGGGATGGGACAAGATCGGGCCGTTTGGTCCGTCGTCCGGCCATCGGTCTGGGGGTGCTCCCCCGCTCGAGCGCATCGAGGAGCGGACATCTCTGGTGATCTTCCGCGCGGTAGCCCCAACTGCGGGTCGCTCCGCCGCCCTCCCAGTCCAGGTCGACCAGCGGGGCCTGGAGCATCCACGCCAACTCGTAGGCCAGCGTGGTCTTGCCGACCCCGCCCTTGCGCGAGTGAACGACGAGAATCCTCGGCTCGGTCATAGCTGCATTAAAACGTCCCAGCAATCGAACGTTGTGGAGGCACGCCGTCATGACTGCCCGGCGTTGCGCCATTCCGCCCGCTAAATAGCAGGAAGTTACAACGGCGAGATTCTGGAACGCTGCGCCGTCACAATGGCGTCATCACAAAACCCCTCGCGCCCGCACCCAATAAACGAGCTGCTGGCCGCTCTTCCCCCGAGCCCCCGTGGTCCGCGCATGGGCGTCGAGATCTGGAATCAGAACGGGGGTTCCTGTGGAATCAGAACGGGGGTTCCTGTCCGTCGAGGAGGGACCCGTTCTCGAGGTCTTCTGGTGGTGGCCAAGCGCCGGGTCGGCAGTGTGGGCAGCGGCGGACCTGGGGGTGGCCGGCGAGGTGACTGGTGGGGGTTTGGTCGAGGGTGATCCAGCCGTGGTCGCATTCGGGTTGGTCGCAGCGCAACTCGGCTGGGTCGACGGTGGCCAGGCGGGGATGGTCGTCGTGGTGGTCGAGCTGGCGTAGGAAGGCGGCCAGGACGACGGCGGGGCGGGTGCGGATCTGGATGTCGGTGAGGGTGGTGACGAGGCCGCGTCGGTCCCGGATGGTCTGGACGGCGTCGATGACGTCGTGGGCGGTCCAGGCGGGCCGGGCGGCGGCGAACCTGCTCAGGGCCGGGACGAGCCGTCCGGGGCGTTCGGAGTGCAGCCACGGCACGGTGTGGACCAGGTCTGCGGCCAGCCGGCGGGTCGCAGCCTGCCCGGGCGAGCCCTTGTGTTGGTGTGGCGGCGGAGCCGCCTCCGTTTGGTCGGCGCTTGCGCCGCCTAGTGGGGGAGAGTGAAGGTGGGTTTCAGGGTGGGCTGGCTGACCTCTGGTAGGGGTATCGGAAACCCGGCGCAGAGCGACGGGGGAGGGGATGCTCAGCGCGGTCTCTGTGGATAACCCGCGCTGGCGGGAGCCGCGGCGGCGGGCGGCCCAGCACTCGGCGGCGGAGAGCATCCGGCCGAGGACGATGACGACCTGGAGCCCGATCCGGCGGGCGATCCGCCGGCATTTGCGCACGGTGTTGACCTGGCAGCCCATCACGGAGGCGACGGTGTCGGGGCGGACGATGCAGCGCCGGCCGGTGCGCTGGTCCTGGGCGTAGCCGGACTCCACCCGAGCCCAGAGGGCGAACGTGGCGGGGCTGAGCTCCTGCAGGCGGAAGAGGTCTCGGTGCAAGGCGATCGCGACCGGGACGACGAAGGTCAGCCAGTGCTGGCGGCCGTGCCAGACCCGGATCCCGGCGTAGCCGCCGGCCGGCGCGGCATAGTGGACGCCGCGGTGGGCGTTGCGGTCGCCGCGGTCGTCCTGATGCCAGCGGGGCAGGACGGCCCGGTCGTACAGGCACGCCGTGCGGACGAACTCGGCGTCCTCGCCCGCGCAGACCCGATGCGTGCGCACGACCCGCGCCCGGGCGGCATACCCCCCGAGCCGGCCAGGCTCGGCCGCCAACAGCGCCGGCGACGTCACGCGACAGACGGCGGCTGGAAGTGCTCGCACACCGCCGGTGGCACGTAGCCGTCGGCGGTGATCAGCCAAAGGGTCTGGTCGCTGACCAGGACCCACCTGCCGCAGCTGGGACACCGGGTGATGTGCTCCAGCGCCCACGCCTGCCGGGACGTCAGCCCGACACGCGCTGAAGAATTTGACGGCACGGACTCCCGGACATGCCGGAACCTTGATACAGTAGACACAGCAAAGCGACCTCTCTCGTGGAGTGGTTATCTGGCGGATCAGCTGGTAACTGATCCAGAAGCTTTCGACACGGCCCCGCCTGGCAGCGGGGCCTTCGTCGTCAGGGCGTTGCCCTGAGCGGCATCAGGCGGTGATCGCCTCCTGGTGATAGCGCTGGGCGCGGCTCACGTAGTGGTGCTCGGCATCAGCAAGAACGAGCGCTTCCAGATAGGCCGCCATGCTGATCCCGGCCGCATCGGCCGCCGCCCGGGCCGCGTCGCGTGCACGCTCAGACACCCGGCCTTGGAGCAGCACTGCGGGCGCTCCTGGCAGGGCTTGGCGCTGCGCGCGTCCTCGGACTGCTCCCATAAGTGCTAAGGCTCCCACGCAATGCATACATAAGGCAGTAGGAGCGCCCGCGTGTCGCGTAGGAAAATGGATGGACCGCACTTCCCCCTCCAACAGACACTCGACGGCCGCCGCGAACCCTTCCGGCGCCTTGAGCGAGTCGTTTACCCTCGCCGCGGCAGGCATTCTCGGCCAATTCGTCGTTTGCCGTGTCTCGGGTGAGGTCGGTCAGATGGTGGGGCGCGTGACGCCGAACTCCGGCGATCTGCGTGGCGGTGGCGACTATGGCTCTCAACACGCAGCCATGTGCAGGACAACCGTGCACAGCGATCGGCTACTGCGGATGTCCATTGATGCGATGCATTGCACTCGAGTACGCTGGTAAGGGTGCGGGAGATTCGGTGGACGGAGAATGCCGAGGACCACATCGCCGCACACGACGTTACCCCGGACGAGGTTGAGCAGGTCGTCAACACCCGGCCTCGCCTGGTGCTGGCCGGACGTGAAGGGACGCAGTACCTGTTCGGGACGACCAGTGCAGGCCGACATTTGCTGGTAGTCCTGACCGAGGCGATGGATGGGCGCGACTACGTGGTCACCGCCCGGAGGATGACCGATGCCGAGCGCCAGACCTTCCGGCGCAAGGGAAGGTGAGACAGATGAGCAAGCTCGATGAGATCGCGGCCCACGCCCAGGGGCACGACTTCTCGACCGAGATGGAACAAGGTGGGGTGTGGGAGACCGACACCGAGTCCGATCCCATGGTCACCACGTCGCTGCGGCTGCCCAAATCCCTCCTGGATTGGGTGCGAGAGCAGGCTGCTTCACAGCACGTGCGGCCCAGCGGGCTGATCCGGCAGTGGATCGAGCAGCGCCGAGACGCTGGCGGTGCGGTGGCCGCCGAAGATTTCGCTGCCCGGCTCGAACGCCTCGAGCACACCGTGTTCTCCGACACGACGACGTCTTGACGACCCCTGCGGGCTGACCCGAGGCCGACCGCGAGCGACCGCGCTGGTCTTCCACGGCAAGGGCCGCTCGGCTGGGGCCCGGTGCGGGTCTGGTCAGCGGCCGAGGCTGGGTCCGTCGCGGCCGGGGGGGCCGTAGGTGGGGCCGTGTCGGGTGGGGTCGTGCAGGCGTCGCCGGGCGGCCTGGTCGGCGTGTTGGGCGGAGGCGCGTTGTGCGCGTTCGGCGGCGGCTTGGGTTTGGGCGTGGGTCTCGGCGGTCTGCCAGGTGTTGCGGGCTGCGGCGAGGATGGTTTCGCCGTCCGGGTGGGCAGCGATTGCGGGGTCGCGGCTGAGCCGGGCGGCGCGGTCCTGGGCGGCGGTGAGGCGCTCTCGCGTCGTGGTGGTCTGCTCGCTCAGGTGGGGCAGGTCTTCGGCGAGGTCGCGGTAGCCGCTGTGGGCGTGCCGGAGGGTCTCACGCTGGGAGAGTGCCCGTGTGGTCTGCTGGTAGGCGTCGGCGGCGTCCTGGGCGTCCTGGGCGGCGTGTTCCGCCCTGCGGATGGCCTGGATGTGCTGGGGCAGCTGGTCGGCGGCCCGCTGCCGGGCGTAGCGGTGGATCGCGTCCTGGATCTGGTCGCCGGCGGGGTGGGCGGCGGCGAAGTGGGCGGCGGCTGCTGGGTCGGTCAGCTCGGGTTTGACCGGGCGCCATTTGGTGGCCCACTGGTCGAGCAGTCGTTCCGCGTCGGCGACGGCGGCCCGGCGCCGGCCGAAACGGCCGGTGCCGGCGGTGAGGGTGCGGGCTGCTTCGGCGGCGAGCGGCCGGTCGGTGTCCCAGTCCGGCCGGAGGGCGGCCTGCACGGCCTGGGCGCGTCGCTGGAGCATTGCCCGCGCGGCGAGGGCCTGCGCTTCGGCGGTCTGCGCGGCCGCCGCGGTGGTGTGCAGCTGCTCCTGCAGTGGGCCAAGGATCCGTTCGGCCTGGGCCTGGTGTGCGGCGGCGGCGCGGGCGCGGGCCAGCAGCGGCTGCAGCCACTGGAGCTGCTCGCCCGCGTGGGCCTGCTCCGTCCAGGCGGCGGCCAGCTGCTCGAGGACCTGCCCGAGCCGCGCGTCGGCGCCGGCCCGGTCCGGCGCCGGTTGGGCGGCGTAGGGGGCGGCCGCGCGTTCGGCGTGGGCCCGGGCGGCGTCGATGCCGAGGTCGGGCCGGCCGCGGCCGGCGGCGTCGATCCACTGCGCCCGGGCGTCGGCGAGGTCTGCGGCGATGACGTGGACGGTGTTCGCGCTCCGTCCGCGGGTCATCCCGACGTAGACGGCGGCGGCGCCGGTGTGCTCGTCCAGGACCAGGTGGCCGGTCTGGGTGGTGGCGCCCTGGACGGCGTGCACGGTGGCGGCGTAGCCGAGCTCGACGTGCCGGTTGACGTACCCGGCCGGCACGGCCCGTTCGCCGGCGAGCCCGCTACCAGTGGTGGGGGTGACGGTCAGGGCGCCGTCGGCGTGGACGACGGTCACGCTCCAGGTGTCCCGGTTGGCGACGTCGACGTCGCGGTCGTTCTGCCGGGTGACGACCAGGTCGCCGACGCCGACCCGCTGCCCGGTACCGGTGGTGGCCACCGCCGCGTCGTCGACGTCACCAACCGCGACCAGCCGGCCGCGGACCGCGGCGTTCAGCTGGCGGGCTTGCTCGTTGGTGGCCACCGACACCGCGGCGGACTGCCCGGCCCGCCGGGCGTCGACCGCGTGGGCGGCGACGGAGCTGCGTAGGGCCTCGCTGGTGGCGTGGACGTGGACCTGCCCGCGGGCGGCGAGCTGATCGAACACCGCGCCGGGCTGCCCGGCGGCGCCCTGGCGCATCCGCAGCGACAGGGCTGCGTAGTCGACGTCTTCGACGTCGGCCAGCACGCCCGGTTCGATCTGTTCGGTTCGGGTGAAGCGGTGGATCACCTCTAGGGTGACGGCCCGCTCGGCCCAACGGCCGGCCAGGTCCAGGACGCCGCCGCGGCCGACCGCGGCCAGCTGGTGCGAGTCCCCGACCAGGGCGAGGCGGGCGTGCTGCTCGTCGACCACGGTCAGCAGCGCCCGGGCGGTGTCCTGGTCCAACATCCCGGCCTCGTCGACGACGAGCAGGTCCCCCCGGGACAGCCGGGCGCCCTCCCGCGGCCCGCGATACTCCCGCCCGGTGCCCGGGTCGACCTGCCCTGGTTGCAGGCGGGTCCACCGGCCGGCCTGATCCCAGCGCCAGCCGTGCTGGAACACCAGCCAGGCGGCCGACCCGGTCCGGGCGCCGGTCTCCGCCGCGGCCCCGCGGGCGGCCTTCAACGTGGGCGTGACGACCAGCAGCTGGTGCCCGCCGCGGTCGAGCGCGGCCCGGGTGGCCGCCAGCGTGGTGGTCTTCCCGGCGCCGGCGGCGCCGGTCACCAGGACCAGGGCGTGCCCACCGGCCAGCGCCGCCGCGGCCTCGGCCTGGGCCGGGTCCAGCACGACACCCGCGGCCCCGGCCGCGGCCGCCACCAGGTAGGCGTCGGCGTCGCGCCCGGAGACGGCATCCGCGGCGCCGCGGGCGGCGAGCCGGCCGGCCAGGTCCGCCTCGACGGCGACCGCCTGCGCCGAGGTCCACGCCCGCACGTGCTCGGGCACGCCGTCTCGCTGCAGCAGCGGCACCGCGGCGGCGGCGGCGCGGGCGGTGACGTCCTCGGCCAGCTCGGCCCGCACGCCGGCCTCGGCGATCACCCCGGCGCGGGCGAGCAGCAGCTCGACCTGCCCGCGCAGGTCGGCCTGGTTCCACGCCGAACGGGCCGCGGTCAGCCGGGCCAGGACCTCCGCCGCCGCCTGGTCCCGCTCGATCCACCCCACCGGCAGGGCAACGAGCTCGACCGGCCCGGCGGGGGGCTGGTAGCCGAGCCCGGCCAGCTCGTCGACCCACCGCTGGTGCGCGACCTGGGCCGGCTCCAGGCGAGCCTTGCCCGGCCGGTGCTCGGCCCAGGCGCGGGCGTCCCACGCCCGCCGCAGCCCCGGCCCCGGCTCGGCGTCGGGGTTGCCCGCCCGCCAGTCAGCCTCGTAGCCGTCGACCTGGCCGGCGACCTGCTCGGCGCGTTTGCTGAACGCCTCGACGTACCCGGCCAGCTCAACTATCTCGCCGGTCTCCGGCTCGAGGGTGAACCCATGCGCCGCCAGCGCCTGCCGGAAGGCGGGGTCGGCCATCACCGCGGCGTGCCCGATGCCCTGCACGGCGCCGATCGAGTCCCGCACCGCCACCGAGTCGATCCCGCGCCACCTCCCCGCGGCGAACACCCGCGCGTTGACCTGCAGGTGGATGTGCCGGTGCGGGTCCCCGGCCCGGCTGGTGAAATGGCGCACCGCCACCGCCTCGATCCGCTCGACCGGCGTCGCCACCTGCCCACCACGCGGGCCGACCCGGGTCGTGGCGTGCCGGCCCGTCCAGGCCACGATCTCGACCGCCGCCCGGTCCTGCGCCGCCGCGTACGCCCGCGCGATGTCCGGGTGCAGCTCCGCGGCGATCGACCACGACTTCGGCCCGTTGACGACCACCTCCGCGAACCGCAGCGCATGCTCATCGTCCCGGACCCGCCCGCGCGGCTCACCGGTGCCCGGGTCGACCCCGGACACCCACGCCTCGTAGGCGTCACCATCCAGCTGCGGCATCGTCTGGACCTGCCCGTCCCCGCCCGCGCTGTACCGCTGCGCGAAGCCGGTCCCCTCAGCCAGGTAGTAGTCATCCGCCCGGCCCCGCTCCGCCTCCACATAGTCCCGGGCAGCACGAGCCGAACCCCGATAGAACTTCACCCCACCCCGCACCCGCCACCCCTCCCTCCGCCGACCACCCGATAGCGCCCCAGGCGCCCACTCGGGGGGCGTCTCGCCGGTCACCGCGCCGGGGACCACTCGACCTACCACCGGTAGCATACGTGCTGAAAATGAGAAGAGACAAAGCCTGACTCTTCTCTGCGATGGGAGGTAAGCGACGACGGTGACCAAGAACAGTAGTCTTGAGGGTGTAACCGGTTGTGACGAGATGGATGAGCCTGAGGCGGTAAGGAGACGGCGGAATGGCTGAGCAGACGACGGGACGTAGGTCCGGGCACGGTGTCAGCCGTGAGCCTGTTCCGGCGCTGGCCGACGACCCGATCCTGGAAAGACTCGATCGACCGCCACCGCTCGCGCCGAAGGCAAGCGAGACGGCCCACGACAAGGCCCGCCGTCAGCTGATCGCCCAACCAGGCCAGTGGATGGTGCTCAAGACCCGGGCCAAGCTCAGCGAGGCCACCGCCCGCCGGACGGTCCGCTCCTACCAGCGAGCCAAACCCTCACGGCTCGTCCAGCAGGCCACCGGCCGATTCCAGGCCCGGCCGTTCGTGCGGAACGACACGTGGCTCGTAGCCGTGTCCTACCAGCCGTCAGACCAACCGTCAGACGGCGCTGACCCGTGGGCCGCCTCACCGGCGTAAAGCACGGCCTCAACTCAACGTCGCCTTCGGCCTCAGTCTTCGTCCACGCTGTCACTCGGTACACCGTGGCTGCGCATGCGCGAACCCGGCGCGGGCTTGCCCGTATCTATCGTGGGGCGCCGATGCTGCTTGCCGATAGGGCCGTAGCCCGCTGGGTTCAGCGGGGGTGTCGGTCGATCTGTTCGCGAACAGTGCTGGTCGCTGCGATGTAGTCGCTCAGTTCGGGGGAGATCGACTCGGCGACGGTGAGTAGGTCGCCGCGCCGGTCGACGAGGTGCTCAATGGTGAGGCTGAGCACGCCGGTGGCGGTGTTCCGACGCAGTAGTGGCTCGTGGTGCGCGATTCGGTTGCGCATCTGGTGAAGCCGCCCGACGGGGCGGTCGACTGCGGGGCGGCTGGTGCCCGGTGCGAAGGCGGTGTGGAGGTAAGGAATCCACAGCGGGTGGTGGTGCGCTGTGGTCGATAGGTAACGCCAGAAGCCGAACATCAGCTCTGCGATGACTTTGCCGGTCGGTGCTGCAGGGCCGGCTTCGCGGACAGCGCGTTCGATCTGTTCGCGCGGTGAACGGTTGGCATCGATGCGGGCGCCGTCTCGGGCAGCGCGCCACCGGACCGGGAACA
>JAABUK010006324.1_pt1 | contig 17758 bp, 9 predicted proteins | sample 5559141 | NCBI WGS metagenome assembly JAABUK01 (sample SAMN10711869, study PRJNA513367) | rock metagenome | isolation source: Antarctica rocks | place: Antarctica: Victoria Land, Pudding Butte nord | collected 2016-01-03 | reverse complement strand
CGTCATGCATGCTCAGTGGCAAAGTCAACATCTAAACTCAAGCATGGACGCGAGTCAATAACGTCAAACATTGTTAGGCATATGAGGGTGATACGGGACTGCCCTCAGCCCTTCCCAAAGCTCAGCACTTTACAAATTAGGCAGACACCATATGCACCACAGGCTGACAGGCATCACCAGCTTCACGCTGTGCTTCAAAGGTATTCAGAGCGGCTGGCCATCTGGTGACGGCAGACTCAGCTTGTCCCCATGTACTACTGTCAGTGAAGACATGGAGACACCAGCCAAACACCCTCCTCTCTGTTTGCCACTCTCAGCTGCACTGGCATCTTCTTGACGAGCTGCTATACCTTGGGTGGGTAACCTGCATCATGCATGCTTGTGATGGTTGGATTGCTTGACATGCATCAGATGTCAAAAGCCCTTGCGTCTTGCCGACGCTGCAATGCTAATGGGTACATACAGCACGTGGTCTGTTTGCACTGTACATGCTCTTCACCTGCATGGGCTGCATGAAGCTCACCAAGCAGACATTGAGCTTTTTGCATTTGCCATTTGATGTATGCGTTTGAGATGCTAGCAAGCAGCACAGTCTGTTACAAGGCTATAGCTGCTTGCAAAATGTTCAAGCTATACATCAGCACCACACAAGGCATGCTGCCATACATATATCTTATGCACATTCAGACACAGTCCCAGGACTTCTGGCTCAACTTCAAGCAATGCAAACTGTACCTTGTCAGTGATCATCACACCTGTCTTGACCTTCAGTCCTCTTGAGTCAGCACCAGCTTCCAGAGCACTCCTGGATAGACCAGCTCATGTCACCCAGGCTGCCCCTCACACATTCAGCAAGTCTGTAACTAATGTTTTGGACAATACAAATATTGACACATGCTAAGAAAGCAAATAACAGTGGTATCATCATGGCATTTATGCTGTGAACAAACATGACATGTCAAGGACTGCCATAAAATGTCATATCGAGATGCAGTACGCGATGTGACTACAAAAGGGGGCAGAGCAGAACTTACTGATAGCTAGGCCAATGCACAGGAGGGCTTGCACTACAGAGGAAATGAAAGTCCTGTGTCCTGCCATCTGTCTCTCAAGGGACAGCACAGTCATGAACATCAAGCTTTATGTAGTACGTCAAATTTGCCAGCAAAAACACAAAAAACATTGCTATTTGCTGCATTGTCACGAGCGCCTAGCATCAGTGCTGAGCTGTTTTTTTGTGTAGCTAGTGCGTTGAGCCACAGAGCGCTTCTCGGCTCCAGGTCCATCTGACAGCCAGCTGTACTTAGTGCTTGCTGAACTTGTCATTTCAGCAGCAGTGACACCATTCTTTTCGACGTTGAAATCAGCAGCAATGTCGGGACATACAGTTTCGAAAGAGTTGCACTCACAAAGCTGGTGCCCAGCACAACAAGGGCATCCTCTTGGCCTTTTGAGTGAGGTCCGATTGCATGGGCGAGCCTGCCAGCTGTGTAGCTTGCCCTTTGGGCATTCATGGCACTGCCACCAAATGAGCTTATTGCTTTGTAATGTTGTGTTGTCAGGGAAGTTTCCACTCCTTCTGTTTCTTTCATGATCCCATTGCTGCAGCAAGGCATGCTTTGCCTCTGCAAAAGTAGGGTGCTTCTGCCTTGTGCCGCCATTCGCCTTTGCACAGTTGGGGCAGCCGGTGTTATCACGCACCTTCGCCATCACTGCAGTCTGCCACTCATACAAGCAAGCGCTGCACTTCCAATGTGCTCTGATGTGGCTGTTGACAGTCACTTGGTCTGGTGACAATGGATGGTTCTTCTTGGCATCCCAAAGCAGCGCGACTTCAGGTGCCTTTCTGGCAAGTGTGTTATGCTGACAGATTGCTGTGCCTGAGCAGAAAAGACAGCCTGTCCCTTGGGTCCTGTGTTTAACAGTTGCCTCCCAGATGTGTGGAAGGCCGTCTGGGCACTGGTCACACGACCACCAGACCTTGCGATTGCTGCCGGGCCTGATGAGAATGCTGCCCAGGTGCATGTTGAGCTTTGCATGCCACTGCTCCTGCAGCTCGCCGGCAAGCAGGCTGGTGTTTGGCCCCTTGTCAAGCTGCTGGCTTTGGGGCTGTGGCATACTGTCAGCGCTACTGGCCATGCCACACGTGTGTCCTGCAGATCAGCATGCATGCTGACAGCATGAAGGGCATGCGCATTTGACTAATCAGAATGCTTAAACTGGCTTGCCAGGTCAGGAAATACAATGAGTAGACGATCAGGTACGTACTTCCACGTAGGTTTTGAGCACTTCTCTGAGGCTCTTGCGAGTAGCTGGTCAGCCGCCTGACGCGGTGAGGCACTTGCCAGGTCCGCCTGCAAGCAGGCCAAAACCTGACTTCTGCTGCCAGCAGCAACAGTGGCGTTTGCCGCTTGACCTTTATCTTCACATTGCAAGAGCTAGTATCGCAGACCTGATACACCGGGCGGTGCATGAGAACATCCCTCTCACACTCGACTCGAGCATGGTTTGATCACACCACAGAGCAGTCGCTCCCTGACATCTTTGGGGTGTCTGAGCAGACAACATGCTAACAGGAAGACTGCAGTGTTTGTCAAAGCCCTTCAGGCAGCGGCAGGCATGTGTTCAAACCTGGCAGCAGCAGCTGCAGACACTGCCTAAAACGCCAGGTAACGCCTGCAGCCTATCTAATTTGTTTAGATGTACAGCCAGAAATAAACACATGTTGCAAATTCCCCAGATTGGCAGGTTGCCAACCTAGAGTTGGGAGCACTAGTGTTTGTTTGCTGAAAAGGTCTCAATTGACGCATCAGAGTTCTGAACACTAGAGCATGTTTGCTTGAGACCTGAGTTCGAACACTGTCAAGGTGTCGCAAAGACCTGTCCGTCACGTCAATGGCAGCCACAGGCTGACAACAACAGCTTGGTGCCTGGCAGTACTTTCTGCAACCTCATCGTGAGTACATTGTTGATGAACACGTTTAACATAAACTTTCTGATGGTGTAGCCCCAACAAGCTTGTTCCTTAAGGAACATGCGGTTTCATTTGCAGCAGAAAGTTGCAGGCATCTGACACCATCACAGCACCCATCTGTAGCTATGCAAGTGAGATTGGGGGTGTGCAGGCAGAACAGACTGGTAGCAGGCCATTCCAACACCCTATATTTGGTCTTGTCAATCAAGCCAATCCACTGCTGATGATACTCCTCTACCGGCCAGAACTTGTGGCAGAAAGCAATCATGGTGCCAAACCCCTAAGTCTGACTCTTCTTCTGCTCTGCAATCTGCACAAAACAAGTGTCCAGGGCAAAGTCAGCTTGATTGTGTCGCATGTCACTTTGATCTGTTATGACATGTTTGCACTTTTCTTGATCCGGTTAAACTCTTCATGGAAGGGGGTGCATCTTCAAAAGCAGGCGCAGGCAGAACTACCAAGTATCTGGTCAGCTTCACATGGATGACTTGATGAAGTGGCGCATCTTGCAGCCATTCCTGACCATCATGATGAAAATCATACGCACCAAACCTCACAGAACTGAAAAACATGTTGACTGCCTAAGGTCCGTGTTGATCCAAGGTCCACAGACAAGAAGAGAGACGGCGGCACCTGCTTCTGCTCATCAGTATGGTGGTAAATGCCTGATCTATACTGCGCGCCGATATCATTGCCAACTCTGTTGGAACTGGTGAAGTTATGCCTGGGCCACAACATGTCCACCAGCTTACAGTACACAACCTGCTGAGGATCATGAGTCATTGAAACAGCCTCAGCATGGCCAGTGGACTCAGAGCACACCTGCACAGACATCATCTTCATGACAACAGCTTCAAGATGCCAGGCCGGCAACTTTGGCAAACATGAGCCCGGAGACACAATACATACACATGACACAGTAACGCCGCAGGCGGTTACCAATTGTACCTACTTGTAATGCTGTAATGACTCTGCATTACTCACTGATCCTTTATGGACACACAAGGTGATCCTTACTGATCAGCTGAGCCGCCAGCTCAGCCTTGCCATAAGACTGCGAACTGCACTGACTGTGTTGTCTCAACACGACTACTTTCAGAATACGCCTCACAGCTTTACAGAAAGCATGCAGCCACTGGCCAATGTCAGGTTACATGATGCAATCAAGATGACAATAAAACCTCAGCCTGTACATGCAAATGCTTGTCACAACTGTTGTTTCTGTCTGGAAAGCCAGCGCTAAACATGCCAGTGACCCAACAGCGGATTCCTGCTCAAATCGTGTTACAAGAGCTGGCCATGTCTGAACATCAGGCTGGCCTTGTCCCTCACTGAAGAGATGGAGCTAGTGAGGCCTGCCTCCCCACACCTTGCCGCTGTCAACTACATTGGCAGCTTCATGTGAATGATGCATCATGAGCTGTTGCCCCTTTGGTGGGTGACCTGCATCACACATGGACACAGCTTTTTGGTCTCTGGTAGGTCTACATGAGATATAACAAGCCCGTGATTTTATGCAGACGCTGTCATGCCCTTGGGTCAAGATGGTACATGCTTTGTATACCAGTCTCCATTACTTGCACAGGCTGCATGAAGCTCACAGATGCACAGACTGAGTAATTTGTAATCGTTGTTTGGTGTGTGTAACTCCTGAGTTTTGAGAGCAGGACAGGACAATCTGTGCATTATGATGCTGTAGCCACTGAATGATTGCCCAGCTGAAACAGCACCGCAGAAAGCACATTGCTGTATATGTACCTCGGCACTACATGAGCATGTTGAGACACTTCTCCAGGACTCCTGGCTCAGCTGGACTTCATGCAAAATCTGTCTGATCAGTGACCACATGTGCACTGGCCTGCAGTCACAAGTAGCCTTGCGTCCTGCAAACGCTGCAATGCTGTTGCATACAGACTACACATGGTACATTTGCACTGCTTACTTGCTGCTTCACTTGCACAGGCTGCATGAAGCTCACAAATGCAGATACTGCATTGTGCATTTGCTGTTCGGTGTATGCACTTCATGATGCTGTTAAGCAGCTCAGCCTGTGCGTCACGAGACTTCACAACAAGACAAACAACAACAAATGCTAAGGATGCAACCAGCAATGACAAGTTATGCTGTGTTCCTAACAATCAATGTGTTTTGTCATTGCTCGAGTGTCTGATCAAAATAGAGTGGGCTATGCAGTGACAGATGACAATGCAATATGCCTCAACATGGCAAAAGAGGTGCAAAGCAGAGCTTACCGATAGCTAGGCCGGCAGACATGAGGGCTTGCACTGCAGAGGAAATGGAATGTGCTCACCTTCTGCCTTCTGCCTTCTATCTCTCAAGGGATAGCATCCATAACGACACAGTCGCGAACAGTGGACAACCAAACATTTACACGTCCACCAATATACTCAAAAACGTCCCACAAATGTAAACACACAACAGCCAGTGCAACTCACTGCACCATCAAGAGCGCTTTGCCTCAGTGACAAGCAGTTTTTTTGTATATTGTGTGCGCTCATTCACAGAACACTTCTTGGCGCCAGGCTCATCTGACAGCCAGCTATACTTGGTGTGTGCTGAACTTGTCACTTCAGCAGCAGTGACACCATTCTTTTCAGCGTCAAAATCAGCAGCGATATCAGGACAGACTGTTTCCAAAGAGTTGCAGTCACAAAGCTGGTGCCCAGCACAATAAGGGCATCCTGTTGGCTTTTTGCTTGAGGTTCGATTGTATGCCAGAGTCTGCCAGCTGTGCACCTTGCCCTTTGGACATTCACGGCAGCACCACCAAATGAGCTTATTGCTTTGCAATGTCGTGTTGTCAGGGAGATGTCCATATTCTCTATTCCTGTCATGATCCCATTGCAGCAGCAAGGCATGCTGTGCCGCTGCAAAAGTAGGGTGCTTGCGCCTGGTGCCATCTGCTTTCCTGCCGCTGTTTGCCTTTGCACACTTGGGGCACCCAGTCTTGCCACACACCTTAGTATACACTGAAGCCTGCCATTCGTGCAAGCAAGTGCTGCACTTCCAATGGACTCTCAAGTTGCTGGAAACAGTCACTTGCTGTGGTGACAATGGATGGTTCTTCTTGGCATCCCAAAACAGTGCAACTTCAGGTGCATTTCTGGCAAGCGTGTTATGCTGACAAATGGCGTTCCCTGAGCAGAAGGGACAGCCCCTTCCATACGTCCTGCCCAGAACATTTGCCTCCCAGATGTGTGGAAAGCCCTCTGGGCACTGACCACATGACCACCAGACCTTGCGATTGCTGCCAGGCCTGATGAGAATGCTGCCAAGGTGCATGTTGAGCTGCTCATGCCACTGTCCCTGCAGCTCTTCAGCAAGCATGCTGATGTTGGGTTCAACCTTTGTAGGCAGCTCTTTCTGCAGCTGCTGCTTGCATATTCTGTCCCTGCTGCTGCTGATGCCAGAGGCTATATCTGCAGGCCACAATGCATGCGTCAAAAACGAAGAGGCGTTCAGGACAAGTTGAAGAACCAGCTCTAGAAGCCTTTATAAAACAGGGAAAAGGACAACACACCTGTGTAGAAGGGGTGCTGAAAGAAGCTGCTCGCATGGACACTTGCTTGATTTTTGCGGCTGTTGGCCACAGATGCTCATCAGCCGGGCGCACTGTTGCACCTGCGCGGATCGCCTGAAAGCACTACAGTCAGGTCTGAAAGCTGCTATCAACGGCAACGGTCTCGTGTTGACAAGCAAATGTTTGCGCTCAAGCGTGAGCAGCGAGGGGCACCTGCTGTGGTTGAGGCTGTGCGACACGCTGCTCCCATATCGCTGCGACGAAAGCGGATCAGGTCTTTGATGTGATCTGTTCCCAAGGGGGGTTCAGAGACGCGCACTTGCCTTGCGGGTGCTTGACGCGCACTGCAACAGATGCAAGGAAGCTCTTGCTCAGACAGTCATTCACCTGCATTGCGGCTGTGTCATGCCGAATCATGTCAGTACCACAATTTGCGGCGTTACACCCACGGGGGCGAAGCAACCTGGGTGGGTCCTGGCACAATGCCCATGCCACAGACAGCAGCCACCGCAGGCTTGGCAGCACAGACGAGAGTTAGAAGCATCAGCAGCAATCTTGCGTGGATTGATTGCACCGCTCTGTTGTGCATCACTGGCAAGGACAAGACCATCTCAACTCCCTGGCTTCGATTGAGTGTAATGTCAGCTTATTCATCTGTTTATTTAACATAAAGGAGCTAGAAAAGGTCATGCTGCACAAGGGTGACGATCCCCCAAGCCGATGCAACTGGTGCCTGTGCTCTTGCTTGTTGATGAGCTGTTGATCATGTCAACGGCAGCAACAAGCCTGAAATAGCAGCTTGATGCCTAGCAGGAATTCTGCAGTGTCACCAAGGAATACCCCTTACACAGATGCAGTGCTGGAATTCTCAAGAAAAGGGGTGTGAGTGAACTTGAATGAGAAGAAGCCGCAAAGACGGGAGCACGCAGCAATCAGCGCTATGGAAGCGAAACAAAACGCTTGTCTGAACACTTGTGGCGTAATCTTGCACCAGTTGAAAGTGGATATCTTACATGTTTGATGTTATCTGAAACATGGCTTTCAGTTCTGTCTAGAGGGTCTGATGCCTGCTGAAGGCAGCTAGCTTACAGTCTTTGATCCTATTACAGCAAAGGCTGAAAGTGCTTGAATGTCTAATGTGCTCTGAAGCTGTCTCCTGCACGTCATGAAGCAGAACACTGCTGATGTGTAGCTACAAAACAGAATGCCCTGTTCCGGAGTACTTCATTGTAGGAGCTCTGACCTGACTGAAGATCCCAAACAGGCGTAAATTAATCAATACATGCCAACACTATTACTAGTGTTGTACCTTATATAGTGGGTTGCAGCGTGAACATGCTAAGCCCCATCATGAGATGATGTCAGACATGTTCTTGTAGACCAACCCAGACAGCTTGCTTCTCTCCATGGCTGTGACCAGCTTTGTGTCATGTCATCAAACATCACTTGCTGTGTGCGGCTGCTCAGGCTAGCTGTCATGACATCTTCAGCGCTGCCGTACCAAGCAGGGTTTAGCTTGCACTGAGCCGACCTGAGCACTTCTGCATCTGCATTGATGCCCTGCAAGCACTGCTGGATTTCAGCTGTGAACAGACTTTCTGTGTCATGCCAGCTGACAAAGCGCAAGTTGGCAAAGAAGGACACCTGGCAGTGACAGCGTACATGATGTGTGTGCTGCACTTTGACTGAAATAGGGCACAAGCATCAGCATGCTTTAGGCCTGACGAGACAATGCTGACACAGTGCACTTTATATGACAGCTTCCTAAGAACACTTGCCGGCTGGTCTTGTCAATCCTGCAAGTGTGATGAAATCATGCTAGCTTGCTTTGTGAGGCAGAGCTGCATTGTAATCACAATATCGACTAGCCATCATGCCATCAAAAAAAAATCAGGAAGACAACAGGACCCTACCTGGCTTTGCTGCTGCTGTTGTGCACCATAGACCACATCAGCTCTTTGCTAGGCTTGTCTGCCAAAAGTGGAAGAGCAAAGCTCTACAGGCATCAGCTTCTTGCCCATGCCTATCAGCTTCAATGGCAAATGCTCTTAGCACCTGCCTCTGCATGGCCCAGTGGAAGTATGCCTTCAAGACAACAGGTCTACCAACTTACAATGCTCAACCTGCTGAGGGTCATGAGTCATTTGAACAGCCCCAGCATGGCTAGTGGACTCAGAACACACCTGCACAGACATCACCTTCGTGACAACAGGCTCAAGATGCCAGGTAAGCAACCATGCGTGTGGAGAACACAACACAATACATACAGGCAACACAGGCAGGCACAAGCAGGCGTTGGCCTGGATTTCAGGTTGCAAAATGCAAAGGGAGGTGATGATGGTGCAGATCAGCATGTGCATATGACTGCTGGTAAACATTACAAGCAGTCATATGAAACGTCATGCATGCTCAGTGGCAAAGTCAACATCTAAACTCAAGCATGGACGCGAGTCAATAACGTCAAACATTGTTAGGCATATGAGGGTGATACGGGACTGCCCTCAGCCCTTCCCAAAGCTCAGCACTTTACAAATTAGGCAGACACCATATGCACCACAGGCTGACAGGCATCACCAGCTTCACGCTGTGCTTCAAAGGTATTCAGAGCGGCTGGCCATCTGGTGACGGCAGACTCAGCTTGTCCCCATGTACTACTGTCAGTGAAGACATGGAGACACCAGCCAAACACCCTCCTCTCTGTTTGCCACTCTCAGCTGCACTGGCATCTTCTTGACGAGCTGCTATACCTTGGGTGGGTAACCTGCATCATGCATGCTTGTGATGGTTGGATTGCTTGACATGCATCAGATGTCAAAAGCCCTTGCGTCTTGCCGACGCTGCAATGCTAATGGGTACATACAGCACGTGGTCTGTTTGCACTGTACATGCTCTTCACCTGCATGGGCTGCATGAAGCTCACCAAGCAGACATTGAGCTTTTTGCATTTGCCATTTGATGTATGCGTTTGAGATGCTAGCAAGCAGCACAGTCTGTTACAAGGCTATAGCTGCTTGCAAAATGTTCAAGCTATACATCAGCACCACACAAGGCATGCTGCCATACATATATCTTATGCACATTCAGACACAGTCCCAGGACTTCTGGCTCAACTTCAAGCAATGCAAACTGTACCTTGTCAGTGATCATCACACCTGTCTTGACCTTCAGTCCTCTTGAGTCAGCACCAGCTTCCAGAGCACTCCTGGATAGACCAGCTCATGTCACCCAGGCTGCCCCTCACACATTCAGCAAGTCTGTAACTAATGTTTTGGACAATACAAATATTGACACATGCTAAGAAAGCAAATAACAGTGGTATCATCATGGCATTTATGCTGTGAACAAACATGACATGTCAAGGACTGCCATAAAATGTCATATCGAGATGCAGTACGCGATGTGACTACAAAAGGGGGCAGAGCAGAACTTACTGATAGCTAGGCCAATGCACAGGAGGGCTTGCACTACAGAGGAAATGAAAGTCCTGTGTCCTGCCATCTGTCTCTCAAGGGACAGCACAGTCATGAACATCAAGCTTTATGTAGTACGTCAAATTTGCCAGCAAAAACACAAAAAACATTGCTATTTGCTGCATTGTCACGAGCGCCTAGCATCAGTGCTGAGCTGTTTTTTTGTGTAGCTAGTGCGTTGAGCCACAGAGCGCTTCTCGGCTCCAGGTCCATCTGACAGCCAGCTGTACTTAGTGCTTGCTGAACTTGTCATTTCAGCAGCAGTGACACCATTCTTTTCGACGTTGAAATCAGCAGCAATGTCGGGACATACAGTTTCGAAAGAGTTGCACTCACAAAGCTGGTGCCCAGCACAACAAGGGCATCCTCTTGGCCTTTTGAGTGAGGTCCGATTGCATGGGCGAGCCTGCCAGCTGTGTAGCTTGCCCTTTGGGCATTCATGGCACTGCCACCAAATGAGCTTATTGCTTTGTAATGTTGTGTTGTCAGGGAAGTTTCCACTCCTTCTGTTTCTTTCATGATCCCATTGCTGCAGCAAGGCATGCTTTGCCTCTGCAAAAGTAGGGTGCTTCTGCCTTGTGCCGCCATTCGCCTTTGCACAGTTGGGGCAGCCGGTGTTATCACGCACCTTCGCCATCACTGCAGTCTGCCACTCATACAAGCAAGCGCTGCACTTCCAATGTGCTCTGATGTGGCTGTTGACAGTCACTTGGTCTGGTGACAATGGATGGTTCTTCTTGGCATCCCAAAGCAGCGCGACTTCAGGTGCCTTTCTGGCAAGTGTGTTATGCTGACAGATTGCTGTGCCTGAGCAGAAAAGACAGCCTGTCCCTTGGGTCCTGTGTTTAACAGTTGCCTCCCAGATGTGTGGAAGGCCGTCTGGGCACTGGTCACACGACCACCAGACCTTGCGATTGCTGCCGGGCCTGATGAGAATGCTGCCCAGGTGCATGTTGAGCTTTGCATGCCACTGCTCCTGCAGCTCGCCGGCAAGCAGGCTGGTGTTTGGCCCCTTGTCAAGCTGCTGGCTTTGGGGCTGTGGCATACTGTCAGCGCTACTGGCCATGCCACACGTGTGTCCTGCAGATCAGCATGCATGCTGACAGCATGAAGGGCATGCGCATTTGACTAATCAGAATGCTTAAACTGGCTTGCCAGGTCAGGAAATACAATGAGTAGACGATCAGGTACGTACTTCCACGTAGGTTTTGAGCACTTCTCTGAGGCTCTTGCGAGTAGCTGGTCAGCCGCCTGACGCGGTGAGGCACTTGCCAGGTCCGCCTGCAAGCAGGCCAAAACCTGACTTCTGCTGCCAGCAGCAACAGTGGCGTTTGCCGCTTGACCTTTATCTTCACATTGCAAGAGCTAGTATCGCAGACCTGATACACCGGGCGGTGCATGAGAACATCCCTCTCACACTCGACTCGAGCATGGTTTGATCACACCACAGAGCAGTCGCTCCCTGACATCTTTGGGGTGTCTGAGCAGACAACATGCTAACAGGAAGACTGCAGTGTTTGTCAAAGCCCTTCAGGCAGCGGCAGGCATGTGTTCAAACCTGGCAGCAGCAGCTGCAGACACTGCCTAAAACGCCAGGTAACGCCTGCAGCCTATCTAATTTGTTTAGATGTACAGCCAGAAATAAACACATGTTGCAAATTCCCCAGATTGGCAGGTTGCCAACCTAGAGTTGGGAGCACTAGTGTTTGTTTGCTGAAAAGGTCTCAATTGACGCATCAGAGTTCTGAACACTAGAGCATGTTTGCTTGAGACCTGAGTTCGAACACTGTCAAGGTGTCGCAAAGACCTGTCCGTCACGTCAATGGCAGCCACAGGCTGACAACAACAGCTTGGTGCCTGGCAGTACTTTCTGCAACCTCATCGTGAGTACATTGTTGATGAACACGTTTAACATAAACTTTCTGATGGTGTAGCCCCAACAAGCTTGTTCCTTAAGGAACATGCGGTTTCATTTGCAGCAGAAAGTTGCAGGCATCTGACACCATCACAGCACCCATCTGTAGCTATGCAAGTGAGATTGGGGGTGTGCAGGCAGAACAGACTGGTAGCAGGCCATTCCAACACCCTATATTTGGTCTTGTCAATCAAGCCAATCCACTGCTGATGATACTCCTCTACCGGCCAGAACTTGTGGCAGAAAGCAATCATGGTGCCAAACCCCTAAGTCTGACTCTTCTTCTGCTCTGCAATCTGCACAAAACAAGTGTCCAGGGCAAAGTCAGCTTGATTGTGTCGCATGTCACTTTGATCTGTTATGACATGTTTGCACTTTTCTTGATCCGGTTAAACTCTTCATGGAAGGGGGTGCATCTTCAAAAGCAGGCGCAGGCAGAACTACCAAGTATCTGGTCAGCTTCACATGGATGACTTGATGAAGTGGCGCATCTTGCAGCCATTCCTGACCATCATGATGAAAATCATACGCACCAAACCTCACAGAACTGAAAAACATGTTGACTGCCTAAGGTCCGTGTTGATCCAAGGTCCACAGACAAGAAGAGAGACGGCGGCACCTGCTTCTGCTCATCAGTATGGTGGTAAATGCCTGATCTATACTGCGCGCCGATATCATTGCCAACTCTGTTGGAACTGGTGAAGTTATGCCTGGGCCACAACATGTCCACCAGCTTACAGTACACAACCTGCTGAGGATCATGAGTCATTGAAACAGCCTCAGCATGGCCAGTGGACTCAGAGCACACCTGCACAGACATCATCTTCATGACAACAGCTTCAAGATGCCAGGCCGGCAACTTTGGCAAACATGAGCCCGGAGACACAATACATACACATGACACAGTAACGCCGCAGGCGGTTACCAATTGTACCTACTTGTAATGCTGTAATGACTCTGCATTACTCACTGATCCTTTATGGACACACAAGGTGATCCTTACTGATCAGCTGAGCCGCCAGCTCAGCCTTGCCATAAGACTGCGAACTGCACTGACTGTGTTGTCTCAACACGACTACTTTCAGAATACGCCTCACAGCTTTACAGAAAGCATGCAGCCACTGGCCAATGTCAGGTTACATGATGCAATCAAGATGACAATAAAACCTCAGCCTGTACATGCAAATGCTTGTCACAACTGTTGTTTCTGTCTGGAAAGCCAGCGCTAAACATGCCAGTGACCCAACAGCGGATTCCTGCTCAAATCGTGTTACAAGAGCTGGCCATGTCTGAACATCAGGCTGGCCTTGTCCCTCACTGAAGAGATGGAGCTAGTGAGGCCTGCCTCCCCACACCTTGCCGCTGTCAACTACATTGGCAGCTTCATGTGAATGATGCATCATGAGCTGTTGCCCCTTTGGTGGGTGACCTGCATCACACATGGACACAGCTTTTTGGTCTCTGGTAGGTCTACATGAGATATAACAAGCCCGTGATTTTATGCAGACGCTGTCATGCCCTTGGGTCAAGATGGTACATGCTTTGTATACCAGTCTCCATTACTTGCACAGGCTGCATGAAGCTCACAGATGCACAGACTGAGTAATTTGTAATCGTTGTTTGGTGTGTGTAACTCCTGAGTTTTGAGAGCAGGACAGGACAATCTGTGCATTATGATGCTGTAGCCACTGAATGATTGCCCAGCTGAAACAGCACCGCAGAAAGCACATTGCTGTATATGTACCTCGGCACTACATGAGCATGTTGAGACACTTCTCCAGGACTCCTGGCTCAGCTGGACTTCATGCAAAATCTGTCTGATCAGTGACCACATGTGCACTGGCCTGCAGTCACAAGTAGCCTTGCGTCCTGCAAACGCTGCAATGCTGTTGCATACAGACTACACATGGTACATTTGCACTGCTTACTTGCTGCTTCACTTGCACAGGCTGCATGAAGCTCACAAATGCAGATACTGCATTGTGCATTTGCTGTTCGGTGTATGCACTTCATGATGCTGTTAAGCAGCTCAGCCTGTGCGTCACGAGACTTCACAACAAGACAAACAACAACAAATGCTAAGGATGCAACCAGCAATGACAAGTTATGCTGTGTTCCTAACAATCAATGTGTTTTGTCATTGCTCGAGTGTCTGATCAAAATAGAGTGGGCTATGCAGTGACAGATGACAATGCAATATGCCTCAACATGGCAAAAGAGGTGCAAAGCAGAGCTTACCGATAGCTAGGCCGGCAGACATGAGGGCTTGCACTGCAGAGGAAATGGAATGTGCTCACCTTCTGCCTTCTGCCTTCTATCTCTCAAGGGATAGCATCCATAACGACACAGTCGCGAACAGTGGACAACCAAACATTTACACGTCCACCAATATACTCAAAAACGTCCCACAAATGTAAACACACAACAGCCAGTGCAACTCACTGCACCATCAAGAGCGCTTTGCCTCAGTGACAAGCAGTTTTTTTGTATATTGTGTGCGCTCATTCACAGAACACTTCTTGGCGCCAGGCTCATCTGACAGCCAGCTATACTTGGTGTGTGCTGAACTTGTCACTTCAGCAGCAGTGACACCATTCTTTTCAGCGTCAAAATCAGCAGCGATATCAGGACAGACTGTTTCCAAAGAGTTGCAGTCACAAAGCTGGTGCCCAGCACAATAAGGGCATCCTGTTGGCTTTTTGCTTGAGGTTCGATTGTATGCCAGAGTCTGCCAGCTGTGCACCTTGCCCTTTGGACATTCACGGCAGCACCACCAAATGAGCTTATTGCTTTGCAATGTCGTGTTGTCAGGGAGATGTCCATATTCTCTATTCCTGTCATGATCCCATTGCAGCAGCAAGGCATGCTGTGCCGCTGCAAAAGTAGGGTGCTTGCGCCTGGTGCCATCTGCTTTCCTGCCGCTGTTTGCCTTTGCACACTTGGGGCACCCAGTCTTGCCACACACCTTAGTATACACTGAAGCCTGCCATTCGTGCAAGCAAGTGCTGCACTTCCAATGGACTCTCAAGTTGCTGGAAACAGTCACTTGCTGTGGTGACAATGGATGGTTCTTCTTGGCATCCCAAAACAGTGCAACTTCAGGTGCATTTCTGGCAAGCGTGTTATGCTGACAAATGGCGTTCCCTGAGCAGAAGGGACAGCCCCTTCCATACGTCCTGCCCAGAACATTTGCCTCCCAGATGTGTGGAAAGCCCTCTGGGCACTGACCACATGACCACCAGACCTTGCGATTGCTGCCAGGCCTGATGAGAATGCTGCCAAGGTGCATGTTGAGCTGCTCATGCCACTGTCCCTGCAGCTCTTCAGCAAGCATGCTGATGTTGGGTTCAACCTTTGTAGGCAGCTCTTTCTGCAGCTGCTGCTTGCATATTCTGTCCCTGCTGCTGCTGATGCCAGAGGCTATATCTGCAGGCCACAATGCATGCGTCAAAAACGAAGAGGCGTTCAGGACAAGTTGAAGAACCAGCTCTAGAAGCCTTTATAAAACAGGGAAAAGGACAACACACCTGTGTAGAAGGGGTGCTGAAAGAAGCTGCTCGCATGGACACTTGCTTGATTTTTGCGGCTGTTGGCCACAGATGCTCATCAGCCGGGCGCACTGTTGCACCTGCGCGGATCGCCTGAAAGCACTACAGTCAGGTCTGAAAGCTGCTATCAACGGCAACGGTCTCGTGTTGACAAGCAAATGTTTGCGCTCAAGCGTGAGCAGCGAGGGGCACCTGCTGTGGTTGAGGCTGTGCGACACGCTGCTCCCATATCGCTGCGACGAAAGCGGATCAGGTCTTTGATGTGATCTGTTCCCAAGGGGGGTTCAGAGACGCGCACTTGCCTTGCGGGTGCTTGACGCGCACTGCAACAGATGCAAGGAAGCTCTTGCTCAGACAGTCATTCACCTGCATTGCGGCTGTGTCATGCCGAATCATGTCAGTACCACAATTTGCGGCGTTACACCCACGGGGGCGAAGCAACCTGGGTGGGTCCTGGCACAATGCCCATGCCACAGACAGCAGCCACCGCAGGCTTGGCAGCACAGACGAGAGTTAGAAGCATCAGCAGCAATCTTGCGTGGATTGATTGCACCGCTCTGTTGTGCATCACTGGCAAGGACAAGACCATCTCAACTCCCTGGCTTCGATTGAGTGTAATGTCAGCTTATTCATCTGTTTATTTAACATAAAGGAGCTAGAAAAGGTCATGCTGCACAAGGGTGACGATCCCCCAAGCCGATGCAACTGGTGCCTGTGCTCTTGCTTGTTGATGAGCTGTTGATCATGTCAACGGCAGCAACAAGCCTGAAATAGCAGCTTGATGCCTAGCAGGAATTCTGCAGTGTCACCAAGGAATACCCCTTACACAGATGCAGTGCTGGAATTCTCAAGAAAAGGGGTGTGAGTGAACTTGAATGAGAAGAAGCCGCAAAGACGGGAGCACGCAGCAATCAGCGCTATGGAAGCGAAACAAAACGCTTGTCTGAACACTTGTGGCGTAATCTTGCACCAGTTGAAAGTGGATATCTTACATGTTTGATGTTATCTGAAACATGGCTTTCAGTTCTGTCTAGAGGGTCTGATGCCTGCTGAAGGCAGCTAGCTTACAGTCTTTGATCCTATTACAGCAAAGGCTGAAAGTGCTTGAATGTCTAATGTGCTCTGAAGCTGTCTCCTGCACGTCATGAAGCAGAACACTGCTGATGTGTAGCTACAAAACAGAATGCCCTGTTCCGGAGTACTTCATTGTAGGAGCTCTGACCTGACTGAAGATCCCAAACAGGCGTAAATTAATCAATACATGCCAACACTATTACTAGTGTTGTACCTTATATAGTGGGTTGCAGCGTGAACATGCTAAGCCCCATCATGAGATGATGTCAGACATGTTCTTGTAGACCAACCCAGACAGCTTGCTTCTCTCCATGGCTGTGACCAGCTTTGTGTCATGTCATCAAACATCACTTGCTGTGTGCGGCTGCTCAGGCTAGCTGTCATGACATCTTCAGCGCTGCCGTACCAAGCAGGGTTTAGCTTGCACTGAGCCGACCTGAGCACTTCTGCATCTGCATTGATGCCCTGCAAGCACTGCTGGATTTCAGCTGTGAACAGACTTTCTGTGTCATGCCAGCTGACAAAGCGCAAGTTGGCAAAGAAGGACACCTGGCAGTGACAGCGTACATGATGTGTGTGCTGCACTTTGACTGAAATAGGGCACAAGCATCAGCATGCTTTAGGCCTGACGAGACAATGCTGACACAGTGCACTTTATATGACAGCTTCCTAAGAACACTTGCCGGCTGGTCTTGTCAATCCTGCAAGTGTGATGAAATCATGCTAGCTTGCTTTGTGAGGCAGAGCTGCATTGTAATCACAATATCGACTAGCCATCATGCCATCAAAAAAAAATCAGGAAGACAACAGGACCCTACCTGGCTTTGCTGCTGCTGTTGTGCACCATAGACCACATCAGCTCTTTGCTAGGCTTGTCTGCCAAAAGTGGAAGAGCAAAGCTCTACAGGCATCAGCTTCTTGCCCATGCCTATCAGCTTCAATGGCAAATGCTCTTAGCACCTGCCTCTGCATGGCCCAGTGGAAGTATGCCTTCAAGACAACAGGTCTACCAACTTACAATGCTCAACCTGCTGAGGGTCACGAGTCATTTGAACAGCCCCAGCATGGCTAGTGGACTCAGAACACACCTGCACAGACATCACCTTCGTGACAACAGGCTCAAGATGCCAGGTAAGCAACCATGCGTGTGGAGAACACAACACAATACATACAGGCAACACAGGCAGGCACAAGCAGGCGTTGGCCTGAATTTCAGGTTGCAAAATGCAAAGGGAG
>JAABUK010006323.1_pt1 | contig 17760 bp, 21 predicted proteins | sample 5559141 | NCBI WGS metagenome assembly JAABUK01 (sample SAMN10711869, study PRJNA513367) | rock metagenome | isolation source: Antarctica rocks | place: Antarctica: Victoria Land, Pudding Butte nord | collected 2016-01-03 | reverse complement strand
ACTTTTGTATGGCTTGAGCCGGTTCAAGATCGCTGAGTTACTGGATACTGGGTATACTGCTGATCCGGTAGGGGAGAGCGAATGAGATTGTGGGATGAATGCTGCAAGGTACCCAAGGTCCTTTTGTCAAGGTGAGGGCGATGTGTGATATGGTGTCGAGAATGGTTGGGGTTGGTGGGTCCCACAGTATCAGGCACGCTCAACAATTGCGCTGCTGTGGGAGTACCAAGTTTGCGCTGGGGCAAGGGGTCCGGCTCTCTGACCAGTCACTGGGGGCGCGCTTGGGTAAAGTGCTCCTTTCCCATCGCTGCAAGATATCGACCGTCTGAAGAGCATGTTTTGGCGACATCGCCTCAGACTCCTCTTCATGCTCTGCGTGCGCCAGCGTCTGTCGCTCGGGATGCGATGGGGGCAGACGGTAAAGGGAAGGAACTCAGCCCCCATGTTCATGCGAGTCTGCCGACTGGAGACACAATGCGGAAGAGGCGCGGCGGACTTGGCCTGCTCGTATCAGATACGGCATCTTGGTGAAGGGGGGGAGCAGCATGGGGCGAACTAGACGACATTGGATTCCTCATTCCCATTGACCACGCGAGCAGAATGCGAGACGCATCATCTTTACGTTGGAGCATGTACGTGCCTTTGCGGTCCTCCGTTGGCAAACGTACTTCTGTCAGCCAGCGATTGGGTACAAGTAAGCAGGGGGAAGATCGTTCCACTTAGTTAGGGTTAAACATCATCATCGCCGACCACACCGCTAACGTTAGCTCGTACTTATCAAGTGTCTGCCACCGCAGTCCTTTGTAAAGTCTAATACAGTAATGCTGACTGATCTATAAGGCAACGAGGCTGCTCTCTGAACGCGGACCTTCGCACTGACAGAGATTTCCTTGCCATAGCTGCCAACACGCGGCGGAGGCATCTTCATAACATGGAACTGAAGAATGAGCCAGTCGAAGAGAGGATCTGCTCCAGGCCCTTGATCACTGCGCAGACCAAAAGCTCAGAGTACCACCCAATTACATCGCTGTGGACGTTTACCAGATCCTCACAGCCTATGCTTCAACCATAAATCGAACGTAGTGGTGGCCTTCCGCTATGGCTCCTACCAGACAGAGGTCGGGTCAGGCAAACCAGCAAGATGACCAGGCTGGGCCACAACGTTGCCCAGTCTCTGCCTTTATTGACTGGGATAGTCGTCGACATGAAATCGAGAACCTCTACTGTGAGTTGGGATGGTCGCTCAGAAGGGTCATGAAAGCCATGCGGGATCGGCACAATATCAAAGCGTCGTAAGCTATTCGACTGAAGCCCTCTTGCTGTTGTGACGATACAAAATGTTGACACAAGAATATAGAGAGAAACAATTCAAAGACAAGATCACCAAATGGCACCTGGGCAAGAATCTGCACAAATCTGACATTGCTCCCCTCATCCGGCTCTTTCGAAAAGCCGACAGGGATGATAGAAGACCCGACGTCAAGATCAGGAACCGTATCATGAAGCGCCCGAAACTTGCTGCGTACTTGAAAAGAAAGGGAAATACAGAAGACGAGGTCCTTGCTGCAGCAGATCCTAATGAACCAACTCCCGACCACATCAAGTTGGAATATCCACGTACTGGAAATTCCTCCACAAACACCCCTTCAGAGGGACAACAGCCCGATGTTAGCCCTCTGACTCTGATGACACCCTCCTGGGCGACAACGCACTCAGGCTCCCTCACCAATCATTCCACGAGGTTGCCAACGCCAGTGTCATTCCCTGTGACGCCATTTGAGCAGAGATCGCTCCTGGAGTTCCGAGGTCAACGAGAGCTTCCAGCTTTCAACGTCCAAGCATTATCGACCAATGCCAGTGTCAATCACCAACCAAAACTACCGTCGAGACATCCATCACAGCCCGACATGCCAGAAAGCCCGACTTACCCGCCTCACAGCTCTGAGGCTTCCAATATCTGGGCGCATCTGGACGGCCTCGAAAGCTACAACAACGTGATCAATCAAATTTTGAGGCCGGACTCTCCGGTAGGGTCTGCAGCGACACAGTTGAACGTGTTCAAAACCTTGTCTGGATCGCGACGAGTCTCAAGCCATGAAGAACTGATTCGAGGTCTCGATCGTCAATGCAGAGTTTCTGATGCTGCAGGGACAGACACCAGCGGCAATTACAATGGCGCTGACGTATCGCACAACTTCCTCGCGCGCTTCTTCGCTGGATGCATTCTGCGCAGACAAGGCGCTTCAGAAGCTGCGGACGGCTCATTTTGGCACGCAAATGACATACTCGAGGCTATGATCAAAGGTTGCCATCCCGAGTGCTTGACCACCCTCAATCTCATGCTTTCAGTCCTTGAAGTACATGGCCAAAGGCATCTCGCTGGTGACTTTCTGAGCAAAGTGCTGCTCTTTTCAGGCGAAAATCGGACCATTAATCCTGTCGCGGCAACGGTTGAATTCATGGTCAAGGTTGCCACTCGAGCAATGAATATTGTCGAAGTAGACCTGGTAGATCTGCATTCCATCTATGAGCAGCTGCAAGCTCGATTTGGCCTGGATTCTCCATCCGCACTTGTGGGCTTATATCATGTCGCTTGGAGGTCTGCGAAAGCAGAGGAGCACCGAGAAGGGTCACTGGAGACTTTGAAACAGCTCGTTCCAGCTGCAATTAAAGTTTTGGGCCCGTCGCACTTCCTCACCATCACCTGCATGACCACAATGGCCAGGGTCCTGTCCTATGTCGGCACACTGGAAGATTGCATATCACGTATGGGCGATGTGCTCCGCGTGATCGACGTCAGATGTGCTCCATTCCACCCTTATCGCTTGGAGGCTCTTTACCGGCTGGCATTATATCTGGTCGATGCGCATGATCCGGTAGCAGCCGAGCGGTTGTTGAGAGAGGTCGTGGAAGAACGTGTCAACGTGTTGGGACAGACTAATGATCTCACAATTCGAAGTTTGGAATCGCTCCAAGATGTACTTGTTTTGATGGGAAAGCATGTTGAGCTGGACGACCTTCGATCTGATCTGCTCTCGCCTACGAGAGTAAACCCAGTGTGCGAGGCATCAAAAGCTTACTTACTAACGACTATGTCCCCTCAAGCTGTTGCAGTCGGAGCATGATAATGGATACCTTCACCTACCATTCCTCCTGTCGTACTCGTGAGGTGACGATTGAGGGTCTCGTCGTCCGGCCATGGGCGCTGATTTCTGTCAGCAATGTTTACACCGCCTAGTTCCTACTCACGTAGTCTGAGATCGTCAGCCATGGGGGACATTGCAAACCCATACATACTGTCAAAGCTCTCCCTACGCGGTCGCCTACCAGCTATTGCGATTGGCTGAGTGGCAGCAGATCCTGTGCCGCTGTAGCTATCGACTTGTGATGAGGTCCTCGAGAGTGGAGCAAAAGTTGTTTCTGTTCTGCCGTCTCGATCACCCATGTCGGATCGAGTGCTTTGGCGTGAGAGGGCATAGCCTGCAGGACTTGCGCCTGGATTTACTCTGGAAGATGAGCTGCCGAAGGCAGACTGAGACTGCATCGATCCATACGGAGAATCTGGTTGAGAGGGTCTTCGCTGATGGTATGCATTTGGAGTGGGTCCACAAGAAGCTCGCTCGCGATGGATTGTTGACTGATTATACCGAGCTTTTGTGCATAAGTGCAACTAGACAGCGAAGAGGCTACGGAAATTACTCACCACCTGCTTGAGAGCGCGACCGCTCCGTCTGCCATCGCATTGAATCGGCTTTCATGTCCGCAATCATTTCCTGCGAAGGGAGTCAGTCTGAATTGCTCTCCATAGTGTCAGACCGCTGCGCACCGTTGTCAACCTGTTTTGAGCATGGACCAGATATCCTCGCCGGCGCTGAGACTCTACATTAGCTATCTACGTCCACTGAGCTTAGCTATTCCTGACCTGATCGACCCGCACCAGAGCATTGCGACCGACATACACACCAATGTCGGCACCTATGACTTCAGGCTCTATACCATCTGCCGGAAGGAAAAAAGTCTGCTGCCCAGTTTGATGGCTCATCTTGATCGATTGTAGGGCTGTGAGGATGAGGAACTTGCTACTTCAATAAGCTCGGCTTGACCTTTGGTTTACTTCGGGGATCACTGGTGCGCCACTGAAGTGTCTGGTACAGAAAACGTCGAGCTCCACAATTAGCGACAACGATCTGGACACTTATCGCATGAACGTATCTTGCGGCTCTGCGCGAAACTTGCTGTTCACGTTCTGTGACCCAGAGCTGATCTCGAGCTCTGTGATGATCGGCCGTGTTCCAGGCCGACCTCATGCAAGCCATCAAGATGGTGTCCAATGCCACTTCTCCCACAGGCGCGGGGTTCTCAGACTCAGCTGCACGACGACAAATCAGAAGCATCTCTCACCATCATGTGAGATGTCACCAGGGATCTCTACTTGAGCACATTCTCCTTTGGGACGACGCGAGCCGCTCCCATGCATCACCCCAGACACACGGCACTGTGAAGACTCCCTATTTCTTGGCATGCGATGAGATGGGAGACAGCTGTGAAGAGATGGATACAGTCCAAGCCAAAGTGTTGGATGATAACGCCTCTCTATTCCTCGCCATTGTAACATGCAAGATGACTTGGGCCTCTTGTTGAAGGTCAATCGACACTAACCAAGCTACACACCATCAGGAGCAAGGTCGACTGGCAGGACCCAATTTCACGATTCTAACGCGATGGATATGCAAGACGCCTCTCGGCAGGCTATTATCTCTCGTATCGCAAGGTCATCACGCTGTTGCAAGTTCGGGTGCATCGACAAAAGTGCCTCTCCAAAGCAGAGAAAGTGTTCATCCTCGGTGCAGAGCATGTAAGCAAAGATAGGCGGGTAACACAAGATCCGATACGCATTCTGCATTCCCAGCAAAGCGACGAATCAGATGGAGAAAGCAGAACCCGTCACGACCTAACCGTGATCTCAACACGCACTCTTTATCCCGCTGCCGGCTCTGAGCCCCCCACAGCCATTTGACCCTGATTCATGGTCCTCCGGTCCCATACCCAAAACATTCTTTTCCGAAGACATGAAAACTGCCGAACAGCAAAGGCCAACCTGGGAACCTCCTCAACTAAGCCACCAACGGACCACCGGTCAACGAAGCCGCCCAGGCCCCCCTGCAAGATCATGATACCCTCATGCATCGTGGGTGTCAGCCTCCGTCTCCTCCACCCCTGTCAAATGAATCCACATCCCGCTTCCTCTGCTCACCCACCGCACTACTGGTGCATGCACCATTCCGCAAGCACTGAGCACCTTCCATATCTTTTCAGGATCCAAAACATGCCCACACCGCTGAACCATGCAGTTCCATCGCGCCGCGGTGCCATTTTGCATTTGTGGTTCACTGACGCCTTCCATGAGGCGCACCGCCTTGATCCACGGTGGTGCGCAAAGCGGTAGTTCCGTTTCCAAGCAATGAGGGGGGGAAAATATGGCCAGCTCTGTTTGAAGCAGACAGGCTCCTGTTGGACATTTTCGCATCGCCTTTCTATTTCTTGTGCGAACACATACTTATAGAGCAAAAAGGTGCCTCACAGTATATAAACATGACATTCTATCGGCGTACAGTCCAGAATATATATGAGTCGGCTATGCATACGGTATATACGTCAGTTCATGGTCCACCTGATCACCAAATACAACATTTAGAAACATATGACGGGTGTCAAGGCGGGAAATTCATGAAAGACGGATATAACGAATCGTTCATAGATTTTCTTCTTCTTCCCCTTCTTTTCTTTGCGAATCTCTCACGTCGTCGTTGACGGACGCTGATTAGGATGACGCCGACGCAGTAGTAGCAGCGGCGGCGGCAGCGGTAGCAGTAGTAGCGAAAGATCCAAATATCATAGCATTACCGGAGATGTTCATTTGCTGCTCTAGGGACTCCTCGACCGCAAGCATGAGGTGGGTGGTTCGCACTACGAGTTCTGCCCAACGATAACAATGAGACACGTGGTTAGCTGTTTGTTGGTGACATGCCTATGAAGGGGAGAGGGGTCGAAGTGGAACAGGGATCGGGATTGCTATTGGGACCTGGAGATTGTCTTGACTTGACTTACCTTTGATCTCGATGGAGTAGCTGACGGGTTGTTCCTCTTCAGCTGATATAAGGATGGGTGCGTCTCGGGTGCGCCATTTGCGGTCTTTGATTGTTACGAGGAGGCCGACGTTGCGTTTGTGGTCAGTCCAGATGATGGAAGGGGAGGATGGGATGTCTCGCTCCTGCTCCGTGCGTTGCTCTTGGGTGTTGTCTAAGCTACCCGCCACCTGTTCGCGTTGGGTTTTCCTGCATTTCTCCTCCTCCCGTGTTTCCCGTGCTTGCGCTTCCAGCCATTCGCGCCAGACGCGCATAACTTTCTCCTCGACGTTTACGACGGACAAGAAGACCCCTCGTCTCGGTCCGACCCTGACTAGATTTGCTATGGTGCAGAATTGGCTGAAGAGTTCGTGACTGTCTAGATTGATCACGTGTTCCACCTTTGCGTCTCCTCCGTCCCCGTCGTTGGCGTAGACGGGCTGGGATGATGACCCCGAGTCGGTCTGGCTCCCGCTCCCGCCGGCTGGGTAGGGGCGTTTGGGCATACTGCCCTCCACGCCAGGCCTCTCAGGGCGGAAGCGAGAATATAGCTGGAAGAGTCTCGCATAGCGCTTGCCCTCGGGAGTTTTCTCGTATAAAGAGCCCTCGCCTTCATGGGTTGGTGAGAGGCCGGGGGTGCCGAGGTAGGTGCAGAAGAGGTATGGTTCACTGTATTTGCGGGTGGGGTGGTAGGCTTCGAGGATGAGTTTGTAGGAGGGGAGGGATGCTGCAAGGAGGAGGCGATAGTGGAGGATGCGGAGGATTAGAGAGGAGAAGCGTGGAGAGGTGGGGGCGAGCGGGAGGAGGGTGCGAGTCGGGAAGGGGGTGAGGATTTGGATGAGGATCTGTGATTTACCGTAAGATGGGGAAATATGGTGGAGATAGTTTGATTTTTCATATACGGTGACTGACCTCATTGGGCAGGGAATGAATGTTGCAAGGCATGATTGATGGAGTATTCGAGGAGCTATCGGATGAAGGGAGACAGCTTGAACCAAGATCAGGCTTGGGTGGAAAACTTGCACATGCGCGTAGTCGCAGAGAAAAGTCAAGAGCTTCTCGACAGGGCCACGATTCACTAGGCTCAGCACCCACAGCAGGTTGTGACTAGTTAGGGCTCAGAAAGTGAGGGAATTCGGTGATAATGATCGAAAGCTCGTTGCAGCAGCAATCAATAAGGATTATGTAATTGGTTAGTAAGCTCGCGCAGGGGACGAAAGCCTGACGTCAGTTGCAGCACCACCTTTGATTCCCCAACGTGCTCTCATGTTGGTATGAGAAATTATACGACATCTTGTGGTGCGGTACTCGACAGGCAGAGTAGCAGATGGCAGTATTCGAGCAATTACCATGAACCATGGGATAGAAGAGCACAATACCTAAATGCAGCAGCCACCACGGATGTCCGATGTTGAATCCCCCCGCACGCCGGGCATCGTAAGCTGCACGCACCCATATACAAACAACTCAACAACCGATCTATCATTCGACAAATCAGTCTTTGAGTCTACTCAGGTTCCTATTTTTCCTTCGATTTCATCGAGCGGCCATCAGGAAGTTTCTCCCAATGTCGAACAAAATTCTTGACGATATCTCTCACCGGAGGTTTAACCCACTTCGCGGGAGTTGGATCTTGGTTTCTCCACATCGAACGAAAAGGCCATGGCAGTAAGGCCGTCCAAAGAATTGACGAGATCAATAATGCAGCCTAATTTGGTGCTAAGGGGCCAACAAGAACCGCCTGCGAAAAGTCAGCTCCCTGCGCATGATCCTGAATGTTACCTGTGTCCGCGAAACAAGCGAGCGCAGGGTGACACAAATCCAGACTATGAGCACACTTTCGTGTTTGTAAATGATTACAGTGCCGTAAAGGAGGAGCAGGCAGAGTACACGCCAGACAATGAAGGACCAAGTGAGATTCGACGAAATCCTATTGACGAAGGCCGACTGATTAATGTCGAGTAGGTCTACCGTCTCTGCTGTTGCGAGCAGAAGCAGTAACCGGCAAATGCTATGTCCTCACCTTCTCTCCCCAACATAACCTTACCCTAGCCGACATATCACCATCGGCCATCCTGCCAGTCATCAAGATGTGGACCGAGTTATACACAGCGCACCTCTCACCATCCTCTCCCCTCGCGAAGATCGCAACCCCGACACATCTCCCTCCAAATGCGCCCGATCATAGAATTACTCAGCCTGAACAACAGTTTCGCTGGATGCAAATTTTCGAGAACAAGGGCCCTGCAATGGGCTGCTCGAATCCACATCCTCACGGTCAGATCTGGACCACAACCTGCCTTCCCGAGGAGCCGGCCATGGAACTCGAGAATCTGCTGAAATACAATCGTGAGCAAGGAGGGGGACATATGCTCGTGGACTATGCCAAAATGGAGCGGGAGAAAGGCGAGCGAGTAGTCTATCTCAACGACACCTTCATTCTCGTATGTCCTTGGTGGGCAATTTGGCCCTTCGAGACGATGATTCTGCCAGTCAAACATATCCGCTCGCTTGTTGATCTGACCAAACCTGAGCAAATGCACCTGGCAGAGGTGATCGCTGAGACGACCAAACGATATGACAATCTGTTCGAAACGAGCTTTCCGTACAGTATGGGCATTCATCAGGCTCCACTCGAGGGTACGGATCAAGAGATTGAGTGCTCAAGCTTGCATCTACATTTCTACCCGCCACTTTTGCGGAGTGCAACTGTACGAAAGTTTTTAGTTGGGTATGAGTTGCTAGGAGAACCGCAACGAGACATTACTCCGGAGCAGGCAGCGGAGAGGTTGCGGAAGTGTGGTGGTGAGCTGTACAGAAAAAAGTTGTGGTGATTGAGAATCGAACCTTGTGGCCGAAACTATTGTGTTGCGAGGAGGTCCTTCTATTTCATGTAGTAGCTGTACTGCATCACCATCCAGAGCAGACTGCTTGTTGAAACCATTAGAGGGGCCAGCCACGGTCCTCGCCATCTCGCAGTCTTGTAGACAGCCATCTCACTCATGAAGTGCCCGAAGGCGACTAGATATGTCCAAAAGGCTACCTGGTACCAAGCCGGTTCGTCGATGTGGTAAGCTGCGTATAATCGTACAATGCTGGCCATGAAAGTCCACGTTCCAAAGGTGCGCGCCGACAGTGGAGTCACAGGAGATGTGACAGCTTCAGGCGTTTTGCCATGGGCTGGTCCGGCATAAAGACGCCGGGTGTAGGAAAGGGTGGTATATGCTTGGATTGAGTTCCCGATAGATGAGAGCGCGACCTGCAAAATGTTAATTGGAAGCCAGTGGAGTGTGAGAGGGTTTGCTCGAACCAGCAGAAGCCATTTTGGCAACAGCCCATCGTGAGGAGGTAGAAGGTTTGCCATACTTTGTCGATGCGTGCAGCAGGAAAGTCAAAGTGGCTATCGAAGGATGGAAATGTGTGTGAGAAAGAGAATTCTTCGACCGGAGCTGATGAATGAGTGTATGCAGGAGGCAGCCATCTAGCAAGGAAGAAGAAAATAGGCCTCTGCTGAGTAAGTCGCCAAGGAGGACCTATCACGCATACCCTCGTATAGTGGGATCAACAATAATTTCCAGGTCGATCATATGCACACGAGCACCTTTGGACTTTGACGATCGCCCACTGTTTATGTCTAACATCTCCCTCCTGCGTAGAAACTGAGAGCAGAGAATCAAATCGTGGTATTTCGCACCCGACCAGTCTTGCTATGACTATTGTGCCATGGCAGTCTCCGTCAACGACGTGCATTTGTCGTTACCACAAACGATAATCGCAGGTATCTTTCTTGCCTTGGGGTTTTCATACTTTGTTTTTCAAGTCGGAGAACTCATTCGCGTACTGTTAAGCACATTTGTGACTCCAGGAAAACCTGTAAGACTCAACTTCTATGTGTGGCGCGCACGAGGACAATCACTGATCCAATCCCAGCTCAAGTCATTCGGTCCGCGAGGGTCTTGGGCGTTGGTAACTGGTGCAAGCGATGGGATTGGCAAGCAATATGCGCTCCAGCTGGCAGAGGCTGGCTTCAATGTGGTCCTTGTCTCGCGCACCGCCTCGAAGCTACAGACTCTCTCCTCCAAAATCACATCCTTCAACCCAGATGTCCGCATAGAAATCTTGGCGATGGATTTCTCCAAGAACCAGGACTCCGACTATGAAAAACTTGCCGCTATAATCAAAGACAAAGACATTGCGATCCTTATCAACAATGTTGGTCAATCTCATGAACTTCCTGTCCCTTATGCAGAGGACCCAGAGGAAGAAGTGAAAAACATCATCACCACAAACTGCATCGGAACGTTGAAAGTCACCCGCCTTGTCCTCCCAGGGATGTCTGCCCGCAGTCGCGGCCTTATCCTGACGATGGGCTCCCTGGCCGGCCTCCTTCCCACACCACTTCTAGCAACCTACTCCGGCTCGAAAGGATTCCTGCAAAATTGGTCTACTGCGCTTGCTGCCGAAGTTGAAGAGCTAGGCATCACCGTCTATTTCGTGCAAGCCTACATCGTCACGTCTGCAATGTCCAAAGTGAGGCGCTCAACCTACATGTTCCCGACTGAGAAAAACTTTGTCAAGTCGACACTGGTCAGGATAGGAAATCGATGCGGAAGTGTAGGATATGCATACTCGGGTACGCCATGGTGGAGTCATGCTCTATTCGCATGGTCCATCTTGACAATCGGATATCCGTATGGGCATTATGTGGTTCATCAGAACTTGATGAATCACAAGAAAATTAGGGCTAGAGCATTGAAGAAAGCGGAGCGGTTGAGACTAGAAGCCAAGAAGGGCACGTAGGTGAAAAGGGGTAAATGATAGAGTAGATTCGCCACAGCTATAGACAGGAGGATTTGCGAAGTCCTGTTCGAGCAGTGTTTTCGTGGGACTACATACAGCGCAAGTTGGGTGGGCAGTAATTACACTTGGGCCACCAGCGAGGAGGAACAGCTCACTGTGAACAATAGTAATTTGAATCTTGTTCATGCGCATTGTTGTCACGCAAAGTTAGACGGGACGAGTTGAGGCGAAGGTCTAGTGCCCTATCCGCCTACCAGTCAAAGCGTTTGCCGTCACAAGACGACCGCAACATCACTGCAAATCATTCAGAAAGCAACAGCTCGATATAGAAACAGCTCCTAGACACCTCATCTCCATGTGGTCATGCCCTGCCCGCGACATGTCGGCTTCCACAATTCCTGCGATCCATCCAGAAGATGAGCAGTTGGTCTCTCAACTCGCTTCGCTTCAAGACATGCATGATCAGGTCTTTCCTCCAGTCACATCCCCGTAGGCCTCCAATCTGACTCCGATATAGATCTATCACCTTCGCACACTACCGCAAGCCCTGGTCAATCCTGTTTCTGACATGCTTCGCACCCAAACTCTGCCCTCCATTGGCTCCAACCCACCCTCAAAACTTTACGCAAGAATTCAAGAACTCGCTATGGCGGGTCTCAAGGACGTTGAAGGATTCAAGCAGAGTTGGCTGAGTGATGAGTCGCAAGCACTGTGGAGGCGGATACTGAACGAACCCTGTCCGCAGGGATCTGATGTTTGGAGAGTCGACTACGTGAAAGCACTCAAGGAGAGCAAAGCTCACGAGCAACACCGAGCGTTAGATGCCCAGATCTCTGCTACCGACTCATCTGATCCCAGGGACATACTACGAGACTTTCGCGACAAGCATCCCTCCACCAAACTGGAGTATCAACACTCCACAGACTTCATTCCATTCAACATCAGGATTGCTGGGATGACATTTCGAGTTATGGCAAGTGCCCATAGTGGTAAGAGGGAATATGAAGTCCACTACAATCAAGGCTCAAAAGCGAGCCAATTGCAAGATGGAATACTGAGACACCTGAATCAGAGGCAAGTGAAAGGCAATCTTGAATATCTGTTGGTACGTACAAAAAAAGACACGGCTCTCGTGCGTTTGACTGCTCACTCTTCACGCAGGATATGATCGCTTCATATGAGGATGTGAAAAAGCGTCCTTGTGACGAATGCCTGAAGCTTTTCGACAAAAGGCTGGCATTCCCCATCATTCGAAACCGAAAATCCAGAACACTTCGAGAGGCTAAAAACAACCCTCAATGGGAGGCATTGCATGGCGAGTGTACTTGAACATCGTGATGTCGCCTTTCTATTCTTGTGAAGGACCTCGTTGCGTGACTGAGGTATCGGAATCATATCCCAAAAGGAGGGCTTGGTGATCCCTTATCATGCCGATGACCATCAGCGTCCCACCAGGCTCGCTGGTATGATGCGCCCCAAGGGTCGTAGTCCCACTCGACATTACTCCACATGTCGGGGCGAAAATCGGTATACCGGCGAGTCAAGAAGTCGTAGCGCTGGCGACGTCGGTCGGCCCAAGGCATAGCGGGCAATCCGCGATCATTTGGGTTGGGATATATGTCGCCCCATCGCGACCATCGTGACTTCGTTGGTTGGCGCTCCACGGTATCGATCCGGCCGATGAAGACGTCCGGTCCCTGACCCCTGAAGATATCTTTCATGAGGTCCCTCCTTCGACCTCGCTTTCCGCCTTGGAAAGGTTTATCTCTTGGCCAGATCCAGCCTTTGATTGGTCTCTCAGCCATTTTTGAGATTGCCAAAATCAGTCTGTGTCGATGTAGAGAGAGAGATGGATGAGTTGAGGTGGAATCAGATGTGCGTTTGATCTTGGAGTAAATCTTAGAATATCAGAAGCATTGCAAAGTTCTTTAGCAACGTCTATCGTTGTGCACTTCAAATAGTTGCAAAAGTCTGACTATCTTCAAACAGCTCGTTTGGCATTGCAAAGATTGCTAACTCAAACTCATCAACATATCTAGAAAACAATCTTTTCTGTTTGTCCATGGCAATCAGACATTCTCAACTACTCCGACGAAATTGACGTCAATATTTTGGCTTGTGCAATGTGCGTTCTCGTCCACACCGACCCGTTCTTTTGCACTGTGCCTGCTCGAATAGCTAAACACGAACGTTCATACACGTTGACAAGTAGTATGAGCACCAGCTCCTTTGTCAACAGTCTTTCAAGGCGTTCCTGAGCCGACGCCGATTATTCCAAGCCTCGCTGCTTTCAAGAGAAAGTTCCTTCATCCGGATTGGCAGTCCACATGAGCAAATACTTCGTATTACCTTCACCAAACCCGAACTTTTCACTTTTTGATTGACGAAGGAATCGGGCAGTAAAGACTCACTGCTGTCCATCGTACCAAGTATGGGGGCCAGCTTCCGGGCCCAGGTCACCCATGATCCTGCGAATCAATTCCTGACCACGATCACCAACATAGAATCAGGTCGGCAGGGCCGTTGACTTAGGTTGCATGTCTCCAAAATTGTGCTGGGAGCAACTCCAGGACTGTGTTGTTCGGCTCGATCTGACCTCAGTACATCGACAAGATGAGAGCCATCATGTGGATTCACCTCCAAGGGAGATCAGCAAGACCGAATTCAAGAAGATGGGGTTCGCCCGACCAAGGATGACTCTGTATCGTGTTCAGAAGCAAGCTGAGGAGGAAGATAAGAGCACTGGCTGTTCAGTAGCTCAGCTCTGGCTATGCCGCACCCTGGCCGGCAACATCATAAGGAGAGCTTGAGAACCCCCTTCGTTTCTGGATTGGACGGAGCCAGCGCTCAGCTGGAACACAATGGGGAACACTCGTTAGCCACGGCAATGTTTGTAGGACGCTTTCAACATGGACTGGTACATCCTCACAACTCATGTGTGGGCGTAATCGGCAACGCGTTTCACTGCCTGATAGTAGTACTCGAAGAGCTCTGAGACCTTCCTAGTTCGCCAGAGTAAGGATAGACTGTGTGACGGAAGAAGTGGCGTTGTTGACCAGAATAACTCTTACTGTCCTCCGTGGTCTAGGTTCAGGTCCGCTGCCTCTTCGGGTCTAGGCCTGCCCGATCGGGGTCAAAAGCTCCTCGCCGAAAGTATCCCTCTACTCAGTCGTACTGTCCACCATATCGCATCAAGGGAGTGTCCGTCGTGCAGCTACCTACGACTCATATCTCTTACACTCCAATCTCAGCCAATCCATCCACTCCGCTGTCATCCCGTCCTCGCCCCGACCGTGTTGTCAATCGGCGCTTTTACTTTTACACCGTTACCAGCTTTGACGTCCAAGCCTTGAAGATCTTTAGTTTCGGCACGTCCAGCATTGATGACTACTCTGTGTATAGTAGCTCGCCGAATTTGTTGTCGTCCCTTGTCCTGATGCACCTCAAAACACAAGAATTTGCTTCTCGGACAGCATTTGCAAGAGCCGCGTCGTGAATTCTGTTCTCTTCACGATAAGGTCTGAAGCGAACTCAACGAGGGAACTATCATCAATCGGAGCTGAAAAGGCTGAAAGGGGAAGCATCTATGGCGGGCAACATGTGGAGGGTATTCTAAGTGAGATGGTAGGTAGATTAAGCTCCAAGAGCTACGCCATAGAAAAGCTTCAATCAGGTTACCGATACACATCCAGTTTGGAAGCATAGGTGTTGGCCACAGGCGAACAAGGGGAATAAGTCACTTTAGCATGTGTGTCTAAAACGGCGGCAAAGACTGCCGAAAAGAGACAGAGTGATGGTGTACTACGGTATCGGGCAGAAGTATTCACACCTCGACGCTAGTATTGATCGACAAAAACGCATGATTTACAGGTATCCCTGCTGCCCTTGTACGATATCCCTGTCGATATTATACGCAGTTCTGTCATAGAAGCATATAACATGCACACTCGACACTAGTATCAAAAGAGATAAGCGCCGAATTAGGCGTTTTGTGGCTTTGTATCCTTACATAGCGTTACCAGTGGCGAAGTGTGAATACTTATCCCCCTTACCGTAGTAGTGAGCAGATGCAGGAGTCGGAGCATCAGCGAATCAGCACCAGCGTAGCCCGCCTCAACCCTGCTGCGGTTCGATGTCCGGGGGATGGCAATGCGCAGGAGGGAAACAAGACTAAGATCAACGCTGGGAACTTGTTGCCTCTGCACCGTCAGAACACACTCACCGTGCCTTCGAACACTTCGCCATTCGTTTCTGATCATTGTCGCTTGCTTCAATCCTCGTTCGTTCCCTAGTCTCCCTAGCTCTCCGTTTCATCGCCATCGCCTTCAATTCGCCTTTTGTTGGGAGCCGAGGCCGCAGTGAGACATACGCGTGGCCCAAACGAGAATCTTCCACCCTTCTTCGAGCACTGCGAAAAACAGTCAATTTATTGTCCACGGCCAGCAAAATTGTGAAGGCCTTGCGCTTAGCCGAAGCGCTCATCCCCATCATATCGAACAACCTCCACGATGAAGGGCTCCGGCCTCTTCCGACTCCTGTCGTTCCTGCTCTTTGTTAGCTTCACTGCCGCTTGGCCATGGCCAGAGTCGTTCAAAGATATAGAAGACTTGATAATAAGGAGGCAACAAGGCGCTTCGACTGGTACGTGGAGATGCTGTTGCTAATTGTACTCATAACGCGGACGCTGAACATCTTTAGTTGGGCCGTCACAGACATCATCACCTCCAGACTCGTCGCAATCAGCCATACCTTCATCTACAGGCTCTGGTTCTGCGAGCGGTACAATCACCGATGCCCCAAAATCAACGGGTTCAGGATCTGCCCAGTCATCCACCGATGGTAGTGCAGCAGCCACGACAGGAGCGTCAGGGTCGGGACCGTCCAGATCAGAGTCTGCATCTGGCTCGAAAGAATCAGGCGCATCGAAAACATCTACGAAAGAATCAAAGACCACAAATGTCGACCCTCGTTTACCACCTGGAGGGATTCAGATGGTAACACCGGCTGTTATTGCAGGAGCACAATATTTCAAGATTGGCGACCATGTCACCTTTGCTTGGAATTATACTTCGCTCTCAGTCACTCCAAGCTATATTGATGTGTTGGCTTCCTGCAGCATCAATTCTCAAATGTATACTATTGCTTCAAATCAGACGGTCGATCCTACAGGAGCCTTCACTTGGGACACTGGAAACTATCAAGCCACTGAGACAGTACCGCTTTTGACGGCGACGTATACTCTGGTGGTGATGGACGCCCAGCAAGATTTCTCCGCCACTCCACAGGCAGGCTATCTAGGGGTCAGTGATCAATACACCTTTGGCATGTATGTGCCACAACCATATACCCCTCTGAATGGTAAGAGAAGCTCCTAGCGTGACTTCACCAGATGCTGACATGGGTTGCAGATTTCAAGTGCGCAACTTGTAGCGCAGCGCTCTCTGCACACGAAAGACAAGCCCTAGGGTTAGTATTGGGGATGGGTGCGATTACCATCTTATCCTTCACCTGGTTTGCTGGCGGTTTCGGTGTCTTTTCGTAAACTTACCTTTTAATCGACGGCGCTTCCCTGAACGATGACTCTTACAGCTTGTCCTCTACTGCCCTTTCCCTCGCCTTCTGCCCTATTTCCAACAGGTGATTCCTACTCGTCAATTCCCAACCGTCACTCTTCCTCTTCCTTTCCCTTATTCTGTCTCGCTTTGTTAGACTCTCCTCTTCAAACAGTTCATCTCGTGCCCCCCCCCACTTTCCATTTCAACAAACACCAACGCTCTTCACTCCTCCCTCCCAATCCGGCCTCAAAATCTGAAAACTGCCCAATCCTTTCCAGGATGCGCACTCTATGTGTGTGTGTGTGTGAGAGAGAGAGAGAGAGAGAGAGAGAGAGAGATTCTCGAGTCTCGAGTCTCCAAAGCCTACGGTAACAGCGGGAGGGAGGGAGGGAGGGAGAGAGAAAGAAAGAAAGAAAGAAAGAAAGAAATGCGAGGTTTGATCCAACCAGAGTCGCAGGCAGGCAAGTATTGAGGACACGCGCGCCCTCCTTTCCCGCGAAAGAGGAGAAGGACCCGTACTGTGGGTAGTAGCTCTAGTTTGATTAGGGCGAGAACGAACGAGGCGGAGCGGAAGGAAGTAATGAACGTACTGGTAGGAGGAAGAGGTTGGAGAATTAACTAACTAGTAGTTAACTTAGGGGGGAAGAATAAACTCACCCTTCCTTATCCGTCCATCACCGCCGCTGCCCCATGTCAGATTGTGCTATGCTATGCTATGCTATGCCCCAGGGAGCCAGAGCTTGGGCTTGTGGGATGTCGTCGTTGATGAGGAACCGGGGAGGGAGTCAGCAACTAGAGTGATATAGGATGAATGGCAGACTGGAGGACTGATTGGCGAAGAGGGGGAGAGGGGGGGGAGAGAGTTTGAGGAAGTTTGCTGAGTATGATGGATAGATGGATGGATGGATGGTCTGGTCTGGTCTGGTCTGATCTGATCTGATCTGATCTGATCTGGGTGGTGAGCATGATGAGTGATTATATGCAGGAAGTTCTGGAAAGACAGGAGGATAGACTGACGATGGTGGGTATTAAAGCGTGTGCACGCGAACGAACAAAGTAAACAAGCAGCCTAAGTTTAGTCGGTCGGTCGTCACTTTTGGGTATGATTACCATGAGTATCAAATACTAGTCAACCACAAAGGCTAACAACACACCCACTACCCACCCTAACTATATCCAACACTTCGGCATCATTCGCTTTCCCACTCCCACTCCCACTCCCACTCCCACTCCCACTCCCACTCCCACTCCCACTCCCCCTATCCTTCCCATTCATTCAC
>JAABUK010006322.1_pt1 | contig 17761 bp, 19 predicted proteins | sample 5559141 | NCBI WGS metagenome assembly JAABUK01 (sample SAMN10711869, study PRJNA513367) | rock metagenome | isolation source: Antarctica rocks | place: Antarctica: Victoria Land, Pudding Butte nord | collected 2016-01-03 | reverse complement strand
GCGGCTGTAGAAGGCGTCGGCCGGCGTCAGCACCCCGTCCGCCAGTGCGCCGCGCGGAGGCTCCGCGTTGTACGGGTCGGCTTCATGCACGACCATGTCATCCCGCTTGGCCCACAAGCCCATCGCGTTCTCCCTCTTCTGGCTTCACAAGGACGTCCCTCCAGCACCCTACGGCGTGTCCGGATCGGCTGCTCGGGACCCTGGCCACATGGATGCGAGCTGGTCTGAGTCCTGGTCGACCCGGCTTCCCTTGCTCGGTAGGTGCTCGTACCCGAGGGGTCCCGACCGCTCGTTTGTCTACCACGTGGTCCTCTACCCCTGGGCTGCGCCAGACTCCGGTCCATCCCCTTGCCCGGGTGACCGCTTTTCCCACGGCGAACAGCGAACCATCTGAAACCGCGTCCACTGGTCCATGTCCCACCTGTCACAGGTGGCGCTCCTCGACCGCCCGCACCAGGGCTGCGCGTACCCAGCCGCCGCGATCGCTTTCGTCGGGACAACGAACGAGGGGTATGACGGTGGCAAGCTCGAGCGCGGCTGCGCCGGACCGCAGAGGAGCTTGATGCGCTTGGCTAACGCGTTCTAGGCCCAAGGCTAGAAAGTGCTAGCGAAAGCGATCGTCGGGTCACCCGTGCGACTCCAGCTCCAGAAGGAGCATTTTCGCCGGGAGCCCGCCGGCGTAGCCGGTGAGCATGCCGGTCGAGCCGACGACCCGGTGGCAGGGCATGAGCACGCACAGCGGGTTCGACCCGAGCGCCGCCCCGACCGCCCGTGACGCCGAGGGCCGGTCGATGCACGTCGCAACCCTGGCGTAGGTCGAGCGCTGTCCGTACGCCACCGTCGCAGCTAGTGCCGTCAGCACCGACCGCTGGAACGGCGTCGCAAGAGCGAGGTCCGTGGTCAGGTCGAAGGCGTGCCGCCGTCCGGCGAAGTACTCGTCGAGCTGCCTCCGGGCGTCGTCGAGGGCCCGGGGGAGCCGCAGCACTCGAGGCGAGAACGCCCGGCCGAGCCGGTCAACCCAGACCTGTTCAGCGGCGTCGTCGGGGACGAAGGTCGAGGCGACCAGTGCTCCGGCGTCCTTGCGCGCCAGCAGCATCCGGCCGATGGGGGTGTCCGTCACGGCATACGCGACGTCTGCGGTGTCGAAGACCGGCGGTCGTCCCACGGTGCCGGAGTCACTGAGCCGCTGTTCCAGGGTTCGGGGGTTCGGGTTCATCGTGGTGCCTCTCTCAGCGCCTTGAGGCCGTCACTGACCAGGCGCCTGCTCATGGTGGGAGTCGTGCCGAGCACCTCGGCGATCGCCCGGTGGTCGAGGTCGCCGACGTACTTCAGCACGACGGCCTCCCGCTGTCTTTCCGGAAGTCTCGCCACCTGCCCCCACAGGTCCTCGTCGACGAGCCCTGTCTCGGGGCCGGCGACGGTGTGCTCGCCGGTCCGAGCGATGGTCTCCTCGTCGGTCGGCACGGCTCGCCGTGCTCGTCCCCGGTGGGAGTCCATCGCGCACCGGTGGGTGATGGTGAGGAGCCAGCCGCGAAGGCTGGTGGCCGAACGCAGCGACGGGTATGCCGTGTAGGCCTGGGTCCACGCCTGCTGGGCTACGTCGTCACCGTCATCCGGCCCGCAGAGGGCGTGGGCGAGTCGGGCGACGTCGCGCCAGTGGGCGTCGACGAGGGTCTGGAACGGCGGGAGGTGCACACCCATGGAACGTCGCGCGGCCGACCCGTGTGAGGAGGCGGCTCGGCGCAGTGGGGGCACGCTGCCACGATAGGGCGCGGACCCTGGCTCGGGCAGGTTGGCCGGGCCTGGCCTCCTGCCTCCTCGACGTTGCGGACGACAACCGATAATCTCGGCAACGCGCCGGATCCGCGACACCAGGGGCGCATCGAAGGCGGCGCGGGACGAGGCGGTGAACACGGCGTGGCAGAACGCTCGAGGGCCGTGCCCGCTTCCGCGGACCACTCCGTCATGGGCGGCTCCTCCGTCGGCGATCCGCCGGACCGGTCCCGCACCGTCCGGGTTCCGTGGACGACGCCTGCCGTGCCCAAGATCCGCCGTGCCGTGGTCGCCGACCTGGAGGGCCGGGAGGTCACCCAGGACATCGTCAGCGAGGCCGAGATCGTCGTCTCCGAGCTCGTCGCCAATGCGATCCGCCACGCCAAGCCGCTCGCGGACGGCACGATCCGGGTGCACTGGAAGGTCAAGGCCGGTGTCGTGGAGATCGAGGTGTCCGATGGTGGCGGCCCCTCCACCCCCAAGCCCGCGCCGAGGTCGGTCTGGGCCTCGACCGGTCGCGGCCTGCGGATCGTCCGCAGCCTGGCCCATGAGTGGGGAGTCACGGAGGAGCGCAACGGGCGCACCGTCTGGGCGTCGCTCGGAGGGCCCTCCCGGCGCCGCACCCAATGAACCTCGAGCGGACCCACCGCTGACCCCCGCGCCCGGGCGGTGCGGATGCCCTTAGGGTTCAGCGCATGGGTAAGGCAAGCAAGCGCCGCGCGGTACGCCACACCGACGAGTCGCACCGGATCGTTCCGGCACCGTTCGTCGCCCGACCGTTCGAGGGGCTTCCGTCCGAGACCGAGTGGGTCTCGCTGCGGGAGCTCCTTCCCGCTGCCACCGCGTCGGTGTCCTTCGCCGCCGGGCGGACGCCCGCAGGCGCGGTCGCGACCGCGACCATTGCGACCGTGCTGCCCCTGGCGTGGCCGGGGCTGCACCGCAAGGGAGGTGAGGTCTTCGTCGCCACACAGTCGGGGGCGACAAGCGGTGACGCCAGCCGCGACCTCGCCGCAGCGCTGCTCCTCGCGGCCGTTGCCGACGAGGGCACCCCGGTCGTGAGCGTGCCGACTCCGACGGCGGAGACCCCTCGTCTCCAGGACCTGCTCGACATGGAGCAGCCGTTCGACGTCGCACTCCACGACGGCTTCGACTTCTGGGTGGGCAACGCGGACCTCGACGCCGAGGGCAGGGACTCCCTTCAGCGCGCCAACGAGTCGGTCATCCCGACGGAACGCGTCCCGGGCGCAACGTCGGTCTACTGGTGCGTCATCAACGACCGCAGGTATGTTCGGTGGGTGCTGCCGCACGACGAAGACCGCGCCACCGACGCCCTCGCTCGGCTGCAGGCGGCCGGTGAGACCCGGCTGACCGCCGACTCGCGCCTGCTCGGGGCGTTCCGCGCTAGCGGGCTGCTCGTGCCGGTCTGGGAGGTTCCCGCCGACCTCGGGGCGAGCGACTTCGGCGATGCCGTGGCTACGATCGCTCCTCGCATCGACGACGCTGCGGCCTCACCCCAGCCGTTGACGGCCGACGAGCGCCGGGCGAGGGCCGGATTGCTCAACCGCCAGGTCACGCTGCGCTGACCTGGCGCCGTTGGACAGGGCACACCGACCGATGACTCCGCCACTCCGCGTGCCCGCCGTCGCGGTCATCGCGGCGAAGGACGAGGCTGCACGCATTGCGGCCACGGTTGCCGCAGCGCACCGGCTCGACGGCGTCGGGCTCGTCGTCGTCGTCGACGACGGCAGCACCGATGACACGGCCGGCATCGCCCGAACGTCGGGCGCTCTCGTGCTGCGTCATGCAGCGAACCGAGGGAAGGCAGCGGCCATGGCGACGGGGGCGGAGGCTGCCGCGGCCCGCTTCCCGGACGCCCACCTCCTGCTCTTCGTCGACGCCGATCTCGAGGACTCGGCGGCCGAGCTCGGTGTCCTCCTGCCACCGGTCGCCTCGGGGGAGGCGGACATGAGCATCGCGATCCTCCCGCCGCAGCGCGCCCCGGGAGGCGGTCATGGGTTCGTCGTGCGGTTGGCCCGACGCGGCATCGAGAACCTCACGGGGTGGGTGCCCACGCAACCGCTGTCGGGGATGCGCTGTCTCAGCCGCGCGGCATACCTCGCCTCTCAGCCGTTCGCGAGCGGCTGGGGCGTCGAGGTCGGACTCACCGTTGACGTCCTCCTCGCCGGGCTGCGCGTGGTCGAGGTCCCCTGCGACCTGCACCATAGGGTCACTGGTTCGGACTGGCACGGCCAGCTCCACCGGGCCCGGCAGTACCGCGACGTGGCTCGCGCCCTGGCTCAGCGCCGCCTCGCCCGAGCCCTGGCTGAGCGGCGCCCCGACCGCTGAGGCGTCGCTGACCGGTCAGCGGGCAACGGCCTGACAGGGAGGAAGCCACCGGTCCTGTCCGCTTGTAGCATGGTGGACGGCGTACACATTGGAGGCTCATGTCGACGACCGGCGGCGGGTCGAGGGGCCGTTACCACCATGGAGACCTGCACCGCGCCCTCGTCGAGGCCGGGACGCGGTTAGCCCGCGGCGGTGGACCGGATGCCGTGATCCTCCGAGAGGCGACCCGGCAGGTGGGCGTCTCCGCGAACGCGGCCTACCGGCACTTCGCTGACCGCGACGCTCTCTTGGGGGCTGTCGTGACGGCAGGTCTCGCCGAGATGGCCCGGACGATGGAGGCGGAGCTGGCGACGGTCGGGGCCCTGGACCCACGCACTCGCGCCCGGGCTCGGCTGCGGGCGGTGGGGACGGGATACCTGCGGTTCGCCACCGCCGAACCGGGCCTCTTCCGCGCCACCTTCCTCGTGCCGTCGGACCTCAGCCGAGCGAGGAGCCCTGACGGCAGGGGAGACACGGGCCGGACGCCCTTCGAGCTCCTCTCGGACGCCCTCGACGACCTCGTCGAGTCGGGCGTCGTCTCGGCCGGTCAGCGACCCGGAGCCGAGCTGCTGGCCTGGTCGGCCGTGCACGGACTGGCCGTCCTCGCCGTCAACGGTCCCCTGCGTGCGCTTGCGCCTGAGGTCCTCGCAACGACGACGGACCGGCTGCTCAGCATGGTCGACGCCGGCCTCGGCTCACCTTCGGCACCGTGAGCCGGGCGGAACGCACCTGAGCCCGGGCCCGGAGCCTGCCTGGAGCCCGGGGGGCCCAGAGCCCAGGCCGGAGCGTGCCCCGATCCCTGTCGGAAAGCGGCAACATCGACCGACCTCGAGCGGGCCTCTGAGCCAGACCCCGGGTCGACCTCGAGGGAGCCTCAGGAATGCTGGTGCTCGACATGCGCCCATGCCGGTTCGTCACCAGAGCGCAGCTCCCAGAGCCGGATCCCTGCCGAGATGAGGAGCGGCACAGCGAGAGAGAAGGCGATCGGCGGGATGGCGACGCCAGTGTCGTTGACGAGGAGGCCGATGGTCAGGCTCACCGTAAGGCCACCCAGCCCGGCGCGCATGGTCGGCACCCGGTCCAGGAGTGGCTGCAACGGGGCGGCCAGCCTCGACCGGGGTCGGGCCAGGGCATAGGCGATCAGGACGAGGGCCACCGGCACGAGGTAGGCCAGGATCGTGGTGCCGACCAGGGTGTCGAGGTTCTGGGCCAGCTTTCGGGCGACGATGGCCCGGGCGTCGCCGTCCAGCAACGACTGGACGAACCGGCCGAGGTGAGAGCGGGACGCCGCGGGGCGGAGCCAGTCCGCAAGGGCGAGGAGCAGCACCAGCCCGGCGGTGGCGCCTAGGATGAGGAGCACCCGGCGCCAGGTCAGCGAGATCCCCAGGACCGAGAGGATGAGGAAGCCGAGGCCGGGGACGAGTGCCGGCGGACCTCCTGCGTCGCTGCCCCAGATGGGTGCGGCGTCAACAACGACCGCGGCGACCCCGAGGGCGACGACCGCCAAAGCTGCGCCGCGAGGGTGGCCCGTGCGCACCAGACGGCTCGACACGGCGATGGCGACGAGAAAGGTCGCCGCCATGAAGAGGGCGAAGGTGACGTTGCCCATCCCGAAGAACCTGCCCCCCACGATCGGGTTGAGGCCGAGCAGTGAGGACAGCTGCAGGCGCGACCCGTTCATGACGTCGGCGGCGAGGACGATGAAGGTCATGGCCGCGACTGCCGCGACGGGCCCCATGGGCGAGTGCCGCCAGGCTCCGCGCAGGGCGACGGCCCCGATCACGGCGGCCCACACCACCACGGCCACGACGAGGGCGAGCGCCGGCGACGCGAAGCGCCACCACGGAACGACGTTGGCGAGGAAGGTCGCGGCCGGGACGGCTGCTGCGACCACGAGCCCCTCGCGCACCGAGCTGCGAGCCGACTCCCGCAGCCTGGCGCTGCCGAGCCGTCGCCACCACATCAGACCCAGGACGGCGAGGCAGACGAGGATGAGCAGTCCCCAGCCGAGGAAGAAGGGGTAGACGATGGGCCGCACGGACCGGGACGAGAGCTCGTCGTCGACGAGGTCGCTGTGCCGCCGCTCGGCCAGGACCTCGGAGCGGTCCGGTGCGGGGGATCGGTGCAGGGCCGAGCCGGTCACGCTTGCGGGCGGGGCGACCCCGGCGAGGCTGAGGATGGTGGCCGTGACGTCCGGCAGCTGGACGAGGCCGGTCCGGTGCGTCGACGGGGAGTAGAGGCGCCCGGGCCCGAACCGCGGCCCGGCGGCGAGGACCAGGCGAAGGGCCGCTTGCTGGTCGGAGTCCCCCAGACTGACGACGACCACGTCGGCTCCGGTGGGTGCGGCCGCGACGACCTGGGCGATGCGGCCGTCGACCTCGGCCACCTGCTGGTCATGCGTGGTGCTCCGCTGGACCGGCCCGGACGAGCCGACCTCCCCGGTGTCCTTCACGACACCAACGTCGACGAGTGCGGTGCGGCAGCCGGCGAGACCCGACATGAGCGTGGCGGCCCCGAACGCCTGGTAGCGCGGGACCGCTCCGTCTGGTGGCAGCGCCGCCCCCAGGGCCGCGCCGGGACCGACCGCCGAGACGCACTGGCCCCGGCTCACCAGGGCCTCGGCGAGAGTGCCCGGACGCGCCTCGAAGGGACGGTATGCCGCAGCGCGGGCGAGCACATCCCACCCCGGGACATGTCCGGCGACGACCTCCAGCAGCGGCCGGCAAGGCGGCGACGGGCTGCCGTCGTCGGGCTGTCCGGCGCGGTCTCCTGCGGAGAGGGTGAGCCAGCCGTCGACCGGGCAGGTGCTGGCGTGCACCGACGTGATGTTGAGGGCCGCGGAGGACCCGTCGCGCAGGAGCTCCCACAGGGCAGGCGTGCGCGTCGGGTCGAGGTCTGCCGGACCGACGCCCGCGGTCCCGATGACGATCAGGGAGTCGGTGCTCGCTCCTGACAAGGCCAGGGGAGCCGGGGTGGGGTCGTCGGTGTGCTGGGCACCCCCGATGACGGTCGCGAGGACGAGCAGGCACGCCGCGGCCACCGCCTGCAGCGCCGGTCGGAGGTTCACGCGGCAAAGCCTAGGTGCCAGCCGTCCGACCGGGTCCCGCGCGACAACGGGTCCGCTGGAGGTGACCACCTCCCGGGTTTGACCTTCGTCGGCTCAGGCTGTCGGTGCTCAGGGCCAGAATTGCCACACGTCCCGGGGTGCCCTGTCCCGGGACAACGCTCTGGAGGCAACCGTGGAATGCAAGATCGAGCTCATCTTCATCCCTGTGACCGACGTCGACCGGGCCATCGACTTCTACGTCGAGAAGCTCGGGTTCACCCTCGACATGCAAGCCCGAGTCGATGAGCACACGAGCTTCGTCCAGGTCACGCCGCCCACGTCCGCGTGCTCAATCGCCTTCGGTGAAGGGATCACCGAGATGACGCCGGGGACACAGAACAGCATCCAGGTCGTCGTGCCCGACGCCGAGGCAGCGCGTCGGGAGCTTCTCGAGCGCGGCGTGGAGGCGCCCGAGGTCACGACTCTCGCGTGGGGGTCGTTCACCTCGTTCACGGATCCTGACGGCAACACATGGACTTTGCAGCAGCTCCCACCGCCGGGGTCGTACGACGCACCGCCGGCCTGACGCCGTGCAGAAGTGGTAGCACCGGCTGAGCGCAGACCAGGTCTCGAGGTGCCCGTGGCCTGGGTGTCGCGCGCGGGCACAACCCCGTTGTCCTGCGCGGGCACAACCCCGTTGTCCTGCGCGGGCACAACTCCCGGCCGCGGGGCACAACTCCGGCCGGCCGCCGTCTGTGTGGTCAAGATGCTGGTCATGCGCGCAACGTCGGAGTCTCAGCTGACGCAGAACTCGTTGCCCTCCGGGTCGTGCATGACGACGTAGTAGTGCGGGTCCGCCGAGTCGTCGCCTCGCGTCCGGCGCTCCACGCTGGCGCCCAACCCGACGAGCTCGGACACCTTCGCCTCGACGATCTCGACCCGCCGCTCAAGTGGTAAGGCGTCGTCGCGGCTAGTGGGGTACAGGTCGAGGTGGATCCGGTTCTTCCCCGCCTTGGTCTCCGGCACGGGCTGGAACCAGATCGGCGGGCGCAGGCCGGCCGGGTCGAACAGCCGGTCGTCGAATGCCGCATCGTCGCCCAGCCGCGCGCGGTAGTGCGTGTGCCAGGTGGTCTCGAGCCCCGTTGGCGGCAGCGGCTGGTAGCCCAGAGCCTGGGCCCAGAAGCGCGCCAGCATGGTCGGGTCGTTGGCATCGAACGTCAGCTGCCAGAACGTCACGCCACAACGATAGCCAGCGTGCCCGACGTCTTGCTCTTCCGGCGCGCAGCGAACGAGATGCCACGCGCGAGCGCACGCGCGGTGTGGCTGGTCGGAGAGGGCCTCTCGACGAGTTCCTCGACGCCTCCGAAGGCGTCGTCGACCGGAACCACCGGCGCCAAAGGCGTCGTAGCCGTGGCGCTTCCACGTGCTCTCAGCCTGATCGAGGGGACGGCCGGTGTTGTCGTGGAGGCGTATCCACCGCACAGGCTGGACAAGAGGATCTCGGCCTTCTCCCCTTGCAGCCGGACGCGCCGTCCCTTCTGGGGGGCGGCTGCAGTCGCGAGCGGTCCAAGGAAAAACCCATTGCGTCATGCCGGCACCGTTTCGAGGTGTGTTGCCCGCCGCCACCTGCTCGCGGAGGGAGGGGCATCTCAGACCTGGTCGGATCTCGAGATTGCCTGCCCTAACGGTACGAAGGTTGTGCTCCAGAGGATGAGGGCGATGGTCCGCGGCCACAGGTCCCCGATGATGAGAGCCGGTGTGACCACCACGATCATCAGTATGCCGGAGGCGAGGACGACCCAGCGAGCGAGTCCCTGCCATGCGTGAGCCCGGACGATGACAACGCCAGCGACTATAGAGCCAAGAGCGGTTGCCATGGAGGCCACGCCGAATGCGGTACCGACAGTCGACGCGGCCTCAGATGTCGTCGTCTGACCAGCGATCGCGCCGCTGGCCAGCTCGCAGAAACTCAGTCCGACGAATCCGACGATCGCGACCCACAACGCGATCGTCGCCGGCCGACGGTGTCGGTGGGGGCCGGCGAGGACCACTCCAACGAAACCCGCCGCGGTCAGGCTGTGAGCTATGGCCAGGAAGACGCTGCTGGCCCATTGCACACCTACCGGAAACGGGTAGCTCCACTGGCCTTCTGGTACGGCAGCCGGGTAAGCCAGCGTGAGACGCCGGCGACTACTCCAAACACGCCGGATGCGCTGGCGGCACGGCCGAGGTTGGTCAGTCGCGGCCTTGCCACTGGCGAGTTCGTCAGAACCGGGCCGGTCATCGGCGTGTCCCCTCCCAGGAAGCGAGATCCTCAGGCAGTCTGAAGATAAGGCAACCTTAGGGACATGATGGTCAACCGGCAAGAGCCGGATCCGCGCCGGCTCAACACGATTGCGCTGCTCGGGCAGGCATACAGCCTGCTTGGGTTTCGCATCGTCGCGGGCGTCGTCGGCTCCGGCCACCCGATCAAACCCTCACACTCGGCCGTGTTCGCCCAGATCAAGCCGGGAGGTTCCCGACTGACCGAACTGGCTGCGGGCGCCAACATGACCCCTCAGTCGATGGGGGAGATCGTTGATGAGCTGCAGGGACTCGGGTACGTCGAGCGTCGACCGGACCCAACCGATCGCCGTGCAAAGCTGATCACGTTGACTGCTCGAGGAGCAGCGGCCGTCGATGCCGGAGAAGCCGCCATCGTCGGCATCGAGGACGACCTTGTTGCGGTCCTCGGGTCCAGACGGCACCACCAGCTGCGGAAGATGCTGAGCGAACTACTCGCCTCCGCCTCGACTCTCGACGAATAGAACCCAGCCGAACGGGTTTTTGCTTACTGCGTCACGCTCGAGCCCACAGGCACGCACAGGGCACGTCCTTGCGGCCGCGTGTGCGGGCGTATCGTCCGGGTGCTCAAGGAGGGAAGGACGGCCGAGTCATCCCGGTGGTCATCGACGAGCTTCCCCTCGAGGCGTTGCCGGGCCGTCGGTTCACCAGTCGATCCCAAAGAATTGGAGCCGGACCGATGAGATCAGCTTCCGGCCAAGGTCTACTACTTCGAACACCCCACAAGGACGCCGGCGACGCCGAGCGCCAACGCCGCTTCAACATTGAAGGAGGACCTGATGGGCAAGATCATGGCGAGCGAGTTCATCACGCTCGACGGGGTGATCGGTGCTCCGACCTTCACCTTCGACTACGAGTTCACCGACGCCATGAGCGAGGCCATGAGCCGCCTCACGGACCAGGGCTCGGAGGCGATGCTGTTCGGTCGCACGACCTGGGTGGAGTCGGGCGCGGCCTGGTCGGGACGGGAGATGGCCGACGACCCTGGCGCCCCCTTCTTCAACAACACCCCCAAGCACGTCGTCTCCGCCACGCTCGACAACGTCGACGGCTGGAACAACTCGACCCTGGTCGACGGGTATGACGTCGGGGTCCTCCAGAAACTTCGGGACAGTGTGGACAGCGGGATCTACGTGTATGGCAGCGGCACTCTCGTGCGGGCCATGCTCGCCGACGGTCTCGTCGACGAGCTGCACCTGTGGCTCTACCCGGTTGCCCTCGGCGACGGCCCGAAGCTCTTCCCGGAGGGCGCGCCGAGGACCACGCTTTCGCTCGCCGGGACCGAGGCCTTCGACAACGGCGTGGCCCACCTGACCTACACGCCGTCAGGCGGCTGACCGCATCAATTAACGCCAGCCGTTGCGCCGTTCGGGGTTGACCGGCAGGGCTGACGCTCTGGATGGCGCCCATGGCTGGTGAACCGCTGCATACGCGAGACGTCACCTCGCCAGGCCGAGCCCCGTACTACCCTGCGCGGGTGGACCTGACCGCGATGCAGCTAGGCACGATCGCGCTCGTTGGTGCCGTCCTTGCGACCGTTGCAGTACTGCTGGCAGGGGGATCGCACCTACGGCTCTCGCGGGTCCAGCGCGCCTACCGGGTCCTCTGGCACGACGGCGAGACCGACGTCGCCACCCTCGCTGCGGCCCAGCAGCGCCAGCTCGCAGAGGTCCGCACGCAGCTCGACGCCCTTCGCGCCGACCTTGCCCTTGTGCGCGCCGACGTCGCCCAGTCGCTGCGCAACGTCGCCGTGGTGCGCTATGACGCCTTCGGTGATATGGGTGGTCGGCTGAGCTTCTCCTGTGCGGTGGTCGACGACGTCGGAGATGGTCTGGTCTTCTCCTCGATCCACGCGCGGGGTGAGTCCCGCACCTATGCCAAGGGCATTGTCGGGGGGGCCAGCCAGATCACCCTCACTCCCGAGGAGCAGCAGGCCCTCTCGGCCGCCCGGTCGGACGGCCACACGGGCGGCACCGGCCGCACCGGGCACGCGATCGGCACCGGCCGCACCGGGCACGCGATCGGCACCGGCCGCTCCTCCCGCGCTGACCACCCCGGCGACTCGCGCCAGAGCACCTTCAGACCGACCGCCGGCCCCACCGAGGAGCATCGATGACGGCCACCCGCTACGGCTACCTCGGCCCTCGTGGCACGTTCTGTGAGATGGCACTCCAGTCCTGGGCGCCGGCCGCCGATGCGGTCCACGTGCCCTACGGCTCGGTCGGCACGGCGCTCGCCGGCCTGCGTGCTGGAGACCTCGACGCGGCGATGGTGCCCATCGAGAACTCGGTCGAGGGCGGCGTGAGCGCGACCCTCGACGCCCTTTCTTCCGGCGAGGAGCTCGTCATCATCGGCGAGGTCCTCGTCCCTGTCACCTTCGTCCTCGCTGCCCGACCCGGTATGCCGCTGGAGCAGGTCCACGCCGTCGGCACCCACTCCCACGCCTGGGCCCAGGTCCGCGGCTGGATGGACGCGCGCCTGCCCGCCGCGACCTACGTCCCGACCCTCTCCACGGCAGCCGCAGCGGCCGGGCTGGACGTCAGCGTCACGGAGCCGCCGGCCTACCAGGCAGCGGTCAGTGCTCCCGTCGCGGCCGTCAGGCACGGGCTTGTGGTGCTGGCCGACGACATCGGCGACAACGCCAGCGCCGTCACCCGCTTTGTCCTCGTCTCCAGGCCGGGCTCCACCCCGGAGCCGACCGGCTCGGACAAGACGAGCGTCGTTCTCTACCAACGGGAAGACCACCCCGGCGGCCTTCTCGAGCTGCTCGAGCAGTTCGCCGCCCGCGGCGTCAACCTCACCCGCCTCGAGTCGCGCCCCACGGGGGACGCCATGGGGTCCTACTGCTTCTCCATCGACTTCGAGGGTCACCTCGCCGACGAACGGGTGGCCGACACCCTCATGGGCCTGAAGCGGGTGTGCGCCCAGGTGCGTTACCTCGGCTCCTACCAACGTGCCGACCGCCGCGCGCCCGCCGACCCACGGGCGGGGACGGCCGACGCGGACTTCAGCAGTGCCCGCAGGTGGCTCGACGACCTACGACGCTGAGACGCGGGGAGGGGCGACTCAGGCCCGGTGCACGAGGCAGCGCACGACGTCGTGCCGGGACACCAGCCTGAGCTCCTCGGGGATGGCGCGACCGGTCCCGAGACTTCCGGTGGACCCCGACTTGTTAGGTGAGGCTTACCTCTGCTTTCATGGAATACGTCAGACATCTATCTCCTAATTGGAGTCGCCGCCGTGCTCGCTAGCAACGCCCTCATCGGACTCCGGGAAGGCCTCGAGGCCGCCCTCGTCGTGGTCATCCTCGTGGCGTTCCTCGTCAAGACCGAACGCCGGTGGGCGCTGCGGTACGTCTGGTCCGGGGTGGCCCTCGCGGTGGTCCTCTCGGTGGGCATCGGGGCGGTGCTGACCTTCGGCACCCGCCAGCTCTCCTTTGAGCAGCAGGAGCTGATCGGTGGCTCGGCCTCGATACTCGCCGTGGCCTTCGTCACCGGCATGGTGTTCTGGATGCGAACCGCCGCCCGGACGATCTCCGGCGAGCTCAAGGGCAAGCTCGACCGGGCCCTGGACGTGGGCCCGCTCGCGGTCGCCCTCGTCGGGTTCCTCGGCGTCGGCAGGGAGGGCCTGGAAACCGCGATCTTCTTCTACGCCACCACCCAGGCCGCCGGTCAGGGGACGAGCCAGCCGCTCGTCGGGTTCGTGGTCGGCATCCTTGCCGCCGTGGTCCTCGGGATGCTCATCTACAAGGGCGCCGTGCGGATCAACCTCGGCACCTTCTTCCGCTGGACCGGGGCCCTGCTCGTCGTCGTCGCCGCCGGCATCCTCAGCTACGGCCTGCACGACCTCCAGGAGGCCGCCTTCCTCCCGGGTCTGCGCACCTTGGCCTTCGACGTCAGCCACGTCATCGACCCGGGCAGCTGGTACGCCACGCTGATGCGCGGCATCTTCAACTTCACCCCCGCGACCACCGTCCTCCAGGCGGTCGCCTGGGTCCTCTACGTCGGCGTCGTCCTCACCCTGTTCCTCCGGCCCCAGCGCCCGCCGGCCCGCCGGCTCGTCCAGGACGCCAACAGGAGCGTGGCCGCCTGAGGTCGGCACCCGGCATACGAGCGGGTATCAGCGACCCACCAGACCGCGCCTCAGCCCCCGTCAGGGATTCCATGCCTGGCCTCACCTCCCAGCAAGCACAGGAGCACTCACTCATGCGTCTCAACCGTGTCGCGCGTCCCGCCCTCATGGCCACCGTCGTCCTCGGACTCGCCGCGTGCAGCCAGTCGGGGACGCAGGGGTCGGCGTCCGGCACCACCAGGGCCCAAGCCGGTGGACCCATCCAGGTGACCCAGGCGGACACGACGTGCACCCTGTCCGCCGTCACAGCGCCCGCCGGCACGATCACCTTCCAGGTGAGGAACACCGGCACGAAGGTCAACGAGTTCTACGTCTACGGGCCGGGCGACCGCATCGTCGGCGAGGTGGAGAACATCTCCCCCGGGCTCTCGCGCGAGCTCAAGGTCGAGATCACCGAGCCGGGCACCTTCCAGACGGCGTGCAAGCCGGGCATGGTCGGTGACGGCATCCGGGCCGTCTTCACGATCACCGGGACGGCCAGCGGGGCGAGTGCGGACGAGAAAGTGGCCAAGGCGGTCACCGACTACAAGGCCTACGTCGCCCACGAGGCCGCGGAGCTGGTCGAGGGCACCGAGAAGTTCGTCACCGCGGTCAAGGCCGGTAAGACCGCCGAGGCCAAGGCGCTCTACCCCGAGGCGCGGACGCACTGGGAGGAGATCGAGCCCGTGGCCGCGTCCTTCGGTGACCTCGACCCGAAGATCGACGGGCGTGAGGACGTCATCGCCGAGGGCGTCGCCTTCACCGGCTACCACCGGCTCGAGAAGGACCTCTGGGTTGACGGGCTCAAGGCCGACAGCGCGCAGGTCGCCGACCAGCTGCTCGCCGACGTCAAGGAGATCCAGGCGCGTAGCGCCAAGGTCGAGCTCAACGCGCTGCAGATCGCGAGCGGCTCCAAGACGCTGCTCGACGAGGTCGCGACGGGCAAGATCACGGGGGAGGAGGAGCGCTACTCGCACACCGACCTCTGGGACTTCGACGGCAACCTCGAGGGGTCGAAGTCGGCGCTCTCAGCCCTGCGCCCGGTGATCGAGGAGCGTGAGCCGGCGCTCACCGTGGCCCTCGACGAGAAGCTCGCGGCGCTCGAGAAGCTGCTCGGCTCGCACAAGGTCGGCGCCGGCTTCAAGCTCTACACCGAGCTGTCCAAGGACGACATCAAGGCGCTCACCGTCGCGCTCGACGCCCTGTCCGAGCAGGTCGCCAAGGTCCCCGCGGTGCTCGAGAAGAATTGACCGATGCGCTCCCTCCGATGAGCGAGCCGCGCCGAGCGGGTGGCGTCAGCAGGCGCCGGCTCCTCGGCGCCTCGGCTGGTGCGGCCTTCGCTGGCGTCGCGGCGGGAACGGCCGGAGGGTATGCCGGGAGCCGGGCCTCCGATGCGGGCGCCGCTGCCGGGTCGTCAGGTGGGTCGTCCGGCTCGGCCGGGCCCGAGGCTCCCGTGCCCTTCACCGGGGCGCACCAGGCGGGCATCACGACGCCCGTGCAGGACCGCCTGCACTTCGTCGCCCTTGATGTCGTCACCCGGGACCGGGCCCAGCTCGTCGACCTGCTCCGAACGTGGACCCGCGCCGCCGAGCGGATGACGGCCGGCGCCGAGGCCGCTCCGGGCGGTGTCGGCGGTGGCGGTCCCCATGGTGTGCCGGACGACACCGGTGAGGCGTTCGGCCTGCCGGCCTCCGGGCTCACCCTGACGATCGGCTTCGGGCCCTCGCTCTTCGACGATCGCTTCGGACTCGCCGACCGCAGGCCCGCAGCGCTGCAGGACCTGCCCGCCTTTCGTGGCGACCAGCTCGAGCCGGCCCGCTCGGGCGGCGACCTCTGCATCCAGGCCTGCGCCAACGATCCCCAGGTCGCCGTCCACGCCGTGCGCAACCTCATCCGGCTCGGCTTCGGTGTCGTCGCCGTTCGGTGGTCGCAGCTCGGGTTTGGCCGCACGTCCTCGACGAGCACCGCCCAGGCGACGCCGCGCAACATGTTCGGCTTCAAGGACGGCACCAACAACCTCAAGTCCGAGGAGACGGCGGCGGTCGACGAGCACGTGTGGGTCCAACCGTCCGACGTGCCCGGCGGCTCTTCGTGGATGGTCGGCGGCAGCTATCTCGTCGCGCGCCGGATCCGGATGCACATCGAGGTCTGGGACCGCACGACCCTGCAGGAGCAGGAGGACGTCATCGGCCGGACCAAGGTGGTTGGCGCCCCGTTGGGCAAGGCCGCCGAGTTCGACGAGGCGGACTTCAGCCGCAAGGGGGCGGACGGCCAGACGGCCATCCCCGTCCACGCGCACATCGCGCTGGCGTCCTCGCGCCGGCTGGGCGGTATACGGATCCTGCGTCGCCGCTACAACTTCACGGACGGCTCCGACGGCGTCGGCCACCTCGACGCAGGGCTGTTCTTCATCGCCTTCGTCCGGGACCCGGGTCGGCAGTTCGTGCCGATGCAGCAGGCGCTCGCCCAGAAGGACGTCCTCAACGAGTACATCGAGCACAACGGCTCGGCCCTGTTCGCCTGCCCCGCGGGGGTGGCTCCGGGCGGGTACTGGGGCGACGCGCTCTTCTCCTGAGCCGCCTCGCGCCAGTCCGGCTAACGGCGGGGTGCGCCGGTCGCTGGCCCGGTATGGCCTATCGGGGGAGGAATGTGCCTCGCTTGCCTTAGGATGGTGGTGGCTGATGTGGTCTTGACGCGATCGCCTCATCAGTCAGTAAACCCCGATCGATGGAGTTGGACGGCGGACATCCCCCCACTCGTCCGCCAATCCCCCTGGTCGGGCGGCAAAGGCGGCCCACCCCCACGGGCCGCCTTTGCGCTGCCCGGGTCAAGACGTGTGCGCGACCCTGGTCAGGAGGCGTGCGCCACCCGGACGACGAGGGCAAGGTGGTCGACCGTGGCCGCGATCGCGCGGGCGGGTCCGATGGGGTCGCCGTCGACCTGGACCTCCTCGGCCCGGTCGGTGCGCACGTGTACCTCCCGGCCCGTGTGGTGGTCGATGACCGCATGGCCCTTGCGCTGACGGGACAGGACCCGCCCTGCTACAGCGGTCCACCCGACGACGCCCTTGGGCGAGATGAGGATCGTGTCCAGGGCGCCGTCGTCGACCCGGGCGGCCGGCATGAGGACGAGTCCGCCGAGCAGGCGACCGCAGTTCCCGATGACCACCGTCCTCGTGCGGCGCGAGAACTCCAGCTCGCTGTCGAAGGTCACGCGCACCCGGAAACCGGGCCCGGTGAGGTTGCGGAAGCCGGACACCACGTAGGCCGCCGGGCCCACCCTTGCCTTGAGGTACTCCGGGGCACCAGCCATGATCGCCGCGTCGAAGCCGAGTCCGGCCATGACGAGGAAGATGTGCTCCTCCGGGCGCTCGTGCTGTCCCGAGCGGTCCACGGTGAGCCGGCCCACGTCCACTCTCTTGTTCTGGCCGGTGAGCGCGACCCGGAGAGCCCGTTCGATCGAGTCGACCGGCAGGTCGAGGTTGCGGGCGAGGAGGTTCGCGGTGCCGCCGGGAAGAAGGCCGAGCGGAGTCTGCGTGCCGACCAGGGCGGCCGCGACGTGACGGACCGTGCCGTCGCCGCCGAGCGAGCAGACGAGCACGGCGCCCTCCGCGACGGCCCGCCGGGCCTGGCCGGTGCCGGGGTCGGCGACGGTGGTCTCGAGCCAGATCGGCTCTCCCCAGCCGTCGGCCGCGCACCCTGCGGCGACCCGTCGACGCAGGGCCGGCAGGTCGGTGAACTTCGTGGGGTTGACAACGACGCCGGCGCGCTTGAGGGGGGTTGTCACCTCACCCGCTCCCAGGGGACGGAACTCGTCGCGGTGCGGTCGGCGACCCCGGCTGGTCCTGTGTCCGGAGTCCGTCGGCGTCCCTCGGCGGATGACGAGCACTGCGCCAATGACGACGATCAGCACAAGGACACCTGCCGACCAGAAGAGCTGGGTACCGGACACAGGGTGACGCTATCGGAGTGCTGCACCCCCGGCCTCGACGGTGCGTGGCTAGCCTGAGCCGGTGACGATGCACCCAGAACCCGCTTCCCACACCGACGGCTCAGACCCAGTCGCTCCCGAGAGGGCAGCTCCGGCCGCTGCCGGGCAGGGACC
>JAABUK010006320.1_pt1 | contig 17772 bp, 21 predicted proteins | sample 5559141 | NCBI WGS metagenome assembly JAABUK01 (sample SAMN10711869, study PRJNA513367) | rock metagenome | isolation source: Antarctica rocks | place: Antarctica: Victoria Land, Pudding Butte nord | collected 2016-01-03 | reverse complement strand
TGATAATGTCATCTAGATAGATCTGACAAAACTGATGTAGATAATCAAACAGCACGTCGTTCATATAATGTTGATAGAAAGTCGAATCGTTGATTAATTTGAAAGACATCATGTGATATTTGTAGAAATCAAAAGAGATGATAAAGATAGTCAAATCTTCGCTGCTTGAATGCATGCGTAGTTTGTTGAAGATGATTATTATATTTAATCGAGTCAGATACTTGCTATCTTGAATACAAGCGAGAGTTTCGTCTATTAAGAATAGAAAGTAGCAATCTTGTTTGATCAAAGCATTGAGCTTTCTATAATCGACGCAGAAACGCAGACTATCGTCTTTCTTTTCGACGAATAGTATTAGCAAAGCGTATGAGATTGAGCTAGAAGATATAAAGCTCTTATTCAGATGTTTAATCAGATAATTCTTCATCTTTTGAAGCTTGTAATCAGACATATGATAGAGACAACTTCGAGAAGATATTCTCTCGTCTGTCAACTTGATTTTGTGATCGTAGAAATGATGAGAGAGTAGTTGATCAGTCATAACTCGATTAAACACGTCTAGATAGTTATGATATTTCAAAGAAAGCTTAGCTTTGACTTCTTTCAAGATCTTTGTAACGATTGTTTCTTTAATAACACAAGATATATACAGAGATCAAACAGTAATCACTATTACTAGACTTGAGATCTGAAGATAGCTGAGACAATAATATGTATTGACTGCTTACATGAGTTGAGCATGAAGCTTCTATCTAAGGAAATGATCATCGTTATATAGACATAGAAGAATCATGTCAAGTCGTTTCTGCTCTGAATAATCACTTTGATCATTTTTGAGCAAGGTGAGCAAGATGAGCATCATGCTCATCATGCTCACTGTGATCACTTCTGATTCAAGTGATCAGAGCAATCACTTTGAAACTCTGATTACTCAATGATTATCTAATCATTGATGTTATGTAATCACATGCGAAAAAGTTCTAACAACATTCATGAAGCATACAATTCATCACTCAGAGATCATGAAATCATTCATGAAAAAGAAAATCTTTCAAACATTGAAAAAACGCTGCACATGAAAAAAGAAAACATTCTTGTGAAAGACTTCAATCTGCATCACTTCACATGAGAAGAATCATTCTACTCAAGATAATATTTATTGTTGAATAAGTTAATTAAAATGATCACAAACATCAATGCATCACTAGCATTATTTCAAGACATAATTATGAAAGATTATCAAGAATCTCAAACGACAATAAATTTGATCTTCACGACAGACAACATTATGAATCGATTAATATGATGTGAAATCAATGAAGAAATGAAAAACTTCTCAGATCATTTATTGATTGTAATTGTAATTGTAATTGTAATTGTAATTGTAATTCATACATTCTTGTGACATTGATTTAGACTCAACTCATGAGAAACTCTATGCTATTTATATCGAGTGAACAAAATTCTCTGAGAAAGAAAATCACTTGTCGTTTATACGACTGCTTTGCGCAGTTGAAACAATGAGATTGACACTGTGTTATCAAGTAATGAATCTATAGCTTCTATTCAGCGTGTGATGCTTGAGTAAACTCTTGATGAGAGTATCTGTGCTGTTTGATTATGACGCATCATCTTTGCTCTGCTCTTCATTGACGATATTTTATACAATGATGTTTCAATTCAATTCTCGATTTGAAGACGAAAGACGTTTTCTTTGCACTTGTGATGCTCATGATTGTAACGTACGTAGAGCTGTGTTCTCTTACTCAATGATTGTCATTCATTGAGCAGAGAAATATGTGATGAAAAAGAGATGCACATGATGAGAAGATAGAGTGTGATTGTACTGAGTAACTCTTTTCTTCTTTTGATTTGACTTGTGTCACGTAGACGTTGAATGAATTGTTAGTATAAACGTGCAATCGCAATCGTTCGATGTTTGACTCTGATTGATGAAAGAGAATGCGTTTTGATCATTCTCTTGAGCTCTCGATTTTTCATGTGAATAGATGAATGACTTGACGTCAAGTAAAGAAGATGAGCTCAAGCTCTCTCAGTATATCAGTGTAATCGATGAGTCACTACTTCTTTGAACACTGTAATCACGTCTCTCAATACTTGAAACGACTATTCTATCTGATATCTTTTCATCAATTACTTGATGATACTGTTGATGTGATGAAGACGTTTTGATATCAACGCAGTCAACAAGTTGCAAATTCTTCGATCACTTGTAGTCACAACTTGCAGACTCTTCATCTGAGTTGTCTTTTTCACTAGTAGTATCTTCTCATCTCTTACTGACATTGACATGTCATTAATCTTCTTCGTAGATTGATTGTGACTGTTAGAAAGAGTGTTGTTGCATGAATGAAAACTCTGCACAACGACTTTTCTGATCACGCAATGTTCTAACATCGTTTGAACTGCGTTGAATTGAGATTTCTTGACTTTTTTGACTTCTATTCAAACACAGAATAGAATCAAAAGATTCGTAGTCAACATCATGTACAGATAAATCTTGTTGTCAATCTCATTTATTGATATAAACAATTATAAATTTCAGAGTCTGCAAAGAGTCAGCGCGAAAATCGCGTTGCAACTGAAAAATAATGAATGAAGAGAAGTTCATCAATATTCTGAAAGAACAAATGTCAAAATCATTGTTGAATCATGAGATGAGACATTGATGCATAAATGAGTACACTAAGCAATTGCTGAATGCATTAAAGAAGATCATCGAGATTTTCACTCTTTGAGCGAGATCACACGAAATGATCAAAGCAGAATGAACGAAGAAGTGTATAAAAATCATCAAGAGCATGCAATGAATGAGAAAAAGCTGTTAAATCATCAACAATTAAACAGAGTACATTCAAGCATGCAATAAAAAAAGCAATATTATCAGAAAACAGAAGTGCAGTGAATATCAAAAAATCATGCAGAATGTCAAGCAATTCTCAAGAGAACTGTTTCAAATCACAAAATGAGCAAGAAATATAATCATAGATACATTCACTCAAGCGACAATTTTCTCACTGACGAAGTCAAAGTGCTTTGACATCATCACAACAGCACAGAATAAAGTGAAGATGATGTTTCAGACTCACTTTTTATCATCTTCAAAGATTTTCATGCTAAACATAATGAGCTTCAAATACTCGCTCTTGATTGAAGATGATATCTTGCTAATGCATCATGAGATTAAGAGAGTTGTTTACAAAGCAACATTTGACAAGATGTTGAAACATACAAGATACATAAATAAAATAATGCGTAAATTCATTAACAACACGTCAGAATAAATACACTCTCTCTTTGAAAAATGTTTACAGAAGAAAATACAGTCAACTCAGTTCAAGAATGCAGTCACAATAATGATGTAAAAGTCAGACAAGAAAGATTACTTCAATGCAAAGATATATAAATCAATTGCATTACTTAACACACTGAGCAAAATACTGAAGTTCATCATATTCAAACATCTGCAAAATGTCATAGAAGCTTGCAACTCAATATTGAACATTCAGATGAAAGCTTGCAAACACAGATCAATAAATACAACTTTGCAACTAATTATAAAAAAGATACATATTGTGTAAAGTGATATGAGCAGAAGAGTAGTTTTATTGCTGAGTCTGAATGAGAAGAATGCATTTGATAATGTGACACACAGTAGACTTTTACACAACATGAAGAAAAGAAAAGTTTCTAGATTGCTTCTTAAATTTGTGAAGAACTTTCTGAAAGATCAATGCATCATGATCATAATTAATGATTACATGACGATGAAATGCAGCATGAACATTAACATATTACAGAGTTCTTCACTATCATTGATATTATATCTGTTCTACAATGTGAACTTGTTAGAAGCATATAATGACATCAAGCTGAGAACTAGCTTTATAAACTTCATGAATGACATCAATATCTTGACATACAAAGAGTTCACAAAATGCAACTGCAAAGTTCTTAGCGAAATCTATAATAGATGTGAACAGTGATCAAAAACGCATGACATTAAATTCTTAATGACAAAGCATAAGTTGATTCACTTTATAAAAACTTCTAAATGATTCAATATGAAAGTTGATGTAAAGCTGATGAAACATCAGATTGACTTGAAATCAGATATCAGAATCTTGAGAATTCAACTGAACTTCAAGTTGAGATGAGTGATTTACATGCTTCATGTTGAAGCAAAACTAGTGATTAAACAAAAGATCATGCAAACAATCATTGAGTCTACTTGAGACTCGTCAATGATGATGAATAAGCAAATATACTTCGTGATGACACGTTCTCTGCTTAGTCACGAAGTCATCATATGATATACATCACAGAAAGTGAAAGATCATCGAAAGAGTCTAAATGTCAAGCTGAGATCAATGCAAGAAAGAGCATTGCGACAGATCATTAACGTTTATCGTGCAACATCAACAAAGATTCTACAGATGAAAATAAACACAACGTCAATAGATATTCACTTATGAAAGCTAATACAAAGATCAATAATAAACATGAACTTTTGAAAATCAGATGAAGTTATCAAGACAGCAATGCATTGAATTTGCAACAACTTAACATCAAAAAAAGATTGAAAATCGAAGCTGCACAAGACATCTCTACAGCTGAAGCAAAAGTGAATGAAAGAAACACTTGAATAAATGAAGATGAATCAAAATCATTTTTACACAGTGACTTTCTGATCAAAGTCATTGAAGATAGTTATAGTTTTTTTTTTTTGAATTCTTACTTGATTCAACACTCATTATGAGTCTATGCAAAATTTTATATATTGTAGCAAGCACTGCGCTAGCGTAACGCTCTTTTTGTATCTACTATCGCTTTTCTTTGCACTCTATACTGTAACTGTTTTCAATGCAAGAACTTTATGAACTTATTTCTTCTTTACTTTCTCTTTCTTTCATTTGACTTTTCAATGATGTCACAGTCTAAAATTAATTCAGTATGCTTATCAAGAATATCATTCAAATGATCATTGTCATCACACTCATGATTTCTAGAAGCTTTTTCAAGTTCATGATGTTCTCTTTGCATTGCATCATCTTTCATTCTATCTTTTATTTAAAACATGTTAATAAAATGTGCTTGATCAACATTTAATCTCTGTTATACTTGTACATTGTCATAATGACATTGAATACTCATCTTTTATGTAGAAATTAATTGAAGTTAATTTTTCTCATGTGTAGTTACATCAATAACATGCTGTGAAACTTTGCATGATTCTTGTGCAGTTGCAAATGTTGATGTATCATCTCTGATGTCAAATATTGAAAATGAGCTGTGTTAAATCTCTCTTTTCAGACTATTCTTCATGTTTATCTGATTTATTTCTGTATGAGCATCAGTCTCATCATCATTTCAGTGCGTTGATGCTCAGTCAGCAGTAGAGACAAATTGTATGTGTCATCAATCATCTTGTTCATTGCTTCATTTTCAAGTACTTCTGCATGTCTTGTCATTTAATGTAACTTCATCGTGACTTTTTAAGATTGAATGCTTTCATGTGCAATCTAAACTTGTTGCAAACATGTCTGATCTTTTGTTGATATCATAACTTTCACTGTTTTCAAAAAAGTCTGACTATCACTGTATACTTTGTATATCTTTTCATGACACTCTTGATTTGCTGTCACTACGTCTGCAAGATGTTTTGCTCTTGCAACTAATTCTTTCAGCTCATTATGATGAGTGATGATTAAAGTCAATTCTCTCAGTCTTTTATTTAGCTTTCAGTTCATTCTCATTGCAATCGCTGTAACATTGTCTCTGCTGTCACTATCATTTGAGTAAACTTTTTGCTTCAATGCAAACATGTCAAGATTATGTTATCTTATTGACATTTTCTTGTTTGCAACTATAACTATCTTCAATGACTCTGATCAAAGAGTCACTGTATAAAGATGACTTCAATTTATCTTTGTTTATTTAAGTGTTTCTTTCATTCACTTTCGCTTCAGCTGTAGAAATGTTTTATGCAGCTTTGATTTTTGATCTCTTTTGAATGTCAAGTCGTTGCGAATTCAACGCACTGTCATCTTGATAACTTTGTTTGATTTTCAAGAGTTCATGTTTATTATTGATCTTTGTATCAACTTTCATAAGTGAATATCTATCAACGTCATGTTTATTTTCATCTGTAAAATCTCTGTTGAGATAGTTATAGTTGTAAACAAGAAAATGTTAATAAAATAATACAATCTAAACACATTGATATTGAAGCAAAAAGTTTACTTAAATGATAGTGATAGTAGAAACGACGTTACAGTGATTGCAATGAGAATGAACTGAGAGTTAAATAAAAGACTGAGAAGATTGACTTTAATCATCATTCATCATAATGAGCTGAAAGAATTAGTTGCAAAAGCGAAACATCTTGCAGACGTAACAACAGCAAATCAAGAGTGTCATGAAAAGATATACAAAGTATACAATGATAATCAGACTTCTTTGAAAACAGTGAAAGCTATGATATCAACAAAAGATCAAACACGTCTGCAATAAGTTTAAATCATGCATGAAAGCATTTAATCTTAAAAAGTCACACTGAAGTTATATTGAATGACAAGACATGCAGAAGTACTTGAAAATGAAGCGATAAACAAAATGACTGATGATGCACATAATTTATCTTTATTGCTGACTGAGCATCAACACACTGAAATGATGATAAGATTGACGCTTATACAGAAACAAATCAGACAAACATGAAGAATAGTCTGAAAAGAGAAATTCAACGCAGCTCATTTTTAATATCTGACATCAAAGATGACATATCAACATCTGTGACTGCACAAGAATCATGCAAAGTCTCACAATGCATTATTGATGCAGTTACACATAAGAGAAATTGACTTCAATCAATTTCTACATGAAAGATGAGTACTTAATGTCACTATAATGATGTGCAAGTGCAACAAAGATCAAATGTTGATCAAGCACATTCTATTAACATGTTTCAGATGAAAAGTAAAATGAAAAGCAATGCAATGAGAAGAGAACATCACGAACTTGAGAAAGCTCTTAGAAATCATGAGCGCAGCAATGATGATCATTTAAATGATACTTTCAATGAGCATATTGAATCAATTTCAAACTGTGACATCATCAAAGAATCAAATAAAAGAGAAAGAGAATAAAAAAGAAACAGATTCATAAAGTTCTTGCATTGAAAACAGTTATAGTATAAAGCGTAGAAAAAAGCGATTTTCAATGCAAAAAAAGCGCTATGCTAGCGCAACGCTCGCTACAGTATATAAAATCTTGCATAAACTCATAATGAGTGTTGAATCAAGTAAGAATTAAAAAAAAAGCTATTTAAGCTTTCTATTCTAGTCAGCTTTCGCTGCAAAGTAAACAACAAATGATTTGCAAAAATGTTTTCATTCTTATAGTCAGATTTTCTCAATGATGCATTGATTGAATTTGTCTTTTCTGATCTATGTGTTATTTCAAAGTTGCAAATCAACAATTTCATGATTCATTTGACTTGTTTTTCATTTAGCTTTCAAACATTCATAAAATTCTTCAGATTATTATGATCAGTCAGAATTTCAACAGTATGATAATTGTCTTCTACATAGTGTCATCAGTGTTTAAACATCATCACTATGACTAGAAGCTTCTGATCATGCATCTCATAATTTCTTTCAACGTTTATCATCATTCTGAATCAGAATGCAATTAAATATTATTGATCTTCATTATTTGACTGAGACAAGATATCTGCAACTGCATAATTGAATGTGTTGATCTCGATGTGTATATGTCACTCTGAGTCAAAGTGTCTCAATATAAACATCTTTATAAAGACGTTGTGAAGCTGATTAAATGCTTGTTTCACTTTGCTTAATTATATGAATGAGCTCATTTTTACATCTTTTACACTATCTTTCAGCAGTTCTGTTAAAGACTCTGCTATCTGAGAGTAATGATGTATAAAATGTTGATAGAAATTAATGAAACTCAGAAAAACTTATATTTTTAATATATCTTCAATCTGAATCATGTTTTGATGATGTCTATTCTACTTGAATTCATTGAAATGCTTTCTGTGAATATAATAAATTTTAGAAAGTTTACTTTAGTGATGAAGAATTCACACTTTTTTAAGCTAGCATATAGCTTAAACTTTCTTAATCTTTCAAGAATCTGCTTCATGTGATTTACGTAATCAGTCTTCTTTACTGAGAAGATTAGAATGTTATTCAGATAAATAACATAAAAGTCGTTTAAAAGCTCTGTCAAGATTTTATTAATATAAGTCTGAAAGATGACAGATGCATTGATTAAATTAAATGACATGATCATATACTTAAAGTGATCATAATGAATATGAAACGTCATTTTTCACTCATCTTTATGTTGAATTCTAAGACAATGATAGACGTTCTTCAGATTTAACTTAGTGAACTGCTTGACTTTACTGAATCTGTCTAAAGTTTCACTAATTAAAGATAGTGAATGACGATTCTTGATAGTGATCTTATTCAGATCTCGATAGTTCACACATAAATGAAAATTATCATTCTTTTTGAAAATAAATAGAATAGATGTGTCAATTAAGCTGATGAAATGCTTAATTTATTCTTTCACTAAAACATTGTCTAAATACTGTCTCAGAGTCACTAACTCTGTGTTTAACAAATTATACAATGATTCATATAATGATTTTGCAGTGATTTTAATTGCATGATCATGATCTTCATGCAAAAGCAATTTGTCAACATTCTTTGTTGAAAATACATCTTCATACTCTTTTAATTCAATAAGTAAAGTTTGCGTTTTAAACACGTTTGTGATATGACTCATCATGTTATTCATTGCTTTCACTTGATGTTCAATGATCGATTCTTCAACAATATTGATCATGATAAAAGCATACACAGTAAACTCATTTTGTAAAGCTTTTGCAAAATCTTCTGCAATGAATAACTTGAATGCATGCTCATTCATATCAAAACATCATGTTCTTATGATCATGTTTATTTGAATACGCTTGAATTGCATATTTGACATACTTAAGATCAAGAAAGATTTTTTCTTGTCAATAGCATAAAAGATACTTATATCTTTTTTTTCTATGTCTCAGCTGTTTATAAGTTGATAATGCATCTCATAAACATCATAGTAATAGACATTCTGATCATTCATTCAGATAAATCTTGAAAGATCGATGTTCAACAATGACATACTCTGCTTGATAACAAAACGTTGACTAATCACATTTATCTTAATGTTAATATTCATGTAAATCTTCGTTTCTGTCTTCTGATCTTTCTGAATTACATGCTCTTTATATATAAGAATCTTTACAAAGAGAACTTCTTGTTTTTCCCTCAATGATTTGAAGTGTTCATCAAAAGCTTGTTTTTTCTTGAAATCTTAAGATGATTCATATGCAACATTGAATCGATGAATACTTGATTTACATCAAATTCTTTTGATTTATTCTTGATCTTTTCATCTTTACAATTGATAGCATAATGATTTTTTCGATTGCAGATTCAGCACATTATTTTCAACAAGTCTTTGTTATAACACATTAAAGTGTTGAAGCTTAATTTAGATAACGTGTTGAGTTTAATTAATTTATAAGACTTCTTTTGTCTAAAATAAGTCTTCTTGTTGATCTTAGTTTGATCATACAAGTCTCTGTCTTGAGATTGTTTCAACAACAAAAAGTATTCTTTTTGCAAATTGATTTTCAATTGAGCAACAAGATTGATTAACGCATTTCATGTCATAGAAATTGACTGAACATTAGTAATAATCATGCGCAGCTCAGATTTTAACTTGATGAATAAATGAGTTCACTTATACTCATCACTATACAATGAAAGTTGATGTTTCAAAGTGCTCAGATAAACTACAAACATTTATATCATTTGATCTGAATGTTGCAATACATTTGCATACTGCTGAGTCACGTCTATGTTTCGATTCATCAAATTTTCAATTATGTTCAGAAGAAAGTTGATAAAATCAAATCACATCTGCTGAGCTGCAGACATAATCTCTTCATGATTGAATCAAAGTTTCTTTGATTCATTCTTGAAATAAATCATGCAGTATAAAATCTTTTTCTCATCTTTTTTAAAATATCAAGAGATATTTTGAAATAAGATTTCAACATCGCGAATTCACTCTCTATGTTTTCTGATGATTTTGTCATGATACTTCTTCAAAGACATTGAAAATCTTTGCTTTTGCAAAACAATCTTGTGATGACTTCATTTCATCTTCGTTGACATTATAAAGATGATGCATAAATTATTCAAATTATTCATGAAAACTTAAGTGAAAATTCAATGATTTTTCTTCGTCATTTTAATGACTTTCAGAGTCTCAATCTTTGATTGAATAGCTGCTAGCTTCTGTTTCTTTCACAGTTCATCACGTCAAAGCATTGCTTAAGTCAGCTGTTCATTAATATCAAGAGAAAGTTTATTTTTTGCTTCTTCACTTTCTGATTTCATTATGTGACATTTATTTTCTGATATAATGTCTTGCAAGATCAAGACATCATCATTGCAACTTTGTTGTAATCATGTTGCTGTTATCATGCTTGAATATTGAATCATCATTTCTAAAAAAAGTTTGAAATAATTAGAACTGTGATGATTAAGTTTACTAAATGAATAAACGAAGTTTATAAGAATGATATGACAATGTGATATTCTAAGCAGACACAGAATAAATATATATTATGATAGAGTTAATTATTAAGAAGTTTTCAATAACTTAAGAAGATTGATCAACTATAAAGAGTTTGTCAAGCATTGTTAAGTTGAACACGACATAACTCATGACATATTAAGTCGAAGATATGACGTAATCTAAACAATGTCTTGACAGAGTTACAGAGTTTCAAAGCTAATTCAGATCTGATCTTTGACTCAGTCTTTGACTTTAGTCTTTGACTTTATCGTTATATATCAATTCATCATGACAGAAGCTCACTGTCTTATTGACTCTGAAATCAAGCGAAACTTTATATTGCAATCATAAGTAAAAAAGCATGAACTATTGAAGAATCATGCAACTTCATCGACAAATTCTCGAGTGCTAATTAGTTAATCACACGCAGCTAATCATCACGTTGACATTGTTGATATTGTTGACAGCTGATTAAATCAAAGATTCAATCAAACATTACTTAATTACGTCATTAATCTTGTATTTAAATTTAATAGCTGGTAAATTGAATCATTTATCTTTGCGCATAAATAATTAAATGATTAACAGCATCATTAAACAGTTTGACAACATCTTTGTTCTTTGCATTCTACATGCTCGTTTATTTACATGCTAATCACTTTACTCATCACTCTACATGCTCATCATTTTACTCATCATTCTACATACTCATCATTCTACTCATCATTCTACATACTCATTTACCTACTCATCACTCTACATGCTCATCATTCTACTCATCATTTTACATGCTCATCACTCTACTCGTCACTCTACATACTCATCACTTTACTCATCATTCTACATACTCATTTATCTACTCATCATTCTACATGCTCATCATTCTACTCATCACTCTACATGCTCATCATTCTACTCGTCATTCTACATGCTCATCACTTTACTCGTCATTCTACATGCTCATCATTCTACTCATCACTTTACATGCTCATCACTTTACTCGTCACTCTACATGCTCATCATTCTACTCGTCATTCTACATGCTCATCATTCTACTCGTCATTCTACCTACTCATTAGTTTACTCGTTAATCTACTCATCAGCTTACTCACTTCAAAACATGCTTTATGTGACGTGTTTAAACACACGTCATTCGCTTCATGACTTACTTCATGATCTACTTCATAGTATGCTTCATACATGCTTCATACATGCTTCATAGCACATGCTAATTAGCTCAATAAAACGCATTCTTCATGACTTGATATTAAACTTTCTATCAAATTCTCTATCAAATTTTCTATCAAACTCTTTATCAAACTTTCTATTAAACTTTCTACATGCTTTAAATTATGAATGCATAACACGAATTAAACAATGCTTCAAACAATGCTTTTTATGAAGTACATGACTTGAAAACAGTACTGTTACCTTTGTGATTAGTAATCTTCGCTCTCAGTCAAAGATCAACGCTAGAAAATTCAGAAAATTCAAAGTATTTACTTCTTTTCACTTCTTTCTTTCTTCATAGTTTTACTTTCTAGAACAACAACAATCATATTTCAACAATGCTAACTAGCTCAATAAAACACATTCTTCATGACTTAATATCAAACTTTCTATCAAATTCTTTAAAACTACTGAGCTTTTTACTGATTTTTCTACTGATCTTTTGATTGAGCTTTCTACTGAGCTTTCTACTGATCTTTTTACTGATCTTTTGATTAATCTTTTTACTGAGCTTTCTACTGATTTTTCTACTGACCTTTTTATTGATCTTTCTATCAAGCTTTCTACTGATCTTTCTACTGATCTTTCAATCAAGCTTTCTACTGATCTTTCTACTGATCTTTCAATTGAGCTTTCTACTGAGCTTTCTACTAATCTTTCTACTGATCTTTCTATTAATCTTTCTATTGAGCTTTCTACTGAGTGTTCTACTGATCTTTCTACTAATCTTTTGATTAAGTTTTCTACTGAGCTTTCTACTGAGCTTTCTACTGATCTTTTGATTGATTTTTCTATCAAGCTTTCTACTGATCTTTCTACTGATCTTTTGATCGAGCTTTCAATTGATCTTTCTACTGAGCTATTTACTGAGCTTTCTACTGAGCTTTCTACTGAGCTTTCTATCAATCTTTCTACTAATCTTTCTACTGAGCTTTCTAGTAAGCTTTCTACTACTAAGCTTTCTACTAATCTTTTAACTGAGCTTTTTATCAAACACTCTGTCAAACTTTCTACATGCTTCAAATTACTTGTTGATCGAGTGCATAACATGAGTTAAACAATGCTTTCTACATGACTTCTTTCATGATTTTCTACCAAGCACTCTTCATGTTTTTCTACCAAGCACTCTTCATGTTTTTCTATCAAGCACTCTTCATGTTTCTCTATCAAGCACTCTTCATGACTTTCTTCATGATTTTCTATCGAATATTCTAGATAGTTAACAATTCATTTAAATAGATTATTAAATAACTAGTTAAATAATAAATTCATTGATTTAATACTTTGCTTTTGCATGCGCTTGAACATATAAAATTGAGCATATAAAACTGAGCATATAGAATCAGAATAATCATTATCAGCTGTGAGACAACAAGATCTTTTTACGTGAAACTGCGTAGTAAAAGATAATAAGATAGCACTTTATTAATGATAGAATTAATTGCTAAGAAATGAAAGTAAGAACTTGCAGAGTTTTCATCTTCTGTCAAGTTGTTATCTTTATTCACTCATTAGTTTCTTTAATCTAATCTTACGAGCTAGTCTTGCAGACATGCATCATTCATAGTCAATGAGATGCATTCTTACAACTGCATCTTTTCTTAAAGACTCAATCTTTGAGTCTTCATAGCATTGTATTGTCTTCTTGCAGCTGACAGCGTAGTAATGACTTCTTCAGCGTTTTAACATCTGTGTAGAAGTGTCGTGAGTTGATCATGCTAACAAGCATAAACAGAGCTAGTGCAAAATTGTTGATATCAATTGTTTTTAAATCTTCATAGCATTATTATGTTTTTTGATAGCTGACAATGTAACAATGACTTCTTCAGCATTTTAACATCTGTGTAGAAGTGTCGTGAGTTGATCATGCTAATGAGCATAAACAGAGCTAGTGTGAGATTGTTGATATCAATTCTTCAACTTTGCTTTTTTTATTTCTTTCTTTTCTTCTTGTCTCATCTCAGCATATTCTTTCATGAATACTGCTTTTTTGAACTGACGAAGCATGAGATCTGCTATGTATATTTTGCATAGCTTGCAGCTCATGATATGAGCTTCTTTTGTTGCAGCGTTGTTGTGATGCAAGTCAGCTTATGAGTTAATGTAAATGACATAGCAGTATCAACATCATCATCATCATCATCACTATTATGATAAGTAGCAGCATTTGCACTCATTGAGATCATGCTAACATGCTTGCAAAGTCTGCTCATTTTCTTGAGATGTACATCTCTCTTCACGTCATTGTCGTTGCAACGTCTGTCACGTTTGCTTCTTCTGCTTTCTTCATGTTTATTGCGTTGATGACTGAGTTCATGATTTTTGATAAATTTATTCATCTTTGCATGTTTCAAATAATGCTGATGCATGATAGATTGTACTGATCAGATGATCTGATGCTGTCACTGCGTTCATCGTTTGAGCGCAGTGATAACTCATACATGTCGTGTTCTCATCAAGTGTGTTCGCAAATGCGAGCACTGCTTCAAAGAGAAGCATGATTGCATAATAAATTCAGTCTCACGTCATTTTCAGATTTCGATGCATCATGTCACGCAAGCAATAAATCATCATTTTAACATTGATACTCAAACTCTTCTTACTCTTCGTCTTTGACAATGAGAGAGTGAGTAGCTTTTCTCTCAATTATGTGAAATTGTATTTAACAGTTGAGTAGAAGTTCTCATCTTTCTCATCACTTCTTATCATCATCACGTCACTTCATCTTCATCTTGTAAGTATCATCTGAAGCAAGCAATGCATGATGAGATTCGCTGACAAATAAATAGCTTTTCTCTTCACTTTGACATTCTCGCTTGCAATTCTTGATCGCTATCTTTCTTTGCTCTTTCATGACGTTGCTCATCTTTTTTTCTAAAAGAAAATGTATGTTGATGCATGAGTGTTATGAGATTTTGTTTCTTTTCTTTTTATAATTTTAGAACAAACTTTTAAACTTGCATCTTTGCGCTTTTAATACATTTCAAACATGATTCTTACGTGATCTGTCTCTCTTTTTTCCCTTTGACTTTTTTGCAGTCAACTGATGTACTTGTCTTTCTATCTTGTAGTTCTCAATGATCTTCTTTGCATTGCTAAGATTTTTCATTGATTCTCAGAAGTTTTCATAGAAAAGTGAATCAGCTCATTAAACTAGATACTCAATCTTTTCTTTCTTGATTCGCTGATTGATTATCTTCTTTATCTTTCATTTCTCTTTCTCTTTTATAAGAATGATTTGCAACTTCAAATTCTCATCACGCAAGTGTCAGAGTTTTAATAAAGAGACATGAAAGATTGAGTGAATTGCATCATATCTTTCAAGTAGTTCAAGCTTATACGCTTGCATGTTGATCTTCTTCAATATTTTGAATGATTTCAGTTATTTGTGATCAATCTTCTTCTTTGAACAAAGTGTATAAATGTTTATACTTTGCAGAAGCACTTTGTCTTTCATCTGAAAGCTTGCAGCTTTATGATGAGCATTATAATACTTTGCTTGCTGCTTTGCTACTTGCTTTCATAGTTTCATTAAATGTTTTCTGATACTTCGTAGTCATTCTGCTCACTTTGTAATCAAGAGTGTCTTTCTCTTTAGAACTTTGTTCTCAAATGTCTTTGCAAAGCTTGCAGAATATTTCTTTAAAAGTTCATGTGAAGTTTTTTTGATATTAGCGTGTACGCTGTTGTTATATGCAAACATCATCATTGACAAAAGCTCTGATCAGTTATTCATCTTATAATTGAAATACACTTGCAGATAGTGCTCAAGCATCTGATTTTGTCTTTCTGTTTGATCATTGATTTGCAAATGAAATGCAATGCATAGCTTTTGCTTCATTTCAAGATGTCAACATAAAGTGATTCAGAAATGACTGATAAACAGTAAGTCTCGATTTGATATAATGCTTCACATCATTTCATGCTGAGATACAAATTCTTATCATAGCAGATTTGCAAGTCTCTTGACATTCAGATCTTTGATTGTCGAAATATAAATTACATGCTTGATCAACTTATTTATTATTATCAATATAGCATCGCTTGTTTTTTCAATGTATGAATTCTTTGCAGAGAGCATGTTTGTTATGAAATTCATGATCATCATGTGAAATGAATTCACGTCTTCTGAAGATATAAACGTCAGCTTCTCATAAAGCTTATGATGATGCACTTGCACTCATTGACAGTTTGAACAGATGCAAACATATTTCATTATCTCTTTGAGCATTTTCGATCAGTAATATTTTCTTCTTATCACAGTCTTAATATGAACGCATGCAAAATGATCTGCTTCAAGATCATCATGATTCATATGCAGAATTTCATCTCTTGTAGCAGAGTCATTGAGTACATAGACTGTAAAATTACGACGTAGCAGTTCATCATTTCTCATACTTCATTTCAAAAGCTCATTCTTTCTAGATGTGAATCATTGACATCACTTTTTATTTGTAACAAAGACATTTCTTTGTTGTAACTTCAGCAGTCATGCAGTCATTGATTCACTCATCTTCAAATAAAATCTCTTTGACTTCATAATCTGATGAATCAGAAGTTAAAACGACGCAGTATCTAGAATTCTGCAAGATCTAACAAGTACTTTCTCATTTGAACACATGACTTGAGTATCTGCAATAATTATGTCATTCAATTGCATCCTCAATGCTGCAAGTTTGATTGCTGTTGAAACTTCTTCATTCTTTAGCAGTTCAGATTAACATTTCTGATTGTGAAGTTTAATTTGCAGAGTAGATAGAAAATAATCATTATTCTTCTCACTATCATTCAATTTCATAATGTCGAGTCTTCTTGATGACACATTCGCAAAGTTTAATTTGTCTCTGCGATATTTTATATGAAAGTCAAACGCAGCTAATTTCTCAGTTCAGCGCATCTGTCATGCATTGAGCTTCTTCATCATCATAAAGTAATGAAGATTATTGTGATCTGTTATCACACATATGAATCACTTGCTATTTTGAAGATAATATTGTCAATTCTTAAAATCAAGAACTATAATATACAGTTCTTTATCATATATATCTTATTGTACTTCAGCTTTTTTGAACTTATAACTATAGTATGCAATGAAATGTCATTGATCAGTCTTACTCTTCTGACTAAGCACGTCTTCAACTTCGCGATTTAATGCATTGATCTTCATGCAAAGATCTGCATCTCAATCATAGTGTTTCAAAATGAGAGCATTGACAAAAATTGTTTTCAATCTTTCAAAAGCTTTTCTTGCTTTCAATGTCATTGCAAAGAGTGAATGCATTGCTCTCTTCTTTGCACTCTTGATTAAATCTGTTAAGAACGTGATGATTTGAGACAATTCTTTTATAAATTGTTGATAAAATCTTGCAAATTTCAAGAATATAAGAATGTTCTTTGCAGACTCAAGCTCAAATCAGCTAATGATTACATTGATACAAAACTGTTTCATCTGAATATTTCTTCATTCTATCATGAATCTCAGAAAGATAACTTTGCTACAATTGAAAGTGCATTTCAACAGCTTGACATACAGTCAATATTTCAGTAGCGCGTGAAGAATTTTGCACATATGCTCTCAATGCTGCTCTTTCGTCTCAAAGTATACTAAGACATCATTCAGATATATCATGCAGCAAATATTCATGAATGACTTAAGTGCATGATTTACATAGAATTGAAAGATTGCAGAAGCATTTATCAGTTCAAAGTGTTATGAGTCTGCATAGAGCGAATCATATGAGTGTATTCTAACTAGAAGTTCAAAGCTGAAGAAGAAAGAAGATGCAACACGTCGTGAGTTTTACTCACGAAGACACGCTAGATCGCTAGCGTGTCAACATCAGCTTTATACTA
>JAABUK010006318.1_pt1 | contig 17774 bp, 18 predicted proteins | sample 5559141 | NCBI WGS metagenome assembly JAABUK01 (sample SAMN10711869, study PRJNA513367) | rock metagenome | isolation source: Antarctica rocks | place: Antarctica: Victoria Land, Pudding Butte nord | collected 2016-01-03 | reverse complement strand
TCGTAGGGAGAGGCCTGAGGCTGGGGGGAGGGCTCTGAGAGTTGAGGAGGAGGAGGAGGAGGATGATGATGATGAGGGGACGGTGGTGGGTGTTATTGCGAGGAGTGCGGGCGTGTGGGATAACGATAAGACCGTTTGTTCGTGCTCGGGGAAGAATGTTTGGGAGGAGAGGAGGGAGCAGGTGGGGAGGGGGATGATGTGAACAATGTGAGCAATATCACGGTGGAAGGGGGAGGAATTTTGGAAATCGATATTGCATGGATCGGTAAGGGCATCTTGAAATACGTGAGACGCCAAACGTGGGCCAATTATTGTGTACCGCGCTTGTAGCATCAATCACGCAAGCTACACATGCTCAGCTCCTTTCTCGTCCTGTTCCGATCACATAACCCCTGCACAACAGCTTCATTCAGTACACGCCCACCTCCCCACCCGCCCTCGTCAACATGTCATAGACCCTGCCGGGCAACTTGTACTTGACCAGCCCAGCAAAAACCATCAAATCCTTCGCCATCCCAGCTAACATCCCCTTCACCCTCTCCCTTGTCTCTTCCTCTGCGATCCCACCACTCTCCCAAGCACCACCCTGCTGTATCAACCTGTCTCTCTCGCCACCGATTGCGCCCACGGCCCACACGACGGCGACGCCTGCACACCGTGCGAGGACCTGTGGCAGGCCGCCAAATTGAGCCGCGCTGGCCCTGATCACTGGTATGCTTCCTTCCGCCCTGAGCGGCAGGAGATTGGTGCTGTGTATTTCGTCCAGCGCTTCCATGAAGCGAGGGGGTTCGCTTTCTAGATGTGAACGTGCGGTGAGGAGGCGGAGGAGCAGGGCGCAACTAGTGCGGTTTTGAGGGGAGATCCGGTGGTAGTAGAGGGCGTTGGAGTTGTAGAGGGATATCATGTTTTGGGCTAGTTGCTGGGGTGAATTGGTGGATTGTGTTAGAGATAGGCTTGAGGCGGGGTCGCTCTTCTCGGTACTGCCATTTTGTGCGGATGAATGGTCTGATCGTGGTTTTAGCGGCTGCAATTGCATTGGTGATTCGCCCAGGTCCACCGTCACAGCGTCGGCCAGGGCAGAGTTGAGGATGCGAACGACATTATCGTAGTCCTCGCACAGATGGTAGAGCAGGACGGCATCAGCGACTTGGGACCGCTCATCTGCTATGGCAGCAGCTTGAATGGTGACTGCGTTGAGGAAATCCGTGTGGGTATCTAGCTTGATGAGTTTGGATTTTTGTTCGATGGCGCCGGGGATTCGAGTGCCGTCAGTGCGGATGTCACCGAGAAGTTGTGCAAATTCGCGAGTTTCAAGACAGAACTGGCGTAGACATTCGTGACAGGCTGTTGTTTGGGTGGCCCCAAGGCCGCCAGGGAGATCCGAATTGAGGCAAATGAGGATAAGATAATTGACTGCCGCTATGGGTAATGCGGTTCGGAACGATGTGGTGTAGTAAGCCACGAGCGGCACGTAGTTGATCTGCGGAAGATCTCTTGTCGAAAAGGTCACTGGGGGACACATGTCAGCAGATGTAAATGACCGGGAAACCACTTCACTCACATAGTTCGTTGCCTGCAACGGAGTAGTCTGACACTCGCAGCAACCCGTAGTAGGATAGGGCTATTGCAAAGTGTACCGCACTGACAGGATTGTATGAATGGAGATAGGCTACTGCAGGTTCAAACATGCCGGCCAGGATCTGCATGAAGAAGTAGACACCGTATCCACCGCTTGCCTCTGCTTGGGCCTTCTGGAAATGCTTTTGTCCGATCTCTTCCACCGTTTCACGAATCTGATCAAGTCCGAAGGTTTCGCCTGACATTTCTTCGGCTCGATCCACCTCTCGTGCAAGGTTGAACTGCAGCCAAATCCAATCCTCGACGCCTTGGCCGATAGTGTCGAGATTGCGTCGATTCAGGTCACACCGCCCAACAACCTTATAGCAAGCCATTCTATACGGATCAAGGGTATGTTCGGGGGCATTTCGCTGACGCTGCTGATATTCCCCACTAATCATGTCCTGCAGTCTTCTCGACAATCGTCGATCTAGACTGCTGGCGTAGTTGGTCAAATACGAAATGAATTTCCTGTCGGTTGACTGGAAAGCAGGGTCGTTGCTAACATATTCGACGGCTTCTCGGACAAACCCGCATCTCAGAAGATAAAAGATCAGGATCCAGCAATAGTCGCCATTGTCGCCGATCTGTTGTAGCTCTGTCCCATCTGGTGCCAGATCTTTCCTCGCAGCACGAACTCGAAGGTATGCTCGGATCTTATTCAGAAGGGTCGGACGACCTCCTAATTGAGCTTCTCGAGGGTTCTTCTCGACGGTCGACTCTACCTCCCGAAAAAACGCCTTTTCGAGACATGCTCGTGAGCCATTGAGTATCTGCTTCCTCAACCTGATGCTTTTTTGTGAATGAGGATTTTCGTCCAGATACGCCGAGCTGTATTCTCGCTCTTTGAAAGCTGCAGGGTCTGATGAATTTTGCACCTCGGGACTCTCCTTGGTGATCTCGATGAGTGCATCGTACGAGTCGATCAACTGGCGAGGACTGTCTCCGCCAGCTTGACTCTCTACCGTCGCAAATTCTCGCAAGACAGGACAGACCCTCTCTTGCATTCTGGTGTCGTTCAATCGTTGCACCTTCTGTAGAAAGAACCGCTCCTTGTCGCGCAGATATCGCCCGTTCTGGCCTCTCCCGAGAGACGCATTGTTTCCATTGCCCGTCGTGCTATCTCCAAAGAAGCTCGTCGTACTTGCTCCCATCGCTGGACTTCCAATCAAAGACTTCTCCAGACCGGATCTGCCGAAAACGCTACGTGTGGATCCTTTTGCGGGGTCTTCGAATGGCTTCTTCCTCCCTGTCGAGCCTCCAAATCCACCCTTATCTCGCTCTACTTCGACTTCCTCGTCTGCGCCGTCATCTCTTGGAAGGAGACCAAAATGTTGCATGATCTTCTTCTTCTGCTCCTCAAAGTTGATGCTTAGGGTTTCCTCCAAGTGCGTATCAAAGTCTCGATGGACACGATCGATGGCTTCTTGAATCATGGCGTCTCGGCCTCGTTCCTGCAAGCCTCGTATGTATTTTTCATTGTCCGGATCAAATGGTTCAGAGGGCTGGTAGGCACCAGCTGCTGGACCATCTCGCTCGACCCTTTGAAATTCTTTTGTAGCCCTCCCGGGTGACACACCTGATCCAGCTAGCAAATAATGTGCTCTGCTGTCGGCGCCATTTACTAAGGTGGTTTTTTTACCCCTCCCACCAATCTCCTGCGCTCGCCTTGCCAGATCCCCCAGATCCACATTGAAGCTAGGCAACTGGCCGACGCGTCCATTTTGAGTGGAAGTTCCAAATCGCTGTCTCTTTTTCTGCCGCTCGAGCAAGCTGTTGAAATGCGCAGGGTCTCGGGATTGAGACTGATCGAGCGGTTGCTGCTGCGTGGGTTGGCCTTGTGGAGCGTTGGTGAAGATTGAGGTACCTAGGCCAGGTTGTTGTGCCAGCTGCTGGGCCTGTGGCTGTTGTTGTTGTTGTTGCTGTGAGTTGGCTCCACCAAGAAATGAGAAGCCAGCGCCTAAAGGAGCTGAGAGACCTTGGGTTTGCCCCGAGCTCGTCGATTGGGCGAACATTGAGGTAGATGGAGGAGAGGCAGTAGAGGTAGCTCCAAAGAGCGAGGACTGTGCAGGCTGAGAAGGTTGTGTTTGTGTGGTCTGTGCGGATGCAGTGTCAAATATCGACTTGCGCTTCGCAGGCTGCTCTGCATTCGCGCCTGATCCAAGGCTGCCAACCCCTCCTCCTCCACTAGAAGAAGCTTGGGATGAACCCAACATATGTGACGGCGACTTGCGGAAGGTGTCGTGTTTAGCTCAATCTTGCTTGCAAAACAAGGCGACATTCAATCGCGCGCCTACAATAACTCAGCAAGTTTGTTGTCGGACGAAATGTTGCCAAGAGTTCACTTTCTGCGGCGACCTCGCCCCGTTGCAGTGAAATATCAATGGGACGCGCTGGCAGCCTCCAAGTCTAGCTTTATTTGAAGGTGCAACAACCGCTACCAGTATCATCCTTCCGAAGCCTTTAGGCCCTGTCCATGATTCTTGCAACAAGACTCATTCCGTAAAGCTCTGCCGCCCGGTTGGCTTTTCCCTCTAAGGTGAGGAGGACGTACGTATCAGCTCACCCGACTGTCGCCCTCAATATCGTCAGCCGCGCTCTTCTCCTCGCAGTCACTCCTCTCCACTTAGTCTCATTCGAGCAAGGATCTGGTCGAGACCAACCTCCTGGTTGATTCCGGGCCTATGTTCCGAATCCTACAACAAAATTAGTCGGGGGAGAAGCAGAAGGCTACGGAGACAAAACTCACCGCCTTGGCAGTGCCCTCGGAACCAAAGAGCACATCCATCTCCTCCAGCGTGAGGCGCTTAGTCTCTGGCACAAAGAACCAAACGAAGACTCCCCCACCCAAGATCAGTAAGCCGAAGAAGACGAAGTTGCCGTACGTCAAAGTCCTCAGCATATCAGGGGTGACCTGGCCGACGATGGAGTTGTTCATCCAGTTCGATGATGCACCCAGTGCGACGCCATAAGCTCTATTACTGAGAGGCCAGACCTCTGAGATCGAGACCAATGCGCAAGGTCCCCAGCTGTAGCCGAAGTGGACGACAAAAAGCCAAACCATGGCTACGGCAGCCCAATCGGCAGCCTTGTGTGTTGCCCATTGATGCTCGTTCTTAGCGAAGATGACCGCAATAGTCATGTGGCAAATGCCCATCCCAACTGCACCTGTCAGCATCACTGGCTTTCTGCCGAGCTTATCGATGTAAAGCACCGCCGGGATAGTGGCGAGGTACATGACAACGCCAGCGACACCAGTCGCGAGTAAACTTATTGTGTTGCCAGAGCTCCCTAGTGCCTGGAAGATAGAAGGCGCGTAATAGAGGACTGCCGGTGCAACATCCTCTTATTTTCAGAAGCGATAGCTTCAACTGAATGTGACACATACCAGCGTTAATACCAGTACACTGCTGGAAGAACATGCGAACTGTGGCTATCAAGACCCGCCAAAACATGGCCTTGGGTTTGAATAGAGAACCAATCGCCACGAATTGAAGTTTGAAGGTATATCATGGTCTAAGATCGACGAAGTGAGGCCACTTCTCGGCAAGGCTTCGCTCCTCAAACAATGACTGCGCCTTGATCTCCAGAATCTCGATCTCGATCGATGCATGGCCCTGGGAGAGACCGCGAAGACAGGAGAGAACACGACGGGCTTCTGACTCTCTTCCATGGTTGATCAACCCCCTGGGACTGGAAGGGACGAAGATCATCCCGATTCCAAGCGGGAGTCCGGGAATGAGTTGTAGGCACAATGGAACAAGCCAAGCTGCATCTGATTGTGTTGGTCCGGTACCACCGATGTTATTCGTGCCGTAGTCTATCCCAAACTTGGCCATTATCCCAGCAGTGATGGCAAGCTGTTGCAGCGCAACAAGGGCGGCTCGAGCCTCAGGCGGCGCGACTTCTGCGTTGTACGTGGGAACAATCGTGGACATCGAGCCGACGGCCAGACCTCCATAGGTAAGCAGTTAACACGCAATATCTAGCTGACAAGATTGTAGAAGAGGATACCTGTGACGAAGCGGCCCCCCAAGATACACGAGGGTCCTCCAACGACAGCAGTGCATTGGATTACTACCCGAACCACGAAAATGACAACGTTGGCTATGATGGCATATTTCCGAGAGAGTATCTCTGCAAGAAATCCGCTGTAAAGGCATCCAACCCATGCGCCAAGCCTAAAAATTGATGTAAGCCAGCCTTTCCCGAATGCATTTGTGACTAAGGTGCCCATATCTTCCGGTGTGTCAGCATACAGCCAAGAGAGGGCCGCGGGCACTCAGGATTCACGCCTGCCGAAGGATGTCATTGTCAGAATGCCCGAGAAGACACCCTGATTGTATCCATACACAACCCCTCCCAGGCATGCAAATAGGGCGATAGGGAAGACTTTGAAGTTCGTCACGAGCGCAAGCGGCCCTGATGCTCCAGTGAGGGCCTGACGTCGAGCAAATGCGGCACCGTCAACGACGGAGGCGGACCGGACAGCAACCATCGTGGATGGCGGCCAAGTACGTGGTGTTGCTGGCGGGCTCCCTGGAAGAACCAACTGGGCTCTAGAGCAGGTTGAAGAAGCCTAGAAATATGAGAACGTACCCGAATCAGCCCCTGCACCTGAACGCAGAACATTTAGGAATGACGAACAGTACGGAATCACCATTAAAGAGTGGCAGTGACTATCACAGTTTCTCCGGCAACATGGTTGGCGCAGGTGTACGACGGCATAGTAAGGCTTCGTGCGGTAAGGCAGTCTTCTACCGTGTCGAGAATTCCATGTCAGGGACTAGCTTGAGACTGATTGAGAATTCCGTCCCAAGTAAACGCGGTGGTGTGATTTGCCAGCTCTATAATCAGGACGACGAGCCTTAGTAAGCTTGGTAAGGGTTGCGAAGATAGAGATTTACTCACCTGTCGACATGTATTCATCGAAAGGGCCTTGGGGTCAAAGTGAAGCTCGGTCCAATCGGGGAGTTCGGGGAACGAAGCCCAGACTGGATTTCTTCTCGGGTCATCAGACGAAATTCAGTCCCCATTGGCGGGCATTTCTTTGTTCTGCAACGATTGATTAGTGAGTTCTCTTTCACGAGTATACCGGAGATTTAGTAAGGATGAACCTACCAAATGAGGATTTTTCTCTAATCGACCTCGATCGCGAAGATCATGCAGTCTGATAAATGTGCTGATCGACTCACTGACAATAGTCAAGTCAACATCTCTCAAACCCTTCTCTGGTAGATCAAGTACTGCATCGACCCATCCCGCTCCGGCATAGTACTCGGCCATATCCTTTATGGCTTGCCTAATTAAATGAAAACTAGTCTTCGCAATTAATGCAGGGTAGCAACGCGTAGATTCTGCCCCAGAGGTCGTGGAAGGCATCAAGAAGTGATGATCATCCTCGAGATAGGAGACCATCGACAGGGAAGTGTGACTCGGGATCGAGAAAGCAGACTGTTCGTTATCCGTAGGAATCTGATTTTGTTCCTTGCTTTGGAGCTGTAGCACATCGTGAATATAAGCGTTACCTGCATGAAAGAAGGATTCGAGGAGGGAAAAGGTAGCCAAGAGAGTAGGGTTGCCGATGAACTTCGCTGATGTGAGTGAATCTGCGATGGAGTTGATGGCAGTCCGATACAATTCGCTGTTCGCCTTGCCATTGGACAAGCCCGCGGCCGGTCGAATATTTACTGGGTCATGGCCTTGACCTTCAGCTTCGTTTGGCTCGACACCCACCGAGAGCTGTTGTTCGCTGAGAGTTATGATCTCTTGGGTAAGAAATGCTATTCGAAGGTGGGAAAAGAAGTGCATGACGAGGTAAGGCCCTGCTTCACATGACTTAATTGCTGCGCGATAGAATATGGCGCCAAATCGTAACTCTGGTGGAAGCCGCTGATATTTTTGAATGATCTCACTTTTCAGCTCTTTAAGATGACCCAATCGGCTGGATCTTTCTGAGATATCGTGCACGTGTTCTTGAGCTGACTCAACGATCATGAAATCGATAGACTTCGCGTAAGCACGCATTATCCTCACCATGTGCACAAAGGAGCTTGGTTCAATGGTGCTCACGACTTTCCCGGGGTCTGCTCGTATGACTGCAATGTCTTCATTCTCTGGTATCCTCACGTGTACATCGTGTTGTTTGATACTTGGGACTCATCCTGTCCCGCTCGACAAACACGCGTCTTGGATAAATATACACCAGAATGGAACTATTTGCGATGACTTCTCAAATGCTTCTGTCGTGATCAAATCCGTTGCCGAAGCAGATTCGGGTGGTTTTTGGTCGTCTCGCATCTGTGCGCTGGTGGCAGGCGATTGGCTTATTCCACTTCCAATAGATGTCCGTTGTCGATGGAGGCCAAGCTCTTGAGCCATCCTCAGAGACATGCCGGTGAACATCCAGAGCCCTCAGCGAGAGTCAGATCTATTTTTGGTCCAGTTAAAACCTAATCTCTTACCTGCTTCATTGTTGTCTCCAAAGTCTGCGCACGAGAGTAGGAGCAGTCTGGCGACAACATCGCACGACGGAACGCTGAACAATGGCATAAGGAGTTCTTTTGATCGTTCTTGGAAAGGTAGAGAATATTCCCACCTTTTCTTGTCTTCTCCATTGACATTAAGCTGGAAGTAATCGACGAACATATCTGGAGGGCAAAACCGAGAAGAAAGAGCAGGCATTGTACAGACGAGGGAGGTAAAAGCTTCTCTAAGTTCGATGAGCCGGGCGAGGTATGCGCGATTGACAAACCATAAGTTATCGCCATAGTACTCGAAGAAAACGTCCAACAGTTTAGGTAATATCTCCTTGTTTGGCAATCCAGTAATAAGGTCAAAAACAGGGAGGGGTTCTTGAAAACATGGATCATGGACATTTGAAAAATTTCTGGGTATATCGCGGCAAGAATTGGGAGCATGTTTAACAGGAGCATTACAGCAGCTTCGGACCTTGAGTGAGATTTTCTTGAGGCCTGGAGCTATCGCTGCTACCCCCAAATGTCTGGCGTATTGCACGCTGATATGGTCTGCTTCATGCTACTGAAGCTCCGGCAAGCTTTTGCCAATATCGTCGACTAAGGTTCCTTGGGTATTGATGTTGCCGTCTATACCGTGTGCAGCATCAAGGGGCCACCATGGACGACGTCGTCATTGTATTCCAGATTGGACCAGTCGACATGAGTTTCCTCGCTCGAAAGGGCTGGCGACACCTCATCCCCCTCGGATGTTTTCTGATACTGAGACGGAGGTCCACCGCGACGCCGCAATAGGCCTATTGCATCCACTGCAGCAGTTTCCTGGTGTTTCCGTCCATCCTCCTCCGGCCACTGACAACCCTTTCCCAGTCGCGCGCAATGAACACAAGGCGTTGAAATCGAGCTGGAGGACACCGTGCCTGGATCACCTCCAATGCAACGAATCTTGAGTCTCCGACAAGGGTCACAAGCTATGCTTGAATGCTTTCTTCTGGCTGGCGGAGATGAAGTGCCTCCGCAGTCGTAGACGGTGCTGATCGAGATGGAATCCATGAAAGAGAAGCCGTCCTGCGTGTCTTCTTGGTATGCAAGATTACCTCGCCGGAGGACCATGTCGCATATCAATCCTACTTATGATTTGCCGTTCACACGAATCTGGCTCTGCAGAATGCGGGTAAGCGGCTTGACCTCGGCCTCGGAACATTTTCCATTCCCATCGCATCAAGCTTCGGCTCGACAAGTGACTTCGTGGGACAAGCTTCCCCATATCCGACGAATTCAATCGCGTGTTCTCCCTGATGGCTATCCACTCCATCCTGTAATTTGAGAAACGACCTCTTAACAATGCCCACCTTTCCCTCCAAACCCTTCCGACCCTCCCGCACCCACTCCCTCTTCAATACCTCCCTCCCCCTCAGCGAGCGCATCGGCATCCTCTACCGCCGCAAGCTCGCCACCCACCCGTTTCTTCTCTTCGGCCTGCCCTTCATCTCCCTCATGGTGCTATCCTCCTTCCTCCTCACCCCCGCCACGGCACTCCGCTACGAAAAGCACGACCGGACGAACAGAGAGGTGAGCACGAATGAAGCCCTAAATCTGGGTTTGAATAAAAGCGGTGCGGGGGAGTTGGGGGATGCGGTTGGTGGTGGGGGGACGGGCGTAATGTACAATCCTAGGAGGAGGGTTGTGCAGAAGGGGGGAATGAGTGAGAGGGATGAGTATTACGTACGTTGGCGAACTTATCAGTTGACGGGTCGAGAGTTGTGGACACATGCTAACCGCTGGTGTTTGTGCAGAAACTTATGGCCAAGGACTTGGACAGCTGGGAGCAGAAAAGAGTGGAGAGGTGGAAGGGGGAACCAGATGGGAGACTATGACCTTGTCTGGAGAAGATATGTCGTGTTTGTCTCCCACTAATGTAGTACGACACCCACAAGGATTGAAATTGGTTCTTTGTCCGTCGTGAAGTTGTAGCTTGGAGGTCCCGCCTTGTCTACAGACTGAAGAGCGATATTTCGGAGCGCAGGCTCAAAATTGGCAACGTCCACTATTTGCCGTTGGGCTGAACGGCTGTGTTCATCTTCTGTGATGGCTCTTCTCACCACGAGCAAGGTGGGATATAACGCGCACCAGGCGGTCAGACTCAAGTCCAGCCTGCTGACATTGAGATGAGAACCAAGAAATTCTGCTGCCTACAGTCTGTACTTCGGAAGGTATTGCAGCTGATGCCACTGGAAGTGAGGAAACGCACTACCCGGGTCGAATAAGGAAGAGGAAGCCTGGATTGAAGCAGGGGATGGTGGACGCGTGTGCCTACAAGACCGGCGACTACAGCCGACATTTGGTATGATTGTCGGAAGATGGAACGAAAAAGTTTGAAACGATGAATGGTATCTTTTGTACAAACCAACTATCGCTCTCTCGTCTCAGGTGGGATCAAACATATGAAAATAGAACGCCCCCTAATCTGTAGCTAGCTCAAATGGTTGCAAAGCTTCAATAGCTCAATTGAGATCTCCAATCCACCCGGTGAAATCGTCCCCCAACAATGTCTTCCATAGAAGGATAAAAAATGGCAAGAAATCTGTGTACATGTTCCCTCTGTTCCCAAACCATTAGTTCCATCCTAGGCTATTCTCCGCCATCACGGGCGGACTGATGTAAGTCCTTCCGCTTCCTCCTGTTCTCCCGCTGTTTCTAGAATCTCTTCCTTGTTCTCCGGGAGGTGTTGTACTTCTCCTGCCACCATAGGCAGCGGAACCCCGCCCGCCGGTCATGAGCGCGGAGCCCTCACCCACAAACCTCGGTTCACCGGAATCCATCATGCTGCTCGATCTTTGGTGGGCGGACCTTCTCTTCTTGTAACGTCTGGCAACGAGGAACATGGCAGCACCATACACAGCCGCACCGGCAACCACACCAACACCGATGCCAACTGACGACGGGCGGACAGGAGCAGACGAATATGCATCTGAGCCAATTGGTGCACCTTGGCCATTCCCGTCCGTACCCGTAGGGTCCGCGCCATTCGCATTGATCGGCGAACCACCATTGAGAGATTGACCGGCAAGAACTGGTATAGAAGGATCAATCATGCTCATAAGTGTTTGCACGGAGGCGGAGGGATGGTTGTAGACCTCTGAGTTGGGATTCATGAGGCCAAGCTGCAGGGGAGAAACCATGTCAGATGGGATATACGCCATGGCTAGCGTGGTGATATAGCCAAGTGAGCCAAGGGTGTTGTATGGTTGAAGATACTGCATCACGACGGCTTTGGTCGTGACGTCAATTCCATGAGAAGCACCCTGAGGAAGGTAGGAGAAGATCTGAGCGACTGCTGTGCTAGAGTTTACCACGAAATGGTAGTTGAGGCCGTAAGTGAAACCCAGCTGGATCAAGGTAGTGTTCTTAGGTTGCGCTGGGACACCACCGGCTGGTGCAATGATCTTGGGAAGAGATGTTGGCAGTATTGTTCCGGTTGCACTTGATGGAACGACAGACGTGGAAGGCGATGGAGCGACAACGATGCTGGGTGCTACTGTCAAAGAAGTTGCGCTATCTGTTCCTGTTGGTTTGATGCTCTGTGGTGGTGCGCTCGTGGCAATGACAACGGCAGGTGTCTCTGTGTTGCTCGCGGAAGCGGCAGAACCAGAAACAGTAGAGCCGGATGCAGTCGTTACAGCAGAGACGGAGCCCGATGCAGTGGCCCCAGGGATGGAAGCAGACCCTGACGAGGTGACAAGACCTGTGGCAGAGGCTGTATGAGACTCGGTGCCAGAGGCCGTCCCTGAAGTTGCAGAGGCGGTAGCGGACCCAGTGGCGTACCCAGTGGCAGAAGTCACTGAGGCTGATGGTGAGCCGCTGAGACTTGAGATTGGAATTACTGGTAAAGTTCCAGAGCTAGACGTAACTGGAACGACAGAGGACAAGTTTGATGTTTCCGGGACAGGAACGACGGAGGTTGGAAGTGCTGACGAAACACCAGCGGTGGATGCAACAGAAGTCAGAATTGATGAAACTCCTGATGGAAATGACACCGAGGTTGGCAGACCAGAGGGAAGTACCGAGGATACCGCCGTAAAAGCCGGGACAGAACTTGGTCCGCTGCCTAGGACCGAAGAAACAACGCCGCTGGAGAGCACTGGAGGCAGAATTCCGACTGGAGTCGTAGAGGATGTCGAAGATCCAGTGATCGTGGAGACCGAGACACCGGCGCCACTCGTCGGCGTTCCCAGGATAGTTTCAAGACCAACAGTGATACCGGAGGAGGTTACCAAAGGTGTGGCGGCCTGACTTAGACTAGATACAGCAGAAGAAAGTGCCGAGGTGATGGCAGGTACGACACTTGACGGCAGAAGGCCGGTGGATGATACGGCAGGAGACCCTATCGACACAGAAGAAGTAGTCAGGGCACCGCTGGTCTGTGAAGTCCCGAAGACGGGCACGATCGGAGGCACAAGACCAGTGCTTGAAGTCGTGGTTGTGGTCGCTGAAACAGGGCTACCTGTAGAACTGGATCCTGAGATTATCTCTGGTACAGTCGAAGCAGTGCCCACCAATGTTGGCGCAGCACTAGTAAGTCCTATGATACTGGTCGACAGAAGTGTGGAACCAAGACTATTTGTGGCTGTAAGAACGACAGATGATAGTGCTGAAGGAGACGATGTAACACTGGCGATAGGAGTGACAGTTGAACCCAAGGAGTCAATTGAGAGTGGAACGCTTGAGAGTGAAGTGGTTGTGCCTGCGACAACACTGCTGACTGATGTACCTGAGCCGGGAAGCGACGACGCGATGACCACGGGTGACGATTCAGTCACCGCTGTGAGACTTGTTCCTGGGGATGCAATAGATGTGACCGAGCTTGGAATTGAGGTTGCTAGAATAGAGGACTCTACTGAAGTCTGAACGGTAACGGAAGTTGGGATTATTACCGCAGACGTCTCGCCAGGTAGAGTGGTAGTGACTGAGGTAGCTACCACAACCGATGATGAGAGTATAGGAGGCAAAATTGTCACAGAAGTGGGTATCACTATCGCGGATGTCTCGCCAGACAGGGTAGTGGTGACTGAGGTAGCTACCACGACCGACAATGAGAGCACAGGAGGTGAAACTGCCACAGAAGTGGGTATCACTACCGTGGATGGCTCTCGCGGCAGGGTAGTGGTGACCGAGGTAGCTATCACGATCAATGATGAGAGTACAGAAGGCAAAACTACTGTAGAAGTAGATATGACCACTGCTGACGTCTCGCCTGGTAGGGTAGTAGTAACGTATGTAGCTACCACGACCGACGATAACATGACGGAAGGCAGTACTGTCACAGAAGTAGGTATGACCACTGCTGACGTCTCGCCTGCGATTGTGGTGGTAACGGATGTAGCTACCACAATCGACGTTGGTATAACAGACGGCAGAACTGCCATAGAAGTAGGTATGACCACTGCTGACGTCTCGCCTGCGATTGTGGTGATAACGGATGTAGCTACCACAATCGACATTGGTATACCAGACGGCAAAATGGTTACTGATGTAGGCACTACCACTGGCGAGGTCTGGCCAGCTGAAGTGATAGTGGTTGATATAGCTACAATCACTGATGTTGATTTAGCAGACGGCAAAATGGTCACTGATGTAGGCACTACCACTGGTGAGGTCTGGCCAGCTGGAGTAACAGTGGTTGATATAGCTATAATCACTAATGTTGGCTCAACAGACGACAAAACGGTCACTGATGTAGGCACCACCACTGATGAGGTCTGGCCAGCTGGAGTGACAGTGGTTGATGTAGCTACAACCACTGATGTTGGCTCAATAGAAGACAAAACGGTCATTGATGTAGGCACCACCACTGGCGAGGTCTGGCCAGCTGGAGTGACAGTGATTGATGTAGCTACAATCACTGATGTTGGCTCAACAGAAGACACAACGGTCATTAATGTGGGCACCACCACTGGCGAGGTTTGACCAGCCGAAGTGATAGTGGTTGATGTAGCTACAACCACTGATGTTGGCTCAACAGAAGACAAAACGGTCATTGATGTAGGCACCACCACTGGCGAGGTCTGGCCAGCCGAAGTGATAGTGATTGATGTAGCTACAATCACTGATGTTGGCTCAACAGAGGGTATCACGACAGGAGAGGTCGTCGCCGAAGGGGACGTGATGTCACCAGTACGCGATTCCACAGGTAAAGTAGCGGTGCCGGCGGAAGAAACCACAGTTGCGCCTGGTGATGACGACGCGATTGCAGATGTCTCAGCAGGTGGACTAGGAGCTATTGGACTCGATGGTGCCGGAATGGAAGCTGCTGAGCTCGGTGTATCTGAAATTGAGACGACTGGGCTCGGCACTGTGTTAGGAATGATGATAGGTGCGTAGGTAGGCCCCGTTGGAGCAGTGGTCGCTGAACTTGACGCGACGATAGGAACCGGTGCAGACACTGGCGACGAAGCTGGAACTGAGTCTGGAATGACAAGCGGTGCAGATGCAGGCATGGAAGGTACCGCAGGTTTGCTAGAATCGGGCACTACAGGTACGGGTGGTGAAGCTGAAGTAGAAGCGGGAGTAGAAGCCGCTGGAGGAGCTGGAGTGCCGGTGACGGGAGAACCAACCACTGAACCGGACGAATCTAATGTCACTGTCACTGGCACAACCACCACAGCCGTGGTTGAACCCGACGTAACGGCCGAGGACGCCAAACTGGGATCTGACACTACGACGGGCGATTCTTGCCGGGACGTGAGCACCTTAGAAGTCAATTGACTTTGTGCTTCAGAGCTTGTGGGCACCACCTCTGTTGATGGCGGCTCTACCCTTGTAGTGTTGGGGAAGTTGTTGATCTGCCTCTTGACCTCCTGAGGAAAGTAATACTTCGGTCGTGAGGGTGGTGTCTGTGCAGCCGGTGCAGCTTCTGCGAACGCGAGAGCTGCGAGGGCAGACAGAATGGTTAAAGTTGAGGAACGCATTTTGAATAATCAGCGATGGCAAGGCTAGGATATGCAGTAAATCAATCTACGTAGATCAGCATAAGCCCTCAAGTGAGGCACAGGGCACCACAAACCTTGGAATGGAATCGTAAACGAGCGTGCTAGTTGAACTCGGTAAAGAACTGGTGCAAAAGAGCGGAAAGGGATCGGAAATCCCAGCAATGAGTATACAGCGCAAGCGCTTTGGCGTTGAAAATCTGCTTCGAATGTTTCGAGGACGGATTGGTGTTCGTCGAAATCCACAGGTCCAGAAAGATAAGATTCGTATATCGTTCCCCGCTGACTTTCCCAACCCCTTGTCTCTCCTCAAAGCGGTGAAAGGATTCTGGGTCCTGTTGCGAAGACGTTTTCTTTGTTGCAGGCGCTCAGATTTCATTGATGTTGCCACAGATCTATTTCGATCCACTCAGTTCCCCAGACCGTCTCGCTCACCGAGACAAAGAAAATGCTCACGCGGTTTTGCGATTGACACAAAGAGCGCACTTGAGCACTTGCGTGGTCGTTACTGGCAAGCAATAGCGACGACTTTGGCTTCGTGGGTAAAAGGTGCGGTCGGCTTCGAAAGCAAGGGGTAGATCGAATATCCACAACAAAATGGCGAAACCGTTGTGTTATAGATGGTGATGAGCAGATTGGCGAAGAAGACAAAGTAATGAGCGTAAAGAGCGTTCTCAAGGTGCGAAAGCGTCAAAAAAATGAATGGACAACAGCGCGAGCGCTGTAAGATGCTGAAAGTATAGTGTTTGTATGGCTTTACTGCGACCAGAGAGCTGAGCCGCGATGTCGTCGGTCGTGAGCTTATCGGTCGTTGATGAGACGAGGACGACCAGGGCGACGGAGTGAGAGCAGAGGTGCTCAAGGGCGGTAGGCGGCGGGCGGTGGGCGGTGCTGGAGGAAAGGTGTTGAGGATCGAGGTTCAGGTCGAGGAGCATACTGGTAGACAGGTACCGCCGAACAGTTCGGGGGGGGTCTCCCTTGGTAGCCGTTAGTTTCTGTTGGCGTACCCAAATTACGCAGATTTACCAATGATACCACTAATACCAGCCTTGGACCCCGGCCACGGCACCGCGCTGTCTAGGCCCCAATCGGGAGCACTAAAGCACACCAAATCAACGTTGTGTGGCGGCTAATCTCCACTGGCTAGGAAGCATGAGAGAAGGGTCTCCTGTAGATACCGGTATTGCGGCCGAACAATGGTTCCGATAATGTTGTACCCAACGAGCAGGCTAATCGGTCACACCAACTCTTGGAGTGCTCAATTTGCGGGCCAGAGGATACCCATCACACTCCTGCAACTTCCCGGGCAATTCACCCTGTTCTCAAGCAGAGACGAGACTACTCGTATTAGGAGCACGGAGGGTTCCTGCCACGCTGCCATCGTTCATCTTCAAACGGCAGCATCAGCCTCTCATGTGAACAAGGCCTTTGTCGATCGTGTTGCGTTCCTTCTGCAAGCAGGGCCAATTCGAGTTGATCGGGGCGGCTAGGACGGATGGGCGCAGAATAAAGAATGGGGGCCAGGTGTTGGTCGTATCAATGTCGAATTTGGCTGGTCCGAGTGTATCGGGCATTTCAGTAGTTGACGACCTTTCTTTCACGTAACCAGGAGTACCGTGTACGAATACCATGCTTGCAGCAGCCACCAGCGCTGACTAGCTTGAGGGGTCTGTATGGGGCATGGCTCATGGGCATGTGGTTTACCGGCACCTAGTTCTCACGCGTATCATCAAATACAAGGGCGTCCTCAGAACGGAGAGTCTTCGCACATCCACTCCTGAAGCCTTAAGATGGAGACGTTGTTGGTGGTGTCAAATCATGTTCGCCAGAGCTATATTTGCAGCAGCTCGCTCCAGATCTTTTGTCTTTGACCTTGTTCCCTTGAAGCCGACCATGAGAATGTGGTTCTGTTGCTATCTTGAGCTCAGCTTTACCATTACCAAGCCTGTTCCTGAATCCTACGAGGCTCCCATCTTCTCCAATACTGTCCACTCCCGATGCTGCTAGACTTGGTTTATTTTGCTGTTGCCCCGCTCCCCTCCAAACTCGATATCTCTCCCACACGCGCAAAGTCCTGAATCAGCGAAGGAAAAAGGCAACTGATCTCCTGCTCAGCGCGAAATATAAGACTTGCCCAAGGTAGTAGCTAAGTACCAAAAACTTAGCGGCCCACCGATTCTCCGCTGGCGAGCAGACACATCTTGTTACACGCAAACTTCTCCTCCCGTCACCTTCCAATGGCAAACTCTCTGAGATACGTGGTTGTGACTTGCCTGCATCATCCATCCGATGATCCGATGATTGATCTCGACTTTCTATAATGGCTTTCATTATTGCTCAGGTGGTCGAACCCCGTCATTGCAGTTGGAGATGTGGCTTCCCATTCAATTCGCAAACATTCAGACGGGTAGAAGGCGCAGTCGTTTGTGTGTCGCACATGAGACATGGAGCCCGCTTTTCAAGACTACCAACCTACTAATAGCTAAACTACGGTCTATTCTATCATTCTATTATGCCGCTGGTGCCGCATCGAGTAGAAATTGAAGCCCAAGTACCATTGCTAAGTATGTCTTCTTTTTGTACATTCCATCTCCTACTGTCGCTTCCGCGGATCCTGTGAGCCTCTTCTTTCTGATCGACCCAGATCTGCAACGTTTGAGGGGGCCCTAGCGTTCCCTTATCCTCAGCGTCCTTT
>JAABUK010006315.1_pt1 | contig 17788 bp, 1 predicted proteins | sample 5559141 | NCBI WGS metagenome assembly JAABUK01 (sample SAMN10711869, study PRJNA513367) | rock metagenome | isolation source: Antarctica rocks | place: Antarctica: Victoria Land, Pudding Butte nord | collected 2016-01-03 | reverse complement strand
CGTGTGTTCGGGGGGAAGGGGGGGTTGCTTCAGTACCAGAAGAGCAGACTTGTGTATTCTTCTATGCAGCCACTCGACAAGTCGCTTGTGCAAGGAATTGTGCCAGATTCCGCAGTGATGCAGGTATGAGCGCCGGAGCTCGGGGCGCAGTCGACAGCATTGCAGCAGCCGAGGCGAGAAGGCAGGAGGGAATGACCAGTACTGCAGGTGTATCCCAATCCACATGTCAGAGGAGTGGCTTATAGGAGATTTGTTCGTTAGTGACAGCAATATTATTGGTGACCAGGGACGGAGAAGGAGGAAGATCGATAGAGGCACCGAGTGTGCTCTCTAGATCATACCGTAGTCGCCGCTCAGATATCCACACGTGTCGAGGGCGCCGCTGCTGTTACTGCTGCTGCTGTCTCGGCTGTGCAGTAACGCTCCTCGTAGAACGGGTGGGGCAGTGATCATCGGTTCCATGGCGCTGAGGGGCAGGGAGAAAGAGAAGGAGAGGGGAAAGGGGGCGGGACTTGAGTATCACGCAGGAGAGTCGTTGCTTGATGTACATTATTGCGCCACCTTCTAAATGCAAGCAATAACGATGGTTTAGAGCATATGTTTATGAAGGAGATAGACGGGAACGAGGAGGAAGAGGAGGAAAAGGAAAAGGAGGAGACAGTGATATTGCCGTTCAGCCTGTCTTTGGTCGCAGCACTTGGACTTACCTGCAGCAAAAGGTGGGCGCGAAGCGCACCTTGAAGGCTTTGCCGCCCATGAGATGCATGGACTTATTTTTACAACTCAGAAATGTTGACTATTGAGCACTAAGGTACCTTTGACTGCCATTAGGCGAGGACCTTCGCTTGGGCCGTGCCTTCCCCTTTTGGCGTGTGCAATTTATCTAAGAACCCTTGGCATAGGTACTCAGCATCCCATCCCCACGGATCTATACATTAGGATAGTAAAGTTAGTCTAGAACTACCATCTCTTTATTTTTTAGGTCATAATCCATATAAAAGATACTCCCAAGAAGCTACTCTAAAAGGTAGTCTACTTTTTATGAGTTCTTAGATATAAAAGATTTTGGTTATATCCGACTTCTACAACTTGACGAGGCTTAATTCTCCAACCATAAAATTAGAATTTGGGAAGTATTTAGGAAACTTCTAAAAAGTAGACTACCTTATAGAATAGCTTCTTAGGAGTATCTTTCATATAGATCATGACCCTATATAGTAAGGAATGGTAGTTCTAGACTAGTTTTACCATCCCAATGTATGGATCCGTGGGGATGGGATGCTGAGTACCTATGCCAAGGATTCTTAGATAAATTGCACACGCCAATTCCCGCCTCTTAGCCTTACTTTTCGATCCTTTCTCCTTACAAAACCTCAGCCTTCCAGAGATCTCGACGAAAACTGGAGTCGCTAATGGTCTAAAAGAGATCCTAGACAACAGCATTTGTCATTTGCGCAAATGAAAGGGAAGGAGCAAAGAAAAGTGGCTCTTTGTTTCTTTCCGAAGAGTGCTTTGATAATCGTGGGATAAGTCGTTGGTGATGGTGGCGTGGTGGGAGTGGGCAAAAGTGGGGGACCCTTTCGGGTTGGAGGGCACGCACACACTCTCTCACACACACGGACAATGCATCCACAAAGAACTAAGCCTGGAGCGGTGGTAGTCCGAGGCATCTTCTATCTTTCCGATGTGAATGTGGATGGGCATTATTATTGACCGTGCCTGAAGGCTACGGTCGGAACGGAAAAGGAAAGAATAAGCAACCATGGGCGGCTATAAGACGGGCGGCCACAACGATAAGGTATTCCAGACACATCGTTTTCAAAATCATACGACTTTGATAAATAGTCGTTTATATTAAAATTATAATAAGTAATTATCTATATACTATAATACCTAAATATATATTATATAAGACCTAAAATATATAAAGATCTAAATTATATAAATCGACTTTCCTTATAATATACTACTTATATCTTAAGTTAGATATGCTGATAAGCGGAATATTTCAGTACTATATTAGTGTTATAGAGGATCTATCTTCTCATAAATAGAATCCAAATTTGTAAAGCTGTAAAGCCTAGTAGATACGTCTTTTTGTTATTCGTATAGAAGTTGAAAGTTATTATAGGCATGGATTTACTAGGTATATTATATTTTAATATTCGTCCTCGGGAACGCTAAGCCTTACCTATGAATCCTATAGATCTCCTAAACACGTCTATATCTATAGATTTCATCTATATAAATAGTTAATTAATATATAAATATATTATAATATAATAGATCCTTAATAATAGTAATAATACTAGATATTTTAATTAGTCTTAGTAGCTAAGCGCTAGTCCTATTAATAACTAAATACTATTCTATTACTAGCTATTAAATATTATATAATATAATAGTAAAAATAATATTAAGAACCTTTATTAAAACGTCTTTTTAAATCTCCTTTATAATAAATTATTTAATATTTAAATTACCTATTTATATATTAGATTAATACGCTTAATTAAAAGAGTAATTTTAAAAATCTTATTTTTATTTTTAAGACCTTAATCTACCTCCCTCTTATTATCTTATATTATTACGATCGTAGGTTTTATTAAGTAGAGGCTTAGCACGGCTTAGTAATATAGGTCGACGGGTTGATATTAGCTAAGGAGTGTCGACCCGGTAAGTAGGTTATTAGAATGACAGGAACGTACGGAGGGCGATCCAGTTGATCCGGTAAGAGGTCGCCGGAATGATAAGAGCGTATAACGAGCGATCTAGGCGACCTAGTAAGCGTGCGGATTTCCTATATCTATATAAATGGCGATGTTTCCTAGTAGATAAGAGCTTTATACTTAACTTATATTATAATTCTAGTAATCTCCTAAGTATTAAATATAATACCTTATATTAGACCTATTTAATATAAGCCTACTTACCTTACTTCCTTAATACTCCTCTTTATAAGAATTAATCATAGGTCTACCTTATCTATAAATAAAATGAACTGTAATATTTTAAGTACCCTTAGAATAAGTACCTTAAAAAGTAGAGACCCCCCCCTAAGCGTCTAGAGTTCCTGACGCCTAATCATGAATAATAAGGATAGACTTAAGGTTACTAGATCCGACTTATTCTATAATAAAAGAGAAAAGCTTAAAGACTAGCTTATATAACTTCAGCTCTACTTTACTTTTAATAGATAGACCTTATTAATAGTATAATAGCCGGCCTTTATTATTACGTATATAAGAGGACGAGCTTAGAAGTAGGTTTATCCTTTACTTAAGAAGTACCTTAAGGATAAAGATAATCTAGATAATTAATATATTTAGAGCTAGATAGAAAGCTTTATATAGTTTTATATTAAGATATAATAAGTCTTTAATCCTTTAAATAAAAATAAAGTAATTATACGAGTTATTTAATACTTATCTTAAAAGAAGTCTACTATTAAGTATTCTACTCAGTTTTAATAATATATAATAAAGATAGACTAGGATAATAATATATTAATAATAATATACTACCGCGGATTAAAGTTCAATATTAAAGAAGAACTTATATAAACTAGAATATAAATCAATAATCTTGATATTCTAATAATAGAGGTTATAGAGGTTAATAATAAGCTTTATAAATTAGTAATAAAGAAATAATATAATAATAGAACCTTTAGGATAGAATAATCAGGAATCTTTACTAGTAATAGACTAGGAAGATAATAATATTAATAACGCGACCTATATAGATATATATTAATAGAACTAGACTTCGCTTAGAAATAAGATAAGGGAAAATTTAGGGGTAAGAAGTAGCTTAAAAGGGGTAAGAAAGTAATAACCTATTATAATTATAATAAACCGGGCCACTTTACTAGAGATTACTAGTTAAAGAATATAGTACCACGATTATAATTAAATATACTAAGAAGAGTTCTATATAATAAACCTTCTAAGGATCTAGAGGACTATAACTCGACCTATAAATAGATAAAGGTAAAGAAACTATTAAGGGAAGTTATAAAGAGAGAACATTATTTTAAATTTATATAAAAAGTATACTAATTTATTAAGAATCTAAAAGATTATAGAATATTACTTTAGGATATTAATATAAGAATTACGAGGTATCTTATCCTAATAAGACGAGAGGACTTGAAGCTTAAAGAAATTCTAAAGGACCTAGTCATTAATATCTAGATAGAAGTAGACTAGTTATAATAATAACTTTAAGATATTTAAGATAAGAAGATAGAATAAGAATCTTTAAATAATAACGAGGTTCTAGAGTATAGCTTAGAATATAGGTAAGAAAGTTAAAAGAGCTTAGTAGAAGAAGCGCTACGCTATAGACTTAGTAGGAATACTCTAGATAACTCTCTATCTTATACCACCGTATTATAGGGATTAAATAAAGGAAAACACTTAAAGAAAACTTATTATAAAGAAAAGCTTTACGTTAAAGACTACTGATTTATCTTAGTATACTTAGAATATAGTATTATATATTAGATAGCTTACGTTAACGACTACTGTAAGTACTACTTATAAGTTCAGATAGAACTAGGAAGATAGGTAGTAGGGGCGTCTTATAAACGGATGATCTAGAAAAACTATATAAGTAATAGTTATAACTAGTACTTAGCTAGCAAGCGACTTAACTTATAATTTCCAGGATCTACCGTAGTATAGTATAACAGTGTTAAGAATTAGCTAAAACATAGCTAAGACGCAGTGGAATACTACTTACTAGAATAGTATACTTATATACATGATAAATATAAGAAGTATTAAGAAATCAAAATAATATACGGTTTTCTTCCTAAATAGAGAAAAGAGTAATCTCTTATATCACGGGGAGATATAAGTAGATTAATATATTAATCTTAAAGTAATTCCTATATACTACTTAATATAATATATATATGAATATACCGGTATTAATTAATAGTTAACGGACTATTATAATAATAGATTCTGGAGTAACTAGTAACTTCGCTTCCTGAGATTTAGTATAGTTACTAGGCCTACTAACTTGAAAGAAGAAAGAATAGTATAACTTATAAATAGCTAACAGGTTAACGCTATTAATAAGAAGGATAGATAAGGAAATATACTCGCTACCTATAATAATTCAACGCTATTATAAGGAACTAACCTTTAATATAATTAAGATAACTACTTATTATATCATTTTAGGAATACCTTAATTAAAGAAGTATAATCTAGTAATTAATTAGAAGAAAGGAGTACTTATATTTATGAATATTAAAGATATTACTAGTATATAACCTATATATTAATAGCGGATAATAATAGATAAGAATTAGAATTAAAGACTAGTTAAAGCTTATAACACTTTAGTTTTAAAGAAGGATAACCTTAGATAAGGGTCTAACTTAATATATATTAATAAAGGTTAGCCGGATAACTAAGCTAGAGTTATTAGGGGAAATAATAAACCTCCTAATATCCTATAAGAATATAAGAAATAGATATACCTCTTTATAAAAGAGATAATAATAAAAGCTTTACCTATATATTAATCTTAAGATTATAAGATTAAACTTAAACTAGGAAAGGAACTAATATTTAGACTAATTTATATATTATTAAAAAAGGAACTTATTATACTACGCGGGTATATTAATAAAAACCTTAAAAAGGGATTTATTTAAGAATCTAAACTATTAATAAGTTATCTAATCCTCTTTATATTAAAAAAGGATAGAAAGCTTAGGCTATATATTAATTATTAGAAGTTAAATAATATTATTATCAAGAATTAATATCCTTTATTAAATATTAGCGAGCTATAGGATAGACTCTCTTAAGTAAAGATATTTATTAAGCTTAACTTATAAGGAGCTTATAACTTAATCTAAATAAAGGGAGGAGAAGAATAGAAGATTATATTTAGAACTTAATATAGATATTATAAATACCTAGTTATACTATTTAGACTTATTAATATACTAGTAACCTATTAAGTATTAATTAATAATATTATTTAAGCTTATTTAGATTATATTATAATTACTTACCTTAATAATATTTTAATTTACTTTAAAATCAAGGAAGAATATATCTAGTATATATAGGACATCTTAACCTACTTATTATAAGCTAGATTACTCCTTAAGCTAGAGAAGTATAAGTTTCATAAGGAATTAGTAGAATTCCTAGGATCTATATATTACGAGCGGGGACCTCTAGTCCTAATACTACGCCTAGCAAGGGCACTTTTCGTAACAGTTAAGTAGATTAGTTATTAAACCACTTGAACTATAATCGGGTGGATTAGTTATTAAACCACTTAAACTATAGTCAGGTAGATTAGTTATTAAACCACTTAAACTATACCTCTTAACAGGATTTCATATATCTATATAGTAGCGATGCTTTCCCTTCTAGATAGGAGCTTCGTATTTAACTCATGTTATTAACCTAGCTATCTCCTAGATACTAAACATAATATATATTATACTAGACTAGCCTAGTACGAAGCCTACCTCCCTTATCTTTAATACTCCTCTCTAAGAGATTAATCCTAGACCCTAGTCGACCCCCCTTAGATGATAGGGTCGTAACACTTTAAGCACCCTTAAGATAAGTACCTTAGGACGAAACCCTATCCTAAGCGAGTAAGGACAGCGACCTCCTACTCGTAACGAAGACGATAAAATCAGGGTTACTAAACCAGATATATACTACGGAGAACGAGATAAACTAGAGAAGTAGCTATTATAAGTATAGCTATACTTTAAGTTTAATACTATAATATAAGTTAAGTAATCCCTTTTTATCATTTCCTATTTAAGAGGGCGAGCCTAAGAGTAGTCCGCCCCTCTATTAAAAAGATACTTGGAAGACCCCGACGACGATGAAAATAAAGATATTAAGAGATAGATAGAAAGCTTCTTAAGGTTCCGCGTTAAGATATAACGAAATTTCGGACCTTCTAATGAAAATAACGTCGTGGTACGAGTAATATAATACCTTATTTAAAGGAAGTTAGCAGTAGAGTACTCTACGCAGTTTCAATAGTACTCGACTTAAACCGATTAGGACGATAAAGCACTTATAACTATATATCGAAGAGGACTTAAGGCCAATATTAAAGAAGAACTCATGCGAGTGGAAGTAGGAGTAGTAATTAACGACCTTAAAACTCTTATAAAGACTGTAACTAGAATCGATGATAGACTCTATGAGCTGGCCATAGAAAAACGATATGATAGCGGCTTGATAGGATTTCAGCTAAGTGGAAACTTCGGGGGAGGTTTCCACGTAAAGAAAACGACACACCGTGATCCTTATAAGCATGTGCCTATGGAGCTCGACTTCACATAGCAAAAAGGAAGACCCAAGGGGAAGAAGTAGTATAATAGGGATAAGAAAGTAATACTTTGCTATAACTATAGTAAGCTGGGCTATATTACTAGGAACTATAGGTTAAAAAACATGGTGTAACGACTATAGTTAAATATACTACGAAGAGTACTACTCAAGAAGAATAGACCTTCGGAAGATCCGCCCAAGGCAGAATATAACGACGAAGAACTTGACGTAATTATATATAATTTACTCGCAGTATTCGACACGCCTAAGGTAGATATCAGAGAACTCCAGTAGCGATATAAAGAATTAGAAAAGGAAGTCGTCAAGAAAGAAAAGAATATCACGCAGATAGAAGTACGACTCAAAACCATTCAAGATCGACTAAGAGAACTGGACTCTAACGACGACGGTAAGGATTAGAAGGAAAAGCCTGATTAAGGACAAGGAATTAAAGGAGACTCAGACTAGGACTACATAAGTACCAGCGAATCATCAGAAGAAGAAGAAGAAGCACTACGCTTTGGACTAAGTGACTCCGCACCTTGTGCCTCCGCGTTAACGGATTAATAGAAAGATGACTCTAAGGAACGATTAGAATCTTATCGAGAGAAAGTTTCGGATAAGCTATTGATATAAGAGTATCGTAACGATTTAAACTATCCGGAATATAGAGTCATGCACTGGAGCGCTTATGTAGATAACTATTACAAAACTTATTAGGCCGTATAGACTTACGAAGGACGGACGCCAATGACTCCCGCATGTAGACACCGTAACTGGAGAAACTATTAGAAGTTAGACTGCACGTGGCATCTAGTAATAAAAAGAGGATAAAGTTTCTTTCTAGGATATGATAATAAATGGTATCAGCACCTTTATACCTACCTTAGGCACGAGATAGATACTAAGGAATGCTACTTAACGGAATGATACGCATGCTTACACGACTAGTACTAGAAGTATATACGTTAAAAGAAGATTACTAAATTTCTCCCTGATTTAGGAAAAGAGTAATCCCTTATATTATAGGGAAGTACGAGGAGATTAATATCATGACCCTAAAAATACAACATTTGTGCTCGATAGATTACGAGATATACGTAAACGTACCGGTACAGATTAATAGGACGAATATTATTACCATAATAGATTCTGAAGTAACGGGTAACTTTATTTCTCGAACCTTAGTATAGTTAGCGGGCTTACTAACTCGAAAGAAGAAGGAGCCATATAGCTTATAAATAGCCGACGGGTTAGAACTATTAATAGGAAGTATAGGCGAAGAAACTACCTCGCTACACCTTATAATTTAACGCTACCGTGAGGAAATTTCTTTAGATATAGTTAGGATAGCCACTTATTATATCATTTTAGGAATGCCTTAATTAAAGAAGTATAACCTAGTAATTAACTGGAAAATAGGAGTACTTAGATTCAAGTGAACTAGTATTATTACTAGTATCTACCCTACACGCCGACAGCGGACGACGGTAGATAAGAAGTTAAATCGAAGACTAGTTAAAGTATATATTACTTCATCTTCGAAAAAGGATAACCTTAAGAAAAGAGGATCCGACTTAGCAGGTATTAATAGAGGTTAGTAGGGCTAAAAGGAAGCTAGAGTTCTTAGAGGAGATGATAAACCTCCTAATATCTTATAAGAGTATAAGAAATAGATATATCTCTTTATAAAAGAGATAATAGCAAAAGCTTTACCTATATACTAATCTTAGGATTATGAGATCGAACTCGAACTAGGAAAGGAATTAACGTTTAGACTAATTTATATATTATTAGAAAAGGAACTTATTATACTACGCGGGTATATTAATAAGAACTTCAAAAAGGGATTTATTTAAGAATCCAAATCACTAGCAGGATATCTAATCCTCTTCGCCCCGAAAAAGGATAGGAAACTTAGGCTATACGTCGACTATCGGAAGTTAAATAATATTACTATTAAAAATCGATATCCCTTACTAAATATTAGCGAGCTACAGGATAAACTCTCTCAGGTAAGGATATTTACTAAGCTTGACTTACGAGGAGCTTATAACTTGATCCGAATGAAAGCCGGAGAAGAATAGAAAACTATATTCAGGACTTGATACGGACATTACGAGTACCTAGTTATGCCATTCGGACTTATTAACGCACTAATAACCTGCTAGATACTAGTTAATAATATTATTCGAGCCTATTTAGATCGTACCGCGATTACTTACCTCGATGACATTTTAATCTACTCTGAGACTAAGGAAGCATATATCTAGCATGTATAGGACGTCCTAACCTGCCTATTACAAGCGAGATTACTCCTTAAGCTAGAGAAGTACGAATTCCATAAGGAGTTAGTAGAATTCCTAGGATTTATGGTAAGTACCACAGGTATTCGCATGAGCCCTGAAAAAATTAAGGCTATCGCAGAATAGCCTATATTATATGACGTGAAATCAGTCTAAAGCTTCTTAGGATTTATGAACTTTAATAGAAGGTTCATTGAAGGGTATTTAAAAGTAGCCCTACTACTTATAGATATAACTAAGAAGGAGAAGGGATTTCAATAGGAATCCAGTTAGTAAAAAGTATTCACGATATTAAAGGAGGCCTATTAAAATCCACTAGTACTTTATACCTTCCGGGTAAACGAACCTGCTCGTATTGAAATAAATGCCTTAGATCTTGTAATTAGCGCCTATCTATATCAGGAAAAGGATGGTAAATGGCACCTAATTACCTACTACTCGCGAAAGATGTCGGTAGTAGAATAGAACTACGATATTTACGATAAAGAACTATTAGTAGTAGTATACGCGCTTTAGAATTAAAGGGTATATATAGAGAGTTATTTAGAACTCACTATCTATACTAACTATAAGAACCTCTTGAACTTCACTATAACTAAGGAGTTAAATCGAAGATAAGTCCGTTAGTTAGAATTACTAGGATAGTATAAGTTCAAGATACTATATACCCTAGGAAAAGATAATGGCCGAGCAGACGCCCTAAATAGGCGGTTAAACCATATAGAATCTAAGGATACCACGGAGAAGCCAATTCTCAAATAAGAAAAGGACGGATCGCTGGTACTAACATAGACGTTGGCAGTAACCACGCGAGTCTCAGTCCAGGATATTACGCTAACCCTGAAGGAAGGCTATATTAACGATAGCTTAGCTATATAGCTAAGAATCTAGTAACTAGGATAAGATCTCCTCTAGTATAAAGGAAAAACGTACTTGCCGGAGAAATACGCTAAAGAGGTAATCCGGGATCACCACGATAATCCTTTATAAGGATATCCAGGAGTCTCCAAGATAATGGAACTCCTCCAACGAGAGTATACGACGCCACGACTGCGTACGCACGTTAAGAAGTACATCAAAGAATATATTCAATGCCAGCAGAATAAGTCTGCACGCCACGCCAAATATAGGTAAATATAGTTTACACTAGTTCCGGACACACTATAGAAAGATGTAATAATGGATTTCGTTATTAAACTACTAAAATCGAAAGATCTAGTTATAGGTAATACCTTTAACTCGATAATAGTAATTATCGATAAATTAATAAAGTATACGATCATAATTCCTTATAAAGAAACGTATAAGATATATTAGCTAGGATTCATCCTTTTAGATAAGCTAATAAAAGATCACGGTATACCGGAGTCAATTACATTAGATAGAGACAGACTCTTCACCTTATATTACTAGAAGACTCTGATCGCTATAATCGGGACTAAATTACGAATATCAACTGCCTACCACCCGGAAACAGACGGTTAGACAGAACGCATAAACCAAACGATAGAAGTATACCTGAGATACTATGTCAGTTATAAACAGAGTAACTGGGTATCACTACTTCTAATAGTATAACTGGCAATTAATAATAACAGATCGGATATAACCGGACTATCTCCGTTCTTTATAAATTACGGAAGACATGCTAACTTGTTTCTAGAACCAAAAGAGGGTTCCAGGGCAGAAAAAGCAACGGTATTAATATCTAACATGAAGAGACTGCATAACCACATGCAGAAGATAATCAGCGAGGTCAACACCAAGACTCAGCAACGAGTCAATAAGAAAAGAAAAATGTATCCTTAGCTGAAGGAGGGAGATAAGGTTTACCTTTACACAAAAAACCTAGAGAGTAAGAGGCCAAGCAAGAAACTAGACTATATTAAAGTTAGACCATTTTTAATTAAGTAAGCCAGAGGACCTATTAACTATAAATTATAGTTACTACCCGACGCTAGAGTATACCTAGTGTTCTATGTCTCTTTGCTAGAACCAGCCGACTCTAAAATACTAATCCAGGAAGATTAGAAGTATGAGGCTAAGACCGAAGAATACGAGGTTAAAAAGATCCTAGAGTAGAAGGATTAGAAATACCTTATTAAATAGAAGGACTACGAGGAATCAGAAAATACCTAGGAGCCTGTCAGGAACCTTAGGAACTGTTAGAGCCTTTTATAGTAATTCCGCTAGCATCTATAAGAGTATTTTAATTGAAATCCGGAGGGATTTCCACTTACTCTAAAGAAACGTTGAAAAGGAAATCGTTTAAGTCGGGATTAATAGCTTACTTATCCGCTTTAATCTCTTTAATATTTCGTAGCTCGCCTTTAATTATCTTAAGCTTTTATTTCTCTAAAGCTTTAACCTCGACTTAAAGTTGATTAAGCTTTACGAATATTTCCTTAAACTCCTTAGCCTTTTCCTAACGCTTCTTTTCAATCCTGGCCTATTAAGTAGGTGAGAAAGGTACTAGGTTATAGCTATAACTAACACGGGCGCATTCAACGTAATAATCGGAAGAACCCCCTACCTTATACTTCTTAGGACGATTCGCCTTATCATAGTTCTTGTAAACGCGCATTAGAACTATTAGAATGACGGATGATATTAAATTATAATAACGGAATGAACTAGAGAGTTTATGTCTATCGGCAGGTATATTAGAAGTAAAGACCATCGGGATAATAATTCTTAGGAGGGGAGCTAATATTATAAGCGGGGACCTCTAGTCCTAATACTACGCCTAGCAAGGGCACTTTTCGTAATAGTTAAGTGGATTAGTTATTAAACCACTTAAACTATAGTCGGGTAGATTAGTTATTAAACCACTTAAACTATAGTTAAGTAGATCAGTTATTAAACCACTTAAACTATACCTCTTAGCAGGATTTCATATATCTATATAGTAGCGATGCTTTCCCTTCTAGATAGGAGCTTCGTGCTTAACTCATGTTATTAACCTAGCTATCTCCTAGATACTAAATACAATACATATTATACTAGACTAGCCTAGCACGAAGCCTACCTCCCTCGTCCTTAATACTCCTCTCTAAGAGATTAATCCTAGACCCTAGTCGATCCCCCTTAGACGATAGGGTCGTAATACTATAGTAAGTACTACAGGTATTAATATAAGCCCTGAAAAGATTAAGGCTATAATAGAATAGCCTATACTATATAATATGAAATTAGTCTAGAGCTTCTTAGGAATTATGAACTTTAATAGAAGATTTATTAAGGGGTATTCTAAGATAGTACTACTACTTATAAATATTATTAAGAAGGAGAAAGGATTTTAATAGAGATAGAGTTAGTAGAAAGTATTTATAATATTAAAAGAAGCCTATTAAAATCTACTAGTACTTTATACCTTTTAAGTAAATGAACCTGCTTATATCAAGATAGATACCTTAGATCTTACGATTAGCGCCTGTCTATATTAGGAAAAGGATAGTAAATAGTACCTGATTACCTACTACTCGCGAAAGATATTAATAATAGAATAGAATTATAATATCTATAATAAGGAATTATTAATAGTAGTATACGTACTTCAGAATTAAAAGATATATATTAAGAGTTATTTAGAACTTATTATCTTTATAGATTATAAGAACCTCTTAAACTTTATTATAATTAAGAAGTTAAACTAAAGATAAGTCTAATAGTTAGAATTACTAGGATAGTATAAATTTAAGATATTATATATCCTAGGAAAGGATAATAGTTAAGCGGACGCCTTAAGTAGATATATGAATTATATAGAATCTAAGGACATTATAAAGAAGCTAATTCTTAAATAAGAAAAGGACGGATTACTAGTACTAATATAAAGCTTAATAGTAATTATATAAATTATAGTCCAGGATATTACGCTAATCTTAAAGGAAGGCTATATTAATAATAACCTAGTATTATAGCTAAGGGATTAGTAGCTAGGATAAAAGCTACTCTAGTATAGGAGAAAGATGTACTTACCTAAGAAATACGCTAAAGAAGTAATCTGGGATTACTATAATAATCCTTTATTAGGATATCTAGGAATCTTTAAGATGGTAGAGATCCTCTAACGAGAATATATAACGCCGCGACTACGGACGCACGTTAAGAAATACATCAAGGAATGTATTTAATACTAGTAGAATAAGTCTATATACTACGCTAAATATAGGCAAATATAATTTGCACTAGTTCTAGATATACTATGAAAAGATATAATAATAGACTTTGTCATTAAGCTATTAAAGTTAAAAGACCTAATTATAAGAGATACCTTTAACTTAATAATAGTAATTATTAACAAGTTAATAAAATATACGATCCTGATTCCTTATAAGGAAATATATAAAGTATATTAGCTAGGATTCATCCTATTAGATAAGCTAATAAGGGATTATAATATACCTTAATCTATTATATTAGACAGGGATAGACTCTTTACCTCTTATTATTAGAAGACTCTAATCGCCGTAATTAGAATAAAGCTATAAATATTAACCGCCTACTATCTAGAAATAGATAGTTAGATAGAACGTACTAATTAAATAATAGAAACGTACTTAAGGTATTATATTAGTTATAAGTAAAATAACTAGGTCTTATTACTCCTTATAATATAATTAGTACTTAATAACAAGAGATTAGATATAATTAAACTATCTCCATTTTTTATAAATTATAGAAGACACGCTAACTTGTTTCTAGACCCGAGAGAGGGTTCTAGGGCAGAAAAGGTAATAGTATTAATATCTAATATAAAAAGATTATATAGTAATATATAATAAATAATTAGTAAGGTTAATACTAAAACTTAATAATAATTTAATAAAAAGAGAAAAATAAATCCTTAATTAAAGAAAGAGGATAAAGTATACCTTTATATAAAAAACTTAAAAAGTAAGAGACTAAATAAGAAACTAGATTATATTAAAGTTAGACCATTTTTAATTAAATAACCTAAGGGGCCTATTAACTATAAGTTATAATTACTACCTAATACTAGAGTATACCTAATATTCTATATCTCTTTACTAGAGCTAGCCGACTCTAAAATATTACTTTAAGAAAGTTAGAAGTTTAAGGCTAAGACTAAAGAATATAAGATTAAAAGGATCCTAGACTAGTAGGATTAAAAATACCTAATTAAGTAGAAAGGATATAAGGACTTAAAAAATACCTAGGAACTAATTAAATATCTTAGGAATTATAAGAACCTTCTATAATAGTTTTATTAAAGAATAGACTAGAGGATAACTAGTTAAGTATCTCTAGAGATATATTAATATTTAGGAAGTTATCTATTAACGACGCTCTTATAATACATCTCTAGACCTCTTATACCTTCTCTAGATCCTTAAATCTTTCTAACTCTTTAATATCACTTAAACTATTATTAAATATTCATTATTCCTTCTCTTTAAGGAAACGCTTCTGCGCCCGCAGGCGCTTAAGCTTCGATTACTTAACACGAGTAACTTCATAGGTAACGCGAGCGGTCTCGTTAGTAGCCTCCTAGGAAGCCTCCGTCTTAACCTCCTCCCATTTAAGCTTTTCTATAGCCCTATTAATATTACTGAAATTAATTACCGGCTTAACTAGTTCATACTTCTTTCTAGTACGAATATACTTATTATACTTCTAAGATAAAGAAGAAAGTTAATACTCCCTCTATAATTAAGTATAATGAATATAAGTAATTATAGCTAAGATACCCGTATAAAGAACTTACTCTACTAAGGTTAAACGCTAAGAAGTCTTCTACGAAGGCATAGGTACATCTTTAAGGATAAAGAAAGAAAAGGAAGGCGGGATAGTATTATAATCATAGGTTTTATAAAATAGAGGCTTAGCATAGCTTAATAATATAGGTTAATAGATTAATATCAGTTAAGGAGTATTAACCTAGTAAGTAAGTCGTTAAAACGATAGGAACGCACGGAGAGCGATCCAGTTAATCCGGTAAGAGGTTACTAGAATAATAGGAGCGTATAATAAGCGATCTAGGTAACCTAATAAGCGTACGGATTTCCTATATCTATATAAATAGCGATGTTTCTTAATAGATAAGAGCTCTATACTTAACTTATATTATGATTCTAGTAATCTCTTAAGTATTAAATATAATACCTTATACTAGACCTATTTAATATAAGCCTACTTGCCCTACTTCCTTAATACTCCTCTTCACGAGAACTAATCATAGGTCTACCTTATCTACGGACGGAGTAAATCGTAATATATATTACCTTAGAAAATATAATATTAAACTTTACTTAAGAATCTCCTTTAAGATCTTAATATTATAATATAATATACTTAATTAAATATTATAAAAGAATAGCTCCTAATAGATTTTAAATATATCTTTAAATAAATAAAGGTATAATTAATATATCTTATATCTTAACTTTATAAATTAACTACTTAAGTACTAATAAAATACCTTTAAAAAAAGGTAATAAGATAGTTAAAAGAGATAGTAAAAATATAAATATTACTTCTACCTTTACCTCTACCTCCTACTATTAAAGTAAAGATATTAATAATTTAAGAGGTATTACTTATAATACCTTTATTATTAATAAATTAAGTATTACCTTTAATACTATTATTATTAACTTATTAATTAATATTACCTCTACTACCTATTTATTAGCCTAGAATATATATAATGATTAATAATTTATATATAAGATACGCCCTATTTATAAGATTAATAACTCCTATTTACTTAATAGTCCTTCTTATTATATTAATTAAAGATTTATATATAAAGTTTTATAAATTAATAGTTAAGATATTATTAATAATAATAATATAGATAATTATTAAGATATCTGTATTAAAGGGGCTTAACTTAGTAAAAGATATATTAAAGTTTAAAAACTTAATAATTAATTCCTTTTAATCTTTTATAGTTTTTAATAAATTTATTTAAAATTTAATTAAGTAAAATATTAATCTTATTCTTTAACTTACTTTTTAATAATATATATATTAATTACCTTTATTTTTTATAAGCTTTAAGATATATTTCTTTCCTATTATTAAATTTACTTTATAATTTAACTATTATTATCCTAACCTTATTATTATTATTAAAGTAACTCTATTTTTAATATACTTAATAAAAGGTTAATTTTCTTTAATCCTTCTTTCTTTTATTTTTATATATAAAATAATAGATAAATGTATATATAAAGACTTTTAATTAACTACTTATATAATTAAAGTACCTTACTAACTTTATAATAGTAAGGATACTATCTTTCTTAAAAATAATAGTAATTATTATAGATATAAATTTACTAGGTATATTATATTTTAATATTTATCCTTAGGAATATTAAGTCCTACCTATAGATCTTATAAATCCTGTAAATATATCTATATCTATAGATTTCATCTATATAGATAGTTAATTAATATATAAATATACTATAATATAATAGATCCTTAATAATAGTAGTAATATTAGATATTTTAATTAGTTCTAATAATTAAGCGCTAATCCTATTAATAGTTAAATATTATCCTATTATTAGCTACTAAGTACTATATAATATAATAATAAAAATAATATTAAGAACCTTTATTAAACCCTCTTTTTAAATCTCTTTTATAATAAATTATTTATATATTAAATTAATATACTTAATTAAAAGAGTAATCTTAAAAGTCTTATTTTTACTCTTAAGATCTTAATCTACCTTCCTCCTATTATCTTATATTACTTTAAAAAATATAATATTAAACTTTATTTAAAAACCTCCCTTAAGATCTTAATACTATAATATAATATATTTAATTAAATATTATAAAAGAATAACTTTTAATATATTTTAAATATATTTTTAAGTAAATAAAGGTATAATTAATATATCTTATACCTTAATCTTATAAACTAGCTATTTAAGTACTAGTAGAATACCTTTAAAAGAAGATAGTAAGATAATTAAAAGAGATAATAAAGATATAAATATTACCTTTACCTTTACCTCTACCTCTTATTATTAAAGTAAAGATATTAGTAATATTATTATTATTAATAATCTAAAGAGTATTACTTATAATATCCTTATTATTAATAGATTAAGTATTACCTCTAATACTATTATTATTAACCTATTAATTAATATTACT
>JAABUK010006314.1_pt1 | contig 17790 bp, 19 predicted proteins | sample 5559141 | NCBI WGS metagenome assembly JAABUK01 (sample SAMN10711869, study PRJNA513367) | rock metagenome | isolation source: Antarctica rocks | place: Antarctica: Victoria Land, Pudding Butte nord | collected 2016-01-03 | reverse complement strand
GCAGTGTCAGTAATCAATAATCAACAATTGTATGTGGATAAATATAAAAAAGCAGCATAAATAATAGAAAAAAATGCAGCAAAAAGTTTTGGCGGTATCATAGCAATCACTCACTTGTACAGCAGATGTTCTATTCGGCTTTTATAAAGTAATTTGTAAATAAGGTTAAAATGAAGCATAAGGTTAAAATAAATAATATCGCAAGCGACCAGCAGAGATTTTAAGATTAGATACCTTTATATAAAAATAGTTTATGGAAGTAAAAGAGACTATTCCCACAGGAAGGTTTAACAAAGTACAACTGGAGCTGCTGAAAATGTTTTCAGCCGATATTCCTGAAAAAGACTGGGAAGCAATAAGAGATTTTGCACATCAGTATTTTGCTGCAAAAGCGACAGAAGAAATGGACAAATTATTTGAAGAAAATGGATGGGGTGATGAAAAAATTGAAGAATGGTCAAAAGCTCATTTTCGCACACCTTACCACCATAAATGAAAATAGTAATAGATACAAATATTTTGTTAGTTTCTATTCCGGCTCATTCTAAATACAGACCAATATTTGATGCGTATTCAAAAAGAAAATTTACACTTGTAATTACCACGGATATTTATTTTGAATAAATAGAAGTATTAGAGAAATTGTCTGCTAAAGGTGTCTCAAATTACATTGATGACTCTTTGGTTTTTGCCAGAAACGTCATAACAACTGAAATTTATTTATTTCTGGAATCTAATTACCATTGACCCGGATGATAACAAATTTATAGATGCTTATGTAGCTGCCGATGCAGATTACCTTGTTACAAATGATGCTCATTTTAATGAAGCTAAGAAGGTAAATTTTCCGCTTGTTAACATTGTTTCTGCTAATGAGTTTGTGGAAATTTTAAAAAAGTACAATAAATAACTAAAAGTACAAGAGCTACAAGTGTGCGACGCAACAAAAGCTAAAATAGAATTACAAATGATGACTACCAAAGAAAATATATTATCACCAATCGGCAAAGACGCAGCCGGACCAAACGAGTACGGTTACTACGGCAAATTCGGCGGAGCTTACATTCCTGAAATGCTGCATCCAAACGTGGAGCAGCTAAAGACAAGGTATCTGGAAATTATGGCAGAAGCTTCTTTTCAACAGGAATACCGTGACTTGCTGAAAGATTATGTCGGCAGACCAACACCGCTATTTTTTGCAGACCGGTTAAGCAAACAGTTTAACACACAAATATTTCTGAAGCGTGAAGACCTTTGCCATACCGGAGCACATAAAATAAACAATACAGTCGGACAGATTTTGCTCGCGCAAAGACTTGGCAAAACACGGATTATTGCAGAGACAGGTGCAGGGCAGCACGGTGTGGCAACGGCAACAGTTTGTGCATTAAAAGGTATGGAATGTGTTGTCTACATGGGTGAAGTTGACATTGAGCGACAGGCACCGAATGTTGCCCGCATGAAAATGCTCGGAGCAACCGTAGTTCCGGCAAAAAGCGGCAGCAGAACATTGAAAGACGCAACGAACGAAGCTATTCGCGCCTGGATAAATGAACCTGTGCATACACATTATATCATTGGCAGTGTCGTAGGCCCGCACCCTTATCCTGATATGGTTGCAAGATTCCAAAGTGTGATAAGTGAAGAAATCAGGTGGCAGCTAAAGGAAAAAACAGGAAGCGAATTGCCCACACAAGTAATTGCATGCGTAGGCGGAGGAAGTAACGCTGCAGGTGCTTTCTATCATTTTATAGACGAACCTTCGGTAAAGCTTGTAGCTGTTGAAGCTGCCGGTCATGGAGTAAACAGCGGTATGAGCGCAGCTACAACACAACTTGGCCGCTCCGGTATTTTACATGGCAGCAAAAGCCTGGTTATGCAAACCGAAGACGGCCAGGTTGTAGAGCCGCACAGCATTTCTGCAGGTCTCGATTATCCCGGCATCGGCCCCATGCATGCTCATTTGTATGACAGCGGCCGCGGTATTTTTTTGAGTGTTACCGACAGCGATGCTTTACAGGCAGCATTTGAGCTTGCTAAACTTGAGGGAATTATTCCGGCTTTGGAGACTGCACATGCTTTTTCAGCATTGAAGCAGTTGAACTTATCAGAAAAGGATGTCGTTGTTATTTGTTTAAGCGGCAGAGGTGACAAAGATTTGGCGACCTATATGAAAGCAATGGAATAACCTCATCCTCGGTACTTCTCCTTTAGGAGAAGGAAGTTGCCCTGTAACTATCATGGGCTTTTGTTGGAACAATTTTAAACAGTAATTTTCTTTTCGTTATAAATTTCAAATCCTTTATGGCAGCGTACCACAATAATCTCCATAAGAACGCAAATCCTAAGTTGTACGAGTATGGAAGAATGCTTAGAAAGGAGACGACAGAAGCGGAACAAAAATTATGGGAACACATTAGAGGTAAAAAGCTAAATGGATTAAAATTCAGACGTCAGCATCCTCTTCATAATTACATTGCTGATTTTTATTGTCACGAGAAGAAATTAGTAATTGAAATCGACGGAGCAGTTCACACGACAAAAGACAACGCAGAGTATGATAAAGGAAGAACGTATGAATTAAAAGAGTTAGATGTAACAGTAATAAGGTTTTGGAATGATGAAGTAATGAATGATATTGAAGCAGTACTGAAAAAAATCATAGAAAAAGCTGAACGAATGCAGTAAACAGGAAGACGATAAAAAAAATACAAAGTGTTAGTACAAAAGTAAAAAATATAATAAATGCATCATCTCCCTCTCCTAAAGGAGAGGGATAAAGGGTGAGGTAAAAAAATACGATGACAAGAATAGAAGAATTATTCAAAAACAAGCAGCAAAATATTTTAAATGTTTATTGTACAGCAGGCTATCCAAAATTACATAGCACCCTTGAAGTAATGCAGGCTTTACAAAACAACGGCGCAGATTTAATAGAACTTGGTATGCCCTACAGCGACCCTTTAGCTGATGGCCCTGTAATACAGGAAAGCGGTGCCAAAGCAATTGAAAACGGAATGACTATTTCTAAGCTTTTTGAACAATTAAAAAATATGCGTAATCCTGACTCCCCTTTAGGGGTTGGGAGTATTCCCGTTATTTTAATGGGTTATATGAATCCTGTTTTGCAATATGGCTTTGAAAACTTTTGCTCTAAAGCCGCTGAAGTCGGGATAGACGGATTGATACTGCCTGATTTGCCGATGTATGAATATGAAAGTGAATACGGAGAAATCATAAAGAAATATGGATTGAACATAATTTTCCTTGTCACGCCTGAAACCAAAGAAGAAAGATTAAGAAAAATCGATGAATTAAGCACTGGCTTTTTGTATGCCGTTTCCTCTTCTTCAACTACCGGCAGTAATAAAGATATTAATAATTCACAGCCTTTTTTTAAAAAACTTAATAATATGCATCTTAAAAACCCTGTTCTTGTTGGTTTTGGAATTAAGGACAAACAAACTTTTCAGGAAGCTTGTGAGTATACAAACGGTGCAATTATCGGAAGTGCATATATCAAAGCGTTAGGAAATGGTCAGGATGTAAATGTTACAACAAAAGAATTTTTGGAAACAATTGTCTGAACCTGGATTTGGAAGGATTAAAATGATTATTTGGAAAATCATTTATTTCCTTAAATCCCCCTAAATCTTATAAATCATGGTTCTGAAAATAGTTAAATACAATGCCGGCAATATTCAATCAGTGCTATTTGCATTGGAAAGAATTGGCATACAGGCAGAGGTTACAGATGATATCGAAAAACTGAAATCTGCAGACAAAGTAATTTTTCCCGGAGTCGGTGAAGCAAGCACTGCAATGAATTATTTAAAAGCAAGAAATCTTGACAAGGTTATTAAAGAATTAAAACAACCTGTTCTTGGTGTTTGTCTGGGAATGCAGTTAATGTGTGATTCAAGCGAGGAAAATGAAACTGAATGTTTAGGAATTTTTAATGAACGTGTAAAAAAGTTTGTACCAAACCAGTTAGAGGAGGATACCGTTAAAGTACCACAAATTGGATGGAATAACATATATGATACAAAGACGCAGCTCTTCAAAGATTTGCCCGGCGACTATTGTTATTTCGTTCATGGATACTACGCACCTTTGACTGAAAACACAATTGCCGCTGTAAATTATATTCAACCTTATAGCGCAGCCTTACATAGAGATAATTTTTATGGCGTTCAATTTCACCCCGAAAAAAGTGCTGATGTGGGAGAAAAAATTTTAAAAAACTTTATACTGAGTATACTATGATTGTGATTCCGGCAATAGATATTATTGAGGGCAAGTGTGTAAGGCTGACTCAAGGTGATTATTCTAAAAAAACCATTTACAATAAAAATCCTTCAGATGTTGCAAAGCAATTTGAAGATGCAGAAATAACGAGGCTTCATCTTGTAGACTTAGATGGAGCAAAAGCAGGAGCAGTTAAAAACTGGAAAGTGCTTGAAGCAATTGCAGGAAAAACAAAACTTATTATTGATTTTGGCGGCGGAATAAAAACTGAAAAAGATGTAAGCATAGTTTTAGAATCCGGCGCTGCCTATGCAACTGTTGGAAGCATCGCTGTAAAAGATGAAACAACATTTACAAACTGGCTCGAAAAGTTTGGCGCAGATAAATTCATTTTAGGTGCAGATGTAAAAGATGAGAAAATAGCAATTAGCGGCTGGCTTGAGACGACAGATATCTGGATTTATGATTTTATGGAAAAATATATTAATAAAGGAGTTCAGCAAATATTTTGTACAGATGTAAGCAAAGACGGAAAGATGGAAGGACCTTCTATAGATTTGTATAAAAATATTATCTCAAAATTTCCCTCTCTTCATTTTATAGCAAGCGGAGGAGTAAGTTCATTGTCAGACGTTGACCAGTTACAGGAAATAGGATGTAAAGGTGTGATAATTGGAAAAGCTATTTATGAAAATAAAATTTCTTTGCTCGAATTGAAACAATTCAAGCCCTAAATCCCTGAAGGGACTTTTTAAAAATTAAAAATGAAAGATGATATAAATAATAATCACGACATCACTGGCTCCCCTTTAGGGGCGGGGGGGCTTCACGGTGGGCTGACTAAAAGAATAATACCGTGCTTAGACATCAAAGATGGTCGTACTGTAAAAGGCGTCAATTTTGAAAATATTCGTGATGCAGGCGATGCCGTAGAGTTAGGTGCATTGTATGCAAAACAAGGGGCTGATGAACTTGTTTTTCTTGATATTACCGCAACTGTTGAGAAGCGTAAAACATTAAGTGAACTCGTCAACCGCATTGCTCATAAAATCAATATCCCGTTTACTGTTGGCGGTGGAATCAGCAGCGTGGAAGATGTAAGTGTTTTGTTGCAAAACGGAGCAGATAAAATTTCAGTAAATACAGCAGCTTTTAAAAACCCTCAATTGCTTAATCAACTTTCTAAAGAATTTGGCTCTCAATGTGTGGTTTTGGCAATTGATACAAAACAGGAAGAAGACGGCAAATGGTATGTCTACCTTAACGGGGGAAGAACCAAAACTGAAACCAAATGTTTCGAATGGGCAAAGGAAGCAGTTGACAGGGGAGCCGGAGAAATTTTATTAACTTCCATGAATAACGACGGAACAAAAAAAGGTTTTGCATTGGATATTACTGAAAAGCTTTCCGTTAATTTACCTGTTCCCGTAATTGCATCTGGCGGAGGCGGAACAATGGAGCATTTTGTTGATGTATTTAAAAAAGGAAAAGCTGATGCAGCATTAGCAGCAAGTATTTTTCACTTTAAAGAAATAACTATTCCTGAATTGAAGGGATATTTGAAAGAGAAAGGAATGATCGTTCGGTTGTAAATAGTAAATTACGGTAATTTTTTTGTTGTGGGCAATTTTATTAGACCTGCCAGACCTTAACTCAAAAAATGGATACAAAAGACTATATTTTAAGTACAGGTATCGTAGTATCAATTGTAGTTAGTTTAATTACACTTTCATTAGGATTTAAAAATCGCCGTAATGCATTAAGAGAACATCTTTATAAAGAGCAGATAAGCTTTTTTTCAAAGTTTCTGTTGGGTGTTAACAAATTAAATTTCGAAATCGAGGGTTTGATAAATATTTCTAGTAAAAGAAACAATAATAACTTTTATGAACTTTTAGAAACAGTAAGTTTTGATTATTATAATTATGAATTTTTTATTCCAACTGAAATTTCTGGTTTAATACATAATTTAATTTTTAAAGCAGATGGATTTTATTTGGTGTACGTAAGTACAGATGAAGCTAAAATTAGAACGACTTATTCTAATTATTTTAAATCATATACCGACATGTTAAACCACATAAAAGATTTTATCGGTACGAATGAGTTGTCAAAAGAAAATTCAATACTTCACTCGCAAAGTGAAATGCCAAAGAATAGGATTTTAAAGTTGCTAATTGAAGTTTCGCAAAAGACAGGTTTAAATAGCCTTTAAAACTGCCTACAATAGCCGGTTTTGTTGATACAAGCATTTTTCTATCTTATTCTACAAATTCGAAAAATCCCGCAAATGCCGGGTTTACATAAAGAAAAGATGAATAATAAAAAAAAAGTACAAGAGTGCGACGCAACAATGCTTAATTGAAAATCTGACGCTGGTTACCAAAAAATAAATAAGTGAATATAAACTTTGAAAAATACACTAACGGACTAGTGCCTGCAATTATTCAGGATAACGCAACCAATAAAGTGCTGATGCTTGGTTTTATGAATGAAGAAGCATTAGCTAAAACCCAGGAAACCGGCAAGGTTACTTTTTACAGCCGCACCAAAAACCGCCTCTGGACAAAAGGGGAGGAAAGCGGTAATTTTTTGTTTTTAAAAGATTGCCTCCATGATTGTGATAACGACACTATTCTTATTAAAGCCGAACCTGTCGGCCCTGTCTGTCATACCGGCGCCGATACGTGTTTCAATGAAATAAACAAACCAGATAATTTTCTATCACACCTTGAGGGAGTGATAGAACAAAGAAAAAACGTGCCTTCGGATCAATCTTATGTTTCTTCACTTTTTAATAAAGGAATAAATAAAATAGCCCAAAAAGTTGGCGAGGAAGCTGTGGAAGTAGTGATAGAAGCAAAGGATGATAATGAGGAATTATTTTTAAACGAATCTGCAGACCTGCTGTTTCATTATTTGATTTTACTTAACGCAAAAGGCTATAAATTGCAGAATGTTATCGAAATTTTACAAAAGCGCCATTCTAAGTAATATGAAACGATTATTGCCTTTTTTACTGTTTCCTCTTTTTTCTTTGGGGCAAAACTTAAATGACTCAACTGCCAAAGGTAATTTTTCAATTACCGGAAACATAAAAGGACTGCCGGACAGCACAATGGTTTTCCTGGCAAGGCCGGGACAACCTTCTGATGTTCTTGCAACTGCTTATTCGCAAAAAGGTAAGTTTAACCTGTTTGGAAAAATAGCAGATGAAGATATTTATCAATTAAATTTTATTGGTTATCCAAATCAGTCAGATGTATTTTTAACCCCGGCTAATCTGTCTGTGACAGGTGATGTAAAAACCCTTAAAAAACTTACTTATCAGGGATCAGTGGCACAAAATGATTATCAATCGTATACTTTACAATTTGACGCGCTTAAAGAAAGACTGGCAAAATTAGCGGGCATCATTAACAAAACTCCCGAAAGCAAAAAAAGAGACTCACTTATAAATATTTTTGAAAAAAACAAGCAAAAAGTGCTTGACCAGGTTGAGCTGTTTGTAAAGTCCAAACCTGCATCTCCGGTTACCTCTTTTATCATTTATGTTACCAGTCCTGTAAATAATGATATGAGTGCTCTTGAAGCAAGGTATGCAGCTTTACAACCCGTTGCAAAAGAGACTCATTATGGCCGGGAAATAGCTAAACTTATTGCCGCTTCCAAAATTGGTATTGAAGGCACGCAGGCTGTTGACTTTACGCAAAACGATACCGCAAACAATCCTGTTTCACTTTCCTCTTTTAAAGGCAAATATGTTTTGGTTGACTTTTGGGCAAGCTGGTGTGGCCCTTGCCGGCGTGAAAATCCAGCGGTCGTTTCGGCTTTTAATGAATTTAAAAACAAAAACTTTACTATTCTAAGCGTTTCACTTGACCAGAACAAAGACCGTTGGAAACAAGCTATTCTGGCTGATAACCTTACCTGGACACATGTGAGCGACCTTAAATACTGGCAAAACGAAGTGGCGCAATTATATCATATTCAAAGCATTCCTGCTAATATGCTTATAGATCCTGCCGGAAAGATTATTGCCCGTAACTTAAGAGGTGATGCTTTGTATGAAATACTGGGGAAATTGTTGAAATAATTTTTTCTTGTTTTTGCATCAGGCATTTGTTCAAATATCGAGCACCGTTGCGTCGCATTCCGTTCATCTTTTTTTTATATTTTTATTTTAAATAAGAACCTAATAATTAATCATTTTGTCAATTATAAAGAAGTAATTTTATTAGGTTTTTTTATAGTTAGTATGTAGCATTAGCGCTTAAGGTATGAAATTTTTCCAACGCTGCATCTGTGCTAAACCCATTAATTATAATCATGAAGCCAAGACCTATTTCCTGCAAATGTTTTGTTTCAAAAGATAGAATTTTTTTTTCAATTTTTTTATTGCTTTTTATAATATATCCCTCTTTTGGGCAGCAGCTAAAAGATAAATTTCTTTTACAAGGAACTATAGAAGGGATTGAGGAAGGAACATTATATCTGGCCTATTATGTAAATAAAGATGATAAAGTTGTAAATGATAGTTTATTGATTCATAATGGCAGTTTTTCCTTTAGCAGTAACATTAGTGAGCCGACGGTAGCTTTTATTAACCTGGGAAGCAGAAACGTCTTAGATGCCAATGCTACTAATATATTTTTAGAGCCTGCTGTCATGCACCTTCGATTACAGCTAAATAAGTTTGACCAAGCTCATATGACAGGTTCTAATGCTCAAAAAGAGTACGAAAATTTAGAAGCTTCCAAACAATCGCTCCATAGTAAGTATAAAAAAGAAGTGGATGCTTTCACTGAGGAAAAAGACGCAGGTAAAAGGGATGCCTTACAAGAAAAGCTTACTCCCTACTATGCTGCTTTACATCAAAAAGAATATTCTTTTTTTGACACTCATCCCTACTCATATGTTACCCTGTATAAGTTACAGTATCATGCTAATATATTATCGTTGGATTCCTTGAAACTATTCTATGACAGATTGCCAACCCGGCTGCAACAAAATATTATAGGAAAACAAATTGCAGATAGAATTAAAGAAATAAGTGGAGGCACTGTTGGAAGTATTGGTAAAAATTTTATTAGCATAGATAGTAAGGGAGACACTCTGCGCCTTTCTGACTTTAAGGGAAAGTATGTGCTGCTGGATTTTTGGGCAAGTTGGTGTATTCCCTGTAGAAGGGGTAATCCAAATCTTATATCTCTCTATAGTAAGTATAAAAACAAAGGATTGGAAATAATCGGAATTTCGGATGATGACAATAGACCTGATGCATGGAGAAAGGCTATTGAAAAAGACAGTATTTATGTATGGAAACACATATTAAGAGGATTAGACACAGCAGCTATTAATAAGAGGAAAAGCAATAATAATGACATTAATAAATTATACGGCGTTTCTGTCTTACCAACAAAAATTCTAATTAATCCAAGCGGTTTGATTGTTGGTCGGTATGAGGGAGAAAGTGAGAAGTTGGATAAAAAGCTCGCAAAGATTTTTAAGTAAATTGTTTATTCAATTAACTGCTTATGACATTTTGTTTTAAATAAATTTATCATTTTATTTTTTTAACTTTAGAACAATAATAAGGTTAGTGCTTAATGAAGTAATAGTTTTTAAAATTTTTATAGCTCCAGCCCTTTGGTTTTCAAAAGCTGCTGGTATACGTCTCCGTAGCTGCTTCCTACAGGTATTTCTTTTCCCGAAACTTTTATCTTCGACTTGCCGAAACCCTCGATTTTACTGACAGGAACAATATAGCTGCGATGCAGCCTGACAAATTCATTGGCGGCAATTTTTCCTGCAGGCTTTTCAGAGTCATTAAAGTAAGCACTGGTTTTGGTTTGGTGTGAATACGTATATAATCATCAAGGCCTTCTATCAGCTCAATATCTTTTAAATTAATTTTCATCAACTGGTAGTCCGCCTTAACAAATATGGAAGCCATTTGTTTCCGGTATTTCTGATTGTATCGCCTTTTCAAATATCTTTGGAATGCAGGCAAATAAAATGAAGCATACAATAATTGCAAGCGTATATCATAACCATTTTCTTTTAGTCAGTAATTGAGGAATGAGGACTTGAAACAGAATAGCAACTAAGACAAAACCTTTTAATCATTTTGGACTTGTAGTGCTATAGTCTAAAATTATTTTTTTACTATAAATGCAAAGATTATTTATTATTAAAATCGGAGGAAACGTAATTGATAATGAAGATGCGTTACCATCTTTTTTAAAAGATTTCACCGCTATTGAAGGAAAGAAAATCCTGATACATGGAGGCGGAAAAATTGCAACAAAAATTGGTGAAAAGTTAGGAATTCAATCAAAGTACATTGAGGGCAGAAGAATAACAGATGATGAAACAATTGATCTTGTAACGATGGTGTATGGCGGATTGGTGAATAAGAAAATAGTTGCACAATTACAGGCAAGTAATTGCAACGCAATTGGTTTGACAGGTGCTGACGGCAACATAATTCCTGCGATAAAACGACCGGTAAAAGATATAGATTTTGGCTGGGTTGGAGATGTTGAAAGTGGAAAGTTGAAAGTTGAAAATGTAAAGTTGTTTTTAGAAAATGGATTGGTACCCGTTTTCGCGCCATTAACACATGATCAGCAAGGACATATTTTAAATACAAATGCAGATACCATTGCCTCATTACTTGCTGCCGCTTTATCAGCATTTTATAATGTAAGGCTTATTTATTGTTTTGAAAAAAAAGGTATTTTAGAGAATATTGATGACGATAATTCTTTAATCAATATTATTAATAAAAAAACTTACCTGCAGCTTTTAAATGAAAACAAGCTTTTTGCAGGTATTTTGCCTAAAATAGATAACGCGTTTGCGGCAATAGACGCCGGCGTAAAAGAAGTTTTAGTTGGCGATGCAAAAGACCTTTTACAAAATACCGGTGAAAAAACAAGCGGAACTCTTTTTATAAAATAATGGAAATTGAATCATTATATAAAGATGCAGTAAGTCTTTTACAACAATTAATCAGTATTGCATCCTATTCAAAATACGAAGATGGAACCGCGGCGGCTATAGAGACATTTTTTTCACAAAAAGACGTTGAAACACACAGGCTTATTAATAATGTGTGGGCAGTTAATAAATATATCGATCCTTCAAAACCATCCATTCTTTTAAATTCTCATCACGATACCGTCAGGCCCGATCCTCGATATGCAAAAGACCCGTTCACGCCTGTTATTGAAGATGGAAAGTTATACGGTTTGGGAAGTAATGACGCAGGCGGAAGCCTTGTAAGTCTTTTAGCTGCTTATCTTTTTTATTACAATAAAACTAACTTAAAATATAACCTTATTATTGCTGCCACTGCAGAAGAAGAAATCAGCGGGTATAATGGTATAGAATTATTGCTTGGAAATAAAGATTTTAAAAAGGTTCTGGATGATATGGAACCGGATTTTGCAATTGTGGGAGAACCGACAGAAATGGATTTGGCTATAGCCGAAAAAGGATTAATGGTGTTAGATTGTGTGGCTTATGGCAAAGCCGGACATGCTGCAAGAGAAGAAGGAGAAAACGCTGTTTACAAAGCCATGAAAGACATTGAATGGTTTCGAACTTTTAAATTTCCAAAAGTGAGTGAATGGCTCGGCCCTGTAAAAATGAATGTAACAGTTATTGATACAGAAAACAAGGCTCACAATATGATACCTTCAAATTGTAATTTTGTGGCAGACGTAAGAATAACTGAATTATACACTCACGAACAAATATTTGATACAATCAGAAAGAATGTGGTAAGTGAAGTAGTTCCAAGAAGTATGCGTCTGCGCTCTGCAGGTATTGATATAAATCATCCCATAGTTAAGGCTGGGATTAGTCTTGGTAAAAAGTGCTATGGTTCGCCCACCAGCAGCGATAAAGCATTAATGCCTTTTCCTGCATTAAAATGCGGTCCGGGTGACAGTGCCAGAAGCCATATTGCAGATGAATTTATTTATTTGTCAGAAATAAAAGAAGGAATTGAAACATATATCTCCATGCTCAATAAGATTATCTTTTGACACTTCTAAATAAAATTACATTGAAGAGACCGGTAGCTGTGCCACACCTCTGAGGTGTGGCACAGCTCATGCACAATCTCCTATAAAATAGAAAACCAGTAACCAGTAAATAGTAACCAACAACTCCTATGAAACTTTGGCAAAAAAATACAAATACTTCTGAAGCGGTAGAGCTTTTTACTATTGGTAATGACCGTGAAATGGATATGTATCTGGCACCTTTTGATGTGCAGGGATCGTTAGCGCATATCAAAATGCTTCAGAGTATCGGGCTGCTAACAAGTGATGAATGGAAGGTATTATCGGTAGAATTAAAAAACATTTATAAAGAAATTGAAGCAGGCACTTTTTCGTTGAAACACGATGTTGAAGATATTCATTCACAGGTAGAATTGCTGCTTACAGAAAGGTTAGGTGAAGTTGGAAAAAAAATACACAGCGGCCGCAGCCGCAACGACCAGGTGTTGGTTGATTTGAAATTGTTTTTCAGAAGCGAAATAGAGCAGCTTGTCAATAACACAAACACTTTATTTCAGCTCCTGCAGCAAAAAAGTGAAGAATACAAAGAAAATTTATTGCCTGGCTACACACATTTACAATTAGCAATGCCATCCTCCTTTGGCCTGTGGCTTGGCGCTTATGCTGAAAGCCTTGTTGATGATGTTATTACTTTGCAATCAGCTTATAAAGTGGTAAATAAAAATCCGCTTGGTTCTGCTGCAGGCTATGGTTCTTCGTTTCCTTTAAACAGAACTTTTACGACTGAGTTACTCGGTTTTGATACCTTACATTATAATGTGGTCTACGCCCAGATGAGTCGCGGTAAAAGTGAACGAATTGCAGCACAGGCTTTAAGTAATGTTGCTGCAACGCTAAATAAGCTTAGCATGGATTGCGCTTTATATATGAATCAGAATTTTGGTTTTATTTCTTTTCCTGATGAATTAACTACCGGTTCATCTATAATGCCGCATAAAAAAAATCCGGATGTTTTTGAATTGATACGTGCCAAGTGTAACCAGTTGCAAGCTTTGCCTAATGACGTTGCTTTACTTACCACCAATCTTCCGTCAGGCTATCACCGCGATTTTCAATTGCTGAAAGAATATTTGTTTCCTGCTTTTATTACAATTAACAGTTGCATAAATATGATGCATCTTATGATCAGCAATATACAAGTGAAAGAGAATCTGCTGAGCGATGAGCGGTACAAATATTTGTTTAGTGTGGAAGAAGTAAATAGTCTTGTGCTGCAGGGCGTTCCGTTCAGAGACGCTTATAAAAAAGTCGGTGTGGCGATTGAAGAAGGCAAGTTTGAATATTCAACAACAGTAAATCACACACACGAAGGCAGCATCGGAAACTTATGCACAAAGCAAATAGCCGAAGCAATGCAGGAAGCAATCAAAGCTTTTGGCTTTGAAAAGTATCATGAAGCGATAAATAATTTATTAGAATAATTTTAAAAGTTATTAATTCTTTAGATACTCTCGCGCTTCTATAACTCCCTTTAGGGTTGGGGCTTCATTAACTCCCCTTTAGGGATTGGGGGCTTATCTTCTTTTATTCTTTCCTGCAATAAAATGATCAATAGAATATCTGCCCGCGCCTAAAATAAGAAAGCCAAAATAAAACAGCAGGTACATTATCCCTAATTCTTTTTTTTCAAAAGGCTGGGTTGAAAGAGCAACAAATACTACGACAAGCATATTTAAGATCAGCGGTACAGCAGCAAGTCTCGTTGCCAGGCCAAGAATTAATAAAACAGAACAAACAACCTCTGCAAAAACACATAATACAAGTGAAGCGGTAGTTCCGATGCCAAACGGGTCAGCAAATTGTATATTTCCTGACATCAGCATCTGCAGTTTTGGTATGCCATGCCTAAGCATTAATAAACCTATTGCCACTCTTGATATCAGCAATCAAAGATTTACTGCATTGTTATTTACATTGGTAGAGAATGTCCTTTTCATAGAATAAAGTTTTTCGTATCAAATGCAATTTTAGTAAAGTTGTTGATATTGCAGTATTTGTTCTAAAATAGTTGATTTCTTCTTATGATAAAAATAATGGAAAAAGTTCAATAATGAGTTGCGGTACAAGAGTGCGATGCAACAATGGTGCACAGATATTCAGCTGCTGGTTATCAAAAAATACTACAGTATGAAATAACAGGCAACCAACTGACTTAAGGCGCCAAGAATTAAACCCCAATAAATCTCCATAGGGTGATGGTCTGAAACGATCAGTCGCGAAGTACAAACTATACCGGCTATAAGTGTGGCAATTGCAATTGGAAAACCCATGGGCGTGCCGGATACGATACCGAGCAAAATCATATAAGTGGCTGCACTGCTGACGGCTAAAGCGTGCATACTGATTTTGAAATAACTGTTAGCCATAAGGGCAGCGCTGGCGCAAAGAAACGTTCCTAAAAAAAATGAGGCCATGATAACAGGTGTGCCTTCAAGATTGCGGGTAACAAAAAAAGCCCAAAAAAAATAAATAATAGAAGCTACATAAGGAATAATTCTTTCTTTCTGGGTTCTTAGAAAAATAGACTCCGAAAATTTAAGCCGCCACAATAAAAAAACTGTCAGCGCCGGAAAAAAGACTGTTATCATAAACACAAAAAGAAGCCTTATAAACTTTTGTTTTGGATCAAAAACGGCAAAAGCATATGGATGCAGGTAAATAAGATAGACAGCCACATACAGAGGAATGAACAATGGATGAAAAAGATAGGAAAGAAACCGGGCGGTTAACCTTAAAATGTGCGGTTGGGGAAGAGGATATATGGCCTGACTCTGCTGTAAAGTAATATTTGCCATTTTTTGTTTTAAAGCTGCTTTCTCAACCTGGCGACAGGAAGGTTTAATTGTTCACGGTATTTGGCCACTGTGCGACGGGCAATGTTGTATCCCTTATCCTGCAGCATATCAGTTAGCTGTTCGTCGCTTAAGGGTTTGCGCTTTTCTTCGGCTTCGATAAGATTGCTTAAGATTTTTTTTACTTCACGTGTGCTTACTTCTTCACCGCTGTCGGTGCTGAGTGATTCGCTGAAAAAGAATTTAAGACGGTACGTGCCAAACTCTGTCTGTACAAATTTACTGTTGGCAACACGGCTTACCGTACTTATGTCGAGCCCTGTCATTTCAGCAATGTCTTTCAGGATCATTGGCTTCAGCGTAGTTTCGTCGCCGGTAAGAAAAAACTCTTCCTGGTAGTTCATTATGCTCGACATAGTGCCGATTAGTGTTTGCTGCCTTTGCTTAATCATATCTATAAACCACTTGGCAGAGTCAATCTTTTGTTTTATAAAAAGAACAGCTTCTTTTTGACGTTTGTCTTTTTTGCTGCCTTTCTCATAATCTTTGATCATATCTCTGTAGCCTTCACTAATGCGCAGGTCAGGAGCATTTTTGCTGTTAAGCGTAAGCTCAAGAATACCATTATTATTGAAAATAAAAAAGTCAGGAATTACATAGCTTTCTGCTTTGCTTGCTTCACCAATGTTTCCACCCGGTTTAGGGTTTAGCCGGATGATTTGGTTGATGACAGCTTTTAAGTGTTGGTCTGTGAGCCCGAGGCCACGCTGTATTTTTTCGTAGTGTTTTTTGGTAAATTCATCAAAATACTTTTCTAAAACCTGCATAGCTAATTCAACTTCTTTTCCTTCTTTCAGCTTACGTCTCAACTGCAGTATTAAACATTCTTTAAGATCGCGGGCGCAGATGCCCGGCGGGTCAAATTGCTGTATTTTTTTTATTAAGCTTTCTATTTCAACTTCGGAAGAAAGAATGTTTTGCCTGAAAGCCAGATCATCAGAAATAGAGGTTATTTCTCTTCGCAGGTAACCGTCGTCGTCAATGCTTCCCACTATTTGCTCGGCTATTTTCTGGGTACGTTCATCGAGCTCCATCATGCCTAACTGGTTTAGCAACATCTCGTGAAAGGATGTCTCGACCCTTATCGGTATTACCTTGCCCTCATCCATTTCAGGATAGTTCTCATCTCGCAACTTATAATCACCAACTTCGTCATCTCCGTCAGAAACATATTCGCTAAGGTCAATGTTATCATGTTCATCGGCACCCACTTCTGATTCATAATCATCGTCGGAGTCGCTTTTAAAATCGTCAGAATCTTCAAAATCTTCGTAACCATCTTCTCCAACCTCAAGTGCCGGATTTTCCTCGAGCTCTTCTTTTACCCGCTCTTCGAGATTAGCAGTAGGAACCTGCAGCAGTTTCATTAACTGAATCTGCTGCGGCGATAGCTTTTGTAATAACTTTTGTTGTAATGATTGACTTAATGACATTTTTTATATCCTGTTCAAACCGTAAAACTCGTAAAAAAGATGTTTCAATTTTCCCAAAACTTTTGCTTCTGGCTTTAACAAATGGCTTTCAGCATTTTGGGGTAAATTTACATACAAATCAGTGCAACATGAGACGACGGAACATTTGTTTATTTATAAATTTATTTGTATGTTTTCTGGCGAAAGGGCAGCAAGAATTTACCGGATTATCTTCTGCTAAACCAAATGCTCCTTATGATACAACCAAACGAATTATAAGCACACAAACATTTTTCAATTCAGCGGTTAGCCCTTTCAGCAATACCCCCATTAAAACTGTACCATCAACATTTTATTATAATTCTATCGGATTTTTTTGCAAAAAAGAATTGCAGGTAGAAAAAGCATTAAACTTTCCTGTAAAATTCAGGCTTGGAAGTGTGGCTTATACAGACCAGATGGAAGGAAAAGGAAAGGGAATTTCTTTACCGGCAAACCGGAAATAGCAAAACAACTTTTACTTTACGCCATTACACTTTCAGCAGCTAATATTTTACGAATGGCTGCTGTCATTTTTTCTCCTTTTTCTTTTATCTGATCTTCCGTCCAGGTCAGACTTATAGCAGTCGAAATGCAACGGCTCATAATGGCATCACTTGCCGGAAAAGATTGGGTTGCATACGATTTTAGTTTCTCTGTTACAATATGGCTTTGACTGTTTAAAAGGTCAGCATTTTTCAAATGATCCCATTTACTTATGTAATGCCAGTTGTTTTTGTACCAGTAAAAATTTCCAGCTAAAATTCCCTGAGCTTTCATTTCATCTGCCAGGGACTGCATCATTTTTCCTGCAGGTAAAAACCATGTTAAAAAAGTGCAACTATCTACCCCGCCGTCAGGTATTGCCCGAAAAGTAACTTCAGGAATCTGTGAAAGAATCTGCCTGAGCTGTGTGTGATTTTTATTCTGAATTTCTAAAAACTGCTGAACTTTTCTTATTTGCGCCAGGCCTACCGCAGCATGCAGCTCGCTTATTCTATAATTGTATCCAATATAAGGATGAAGATCAGCTCCACGGTCTGCACCACCTTTATGATCGTGGCCGTGATCTGTATAACCATCACACTTTGCGTAAATAGTTTCTTTATTAGTCATTACCACGCCCCCTTCACCGCAGGTAAT
>JAABUK010006312.1_pt1 | contig 17795 bp, 1 predicted proteins | sample 5559141 | NCBI WGS metagenome assembly JAABUK01 (sample SAMN10711869, study PRJNA513367) | rock metagenome | isolation source: Antarctica rocks | place: Antarctica: Victoria Land, Pudding Butte nord | collected 2016-01-03 | reverse complement strand
TTTAAATATATTAAATGTGATTATTATTTTATTAAAGATTATAATTATCTTTTAATATATTTTCTTAATAATTTCATATTTAAAATATACTTCTTCTATATCTCTTGTATCACTAAATAAATTACTCTTTTTATTGAGAATAGTGATTTAGCTGAAATTTGAGTGTAATTTTAATAAAAGAAATATTAAAAATCGATTTTTGATGTTTCTTTTATTAAGACTACACTTAAATTTCAGTTAAGTTATTATTCTTAATAAGAAGAGTAATTTATTTAATAATATAAGAGATAAAACGTTTATATTAACTATTTAAAGTCTTCTTCTAATATATATATTACTATTTAATTATTTTATAAAGAAGCGCGTGATATCTATATTAATTATAAAGAAAAGATATTTAAGAGTATTAAATTATAATATAATATAATCTCTTATTATCTTTTTAATATACTTTTTTAAATTATTAGCTCTTTATTTAATAGATCTTCTTTTAAGCGTGTTTATATCTTCGATAATAATAATATTATTAGTTTTAATCTTTCGAAGATTGAGAATAGTTTTACTTTATTTACTTAGATTATTTAAATGTAAATTAAAATTATTATATAGATTATAAGTATATTATTCTTAAGTAAAAAACATAATATTAATAATTTTAATAAACTGAAATTATATTATTTAACTAATCTAAGTAAACTTAAATCTATTTAAAGAAACTAACTTTCTTAAAATTAAATAAGAAATTAATAACATCTACTATACTTAAAACATTTAAGCTAATTATATTTAATAAGTCGATTATATTTAATAAGTTGATTAAGTCTAATAATATTAATATAGAATTGAATAAAAATCTTAGAATTAATAAGATAGAGATAATTATATTTCGTAAGTAAATGAAGACTATTAATATTAACCGCGATTATTTATTATAAATAATCAAAGATAGATTATAATAAATAGATTAGTAATCATTTAAAGTCTTATATTTATATTATGCTTTTCTCGTGCGTTTTATATATATTTTATTAATCAGACGCTTTTTATTCTTTATAATAGCACTTCTCACTCTTTTTTATTTAAATAATTTATTAATCAAATATTTAAATAATTACTTACTTTATATTTATTCTATTCTCTATATTATTAAACTAATTACATTTTCTTATTAAGTATAATAGCTTAACAAAATTTTGCTGCAGTCTTAATAAAAGAAATATCAAAAAATCTGATTTTTAATATTCCTTCTATTAAGATTGAAGCAAAATTTTGTTAAGCTACTATACTTAATAAGAAAATGTAATCAGTTCAGTAATATAAGAAATAACTTCGTTCTTATTAAAAAGTCATAATCTTTTTTTAAGTATTTAATAAGTTCTTCTTAAGTTCTTAAGTATTATAATTCTTTATAAACTCTTATCATCATATTAAAAATATGCGTTTCTCACGCGAAATATATATATTAAGAATCTCTTTAACTTCTCATTCATTCTTATTTTATATCTCTATAGAATTAAATATCTTAATATCTTCTCGTCTGTAATATAACTTTAATAAAGAGATTTGAAATATAAGATAAATTCTTCTATAATTTTTAAAAAGAATTAGTTAATAAGCATTTTTATTTATTAGTTTCTTAATTTTAAATAATTTGAGAAACTTATTAATAAGTTTCTTACTTACTTTTCTCATATAAATATTCTTTAATAATAGTAGAATCTCATCTTTAATCTTATAAATTATATTCTTGCATTTTAAATTATAAAACTTCTTTATTACTTCTTATAATTTAACTTAGAAATCTTTATTCTCTTTAATAATCTCTTTAATTTATTCCGCTCTCTTTCTTATTAATTAACTCTTCTTTTCCCGCGCAGATATCTCACTTATAAGTTTTATACAAAAAGTAAATAGAAAATATAATATTATCTTAAATAATATTTTTTCTATAATTAAATATACACTTCTATTATACACGAATTCAGTACTTAATAGCAGATTTATTTAATTATCTTAACAATAATTAATATAATATTAAAGATAACATTCTAATATTTAATTATCACGCTCGATTTAATCATCTATTTATAAATAAAATACTGTAAAAAAATATCTCTTTATATATAAATAGTAATAAAGAGTTCTTCAATACTTCAATATAAATATTATTTCTTTATTATTAATAATAGATTTAGAAAATTTAAATTTTAAGAATATCTTCTTAATAAGTCTCTCTTTTAATTTAGAAGTATTAATTTCTTTTATACACGTTATATAATATATTATTTTTAAATATTAATTTATTATTATAAGAATAATATTATATGTTTTATTTCTGCGAACAATAAATAATAAGTTTATAATAAAGTTTATCGTAATATTTTATTAGACTCTTTCTGATTATAATAATAATATAAGTATATTATAAGATTTATATTATAATATCTTTATTCTTTAATAAATATTATATATTAAGATGTAATCTCTAATAATTTGCGATATTTTAAATTATTAATAGTTTCGCAGAATAATCTCTTAAGTTCTCTTTTAATTAAAATAACTCTCTTATTATAAATTATTATGATTCGCACGCAGAATCTTTATTTTAATTATATAATTATTAGAAATATAAATCGCGCCGTTATATTATATAAGATTAGTATAATCTTCGCACTATCTATTCTTAAATTAATTCTTCTTAATAAGATTATTTAAAAATCTCTTTTAACTTCTCTTTATACAAAAGACGTTTCTTTATTATAATATTAGAAGATAATTAATAAGAGTGTTCAAGATCTTTTTATAAAATAATATAATAAAGACTAAACTTATAACTTCTATTTTTAAGAAGTTTTTTTCTTCTCTTAAAGAATCTTTAATCTCTCACACGTAATTAATATATATCTCGTGTGCGTTATATTAATCATCTATAAAAGATTTAGATAAAGCACTTTATTAACTCTTCTTAAAGTATATAATAGTTTCTATTATAATTTCTATAAATAATCTTAAATTTAAAGATTCTTCTTCTCAATTTAAATCAATAATTAAGATCTTAAATTTAACTCTTTTTAAAATAAGTATTTTAAGAGATTTCTCTTTCTCTCTCTTATTATCTACTATATAATCCGATTTACGCGATAATAAATTAGTAAAATTCTTCTTATTTTTATAATAATAAATCTTAAAATTATAAATAATGAGTATCTTAACTTATTAAGCTTAATATTTATTCAATATTTTCGTTATTATAAATAACTGTAAGTTAAAGTAATTATATAGAACTCGCATATTAAAAGCAGATGATTTTAAGTAATAACGTCACTTCTTAAATAAGATAATAATTATTAACACCTCTTAATTCTTTATAATATAATTTCTCTCAGTTAATATTAACTTTCTTAAGTAGAATATCATTAATATTTAAATATAACGTGCTATCTTTATATTATTATTACTAAGTTAAGAGAGAATTCTCGCAAGATCTCTTTTTAATATATTTATTTTAATCTGAATTAGCTTCTTTAAATTAAAATACTGTAATAAAGAAGTAATCTAAAAGTATTCTTTTAATATGCGAAACACAGTATCTATCTTCTTTATTTAGAAAAATAATTCAGTCTTCTTTTCTTTCATTATTTCTAATAATAAATCTATAATTATAATAATTATTATAGAGTATTTATAAATAAATCTTCTATAAAAGTTAATAAAGCTTAAAAAGATCTGCATATTATAAAATAATTTTAAAATTAATCAATCAATAATTATAATTATTCTGCGTATATTTATTAAAACGTCTATTATATTTATATAATAATTAAGAAAGTTTATTTTCATCACAAAAAAAATATATTTTAATAATTTAATAAATAAGCTAAATTTGCGTAATCTCTTCAGTATTTAATATATATAATCATTATGCTTTTATTTATTATAATTATAAATCACAATATTATTAAGATAAATTATATAAATAATATTTAATAGATTCTTTAATATTTAATTAATATAGACTTAAAATATTACTGATACATTAATTAATTTAAAAGATATAATTATATACTTAAAATAATTATATCACGTGCGAAATATAATCTTTTACTTATCTTTTTACTTAATATGTATTTAATAATAAGTATTATGTAGATTTATTAACGTGAATCTCTTCGCGTTACTTAATTAATTAAGTATCTTAGAAATCAGTAATAATAAATGTTTATTTTAAATAATTACTTAATTTAGATCTCTATAATTTATATATAAATATAAATTATTATTCTTTTTAGAAATAAATAAAATTAAAGTTTTTATAAATAATTTTAAATTTCTTATTTAATCTTTTATTATACTATTCTTAAGATACTTATATAATATTTATAACTTATTTGCGAATAAGAAATAAATAAGTTTATATAATATCTTCTTATCTTTTTTAATAGAAATAATGTGTTTTACACGCGTATTATTAAATAATTTTGTAGTATTCTCTTTTAAGAATATATTAATATAATCTTCGAGCTCTTTTAATAATTATATAATAATTATAATAGCTTAAGTTAGATATATTTAATAGTCTATAAAAATAAATACTTAAGTTGCAGAAATTAATCTAGCTTATAAAGAAGTTACAGAAGTATTAAATACGCATTATAATCATTAATCTTAATATAGCTCTTTAGTTTTAAAGCTTAATTAAGAGGCGTAATTCTAATGCGTTAAGCCCGCGTGTTAAGTTTTAAACATTTTATTATATCATATATATAATAAAATAGTTAGATTTTTATAATTAAGTCTATAATTATCTCTTATATATAACTATTCTTTATAGCTGTAGTAACTCATAATATTATTTCCCAACTTATTAAGTTAATTATTCTTAATTAATAGTTAGTAATATTACTCTTCTATTTCTAATCACTAATCTTATTATTATTAATTAAGCTCGCTAATATCTCTTTCTTAAATAATAACTTAGAAATATCATTTCTCTTATTATCTTTAACTCACTTTTTAAAGCTGTTTTCTAATTATTTAAATCTTAACTTATCAGCGTTTCTTAAGTAGTAATTATTAAGAATCTTCTTTAAATTTTTAAGATTCTTAATTAAATAATAGATTAAATTCTTTAAATAACTTATTTACTACACTTTCGTCTTAAGACATCTTCTCACTCTCTTAATATTAATAATATTCTTCATTTTTTATTTCGCGTTTATTTCTGTTTTCGTAATAATAGAGAGAGGTCTGAGATATTTCTATTTAAATAAGAAATTCTTTAAATCTTTAAATAATAATATGATATAAAAGATTAAGTAAATCTTTATAAATATAGATAATTTAAGTTTATACGCGCCTCTTAACTTCTTTAATATCTTATATAAATAAATTTATTTCGCGTTTAGCTTCTTATAAGATCTGATTATATAAATATTCTTCGTTAATAATTATATCTTCTCTTCTTTCTCGAATATTATTAATTAATAATGCTTATCAATTTACTTCTTCTATCTCTTTTAAGTCTCAGTTAAATAATTTCTTATTTAGTTTTATATTTCAGTTATTAACTTTATTAGACTTTAAGTCTTTTATAACTTAATTTATTATCTGATTATTCTTAACTTCTTTATCGCGTTAAAGCTTATTTATAACTTATATTCTTTATTAATTATAAATAGAGATAGCTGAGTCGATTTAAATATAATTGTGTTAGTCATGAATTCCGCACTTAATAATAACTTCACTTAATTCTTCTAATTAAAGTTCACATAATTACGCAGATAACGCTTCATCTTTATATTCGCGACTTTTATTTATTTATTTATTTATAAATAAAATGCTGTGAATAGCTTTATTATAATATTCAGAATCTTATATAAATATAATTATATCATACTCGCAAATTAAGAATCTCTGTTCAATATAATTATATTAAATAGATCGTGAATCCTTTATATATTCTTATATAGCATTCTAACTATATTTTCCGCGATTATATTCTTATTAATAGTTGTGTAAGTAATATAATATCTCTTCTTTATTAATCAATTTATTATATTAAGAATCGCATTAAACTCTTTTAATTTTAATAATCTTATTATAAAATCTATAGAGATATTCTTTTAAGATATCTTAGAAATTAGAAGAGATTATAACTCTTCTTTTAAGCGTTATCTCTTTATCTTTAATCTTTAATAAACGTAATAATTTCTCAGATATTATTTAACTACTTTTATCAGTCTAGAAAATTAATATAATTTCCGAATTAATCGCAGTATCTTTAATTCTTCTATATAATCTGTTTCTTAACTCTTATAAATCTATTAAATTACTTATATTCTCAGCTCTTTTAACTTTATCGAAATAATTAATTTATCTCGAAAATAGAGTAAATCTTCTCTTTTCTTATATAGACTTATCTGATATTTATTATAGACATTCTTAATCTTATTTCATAAGATCTTATAAATCTCTTTCAGATTCTAATTATTTCTATTTATCTGCTTAACATTTTTATTTAGTGTGTGAATCTCTTGCGTAATATATATTATCTTATAATCTCTCTAAATCTTTTTAGATAATATCTTTAATATTAATAATATTTAATATAAATTTAAATCATTTCTTACTTTAGAAATGTTTTTTTCTTATCTTATTAAGATATCAGTCTTTTTATTAATTACTTCTAATCGATAAATCATCTTAAAATTAAATTATGTTAAGAACTTTATCTATCGCGTTTATTATCTTATTAACTTCTTTATTAATATAAAGTACTTCAGAGCTTTATAATCTATAAGCATCTTAATAATATCTTCTTTAATACTCTACAGCTTTAACTTTTATTCTTTAAAATATTAAATTATCATTAATAATTTCTTATTATATATAATATAATTTCTTTCTACTGAACTCATACTACTTAAATAATAAGTAATGAGATGTAATTTCTCATTTAATTCTTTTTATAAGAGGATTTCTTCTATAATATAATCATTTATATTATATTTCACGTAAGTCTTCTTTCTTAAATTAAAATACTGAAGAACTGAATCAGATATTATTAACTTCTTTAATCTCTCAAATATCTTAATATAGAATTCATCTTATGTTAGCGAGATATTCTTTCTTAATAAATTATTTAATGATCTTATTATTTAATGAAAACTCTTATAAAATCGGCGATAATAATTAATAAATTTAAGAAATTGTTGTACTGCTCATATATCTTCTAATTTAGATATCTCTCACTTCTAAATTATCTTGATTTAAGCTAAATTTAATTACATTCTATTCATACTTATTAATAGATTTAAGAATTTAATCTTTATAACATAAAAATCACATTTCTTAATATTTACTTGAAGTTCTACTTTCTTCAGAATCTTCAATATCTTCTTAACATACTATTTATATTCTTCTCGCGTGTTATTAAATATTAAAATATCGTTTTAATACAGTATTATAAATCATCTTAATATACTCAGAAATATATTATTTATATATCTCTAATTAATTAAGAATATTGAGCTTAATTTAAAAGATATCATTAAATAGCGATAGTTTTTATACATCGTATTAAATATCATCAAATCATTATCTCTGATTATAATTATTCTAATATAATAAAACGCTTAATATATATTCATCTTTATTAGAAACTTCGCTTTAATAAGCTATTTCAATATCTTATTAATTCTAAGTATCGGATATTCATTCTTCTTTGTAAGAGTGTTCAGATCTTAATAATTCACGCAAAATCGAAGTTCTCTATTTAATTTTCGAATTAATAGAATTGAAGATGTAAATAATGCATTACTTAGCTTAATAAATCTCTTTCTAAAATTCTTCTCGATATATCTCTTAATCACGTTAAGTTTCGCAGAATTCATACATTAATAAGACTGTCTTTTGAATAGTTCGACATTCTTCTACAGTTTTATTTAATGATTATATTAATCTTAATGTGAAAGAAGAGTGTTCGAAGTCTTTTTTAAAAAGATATGAATATATTCACGAAACTCAGACGGAATTATCTCTTATAAATTCTTCTCGATCTTCTTATTATTCTTTCTCTACTTCTCAATATTCTTGAGAGTAATTATAATAATCTCTACTTCAGATTTCTTAATCAGCTCTTTAAAAGCTGTTAAACTCATTATCTTAATATTCTTTAAATTAGAAGAGATTAAGCTTATTAAATTTATATTATCTCTTCATTTTTAAGATCTTCAAGACTTCATTCTTTTCTTTATAAAAGATTTAGCTGAGAACAAAATTAATCTTAAATTAATCTTCATCTTTTCACGCTTTAGAATTTTAGTAGAAGATTGTTTTATCTTTTATTTTAATCTATTTAAATCTGAATATATATGCTCAGAATTGTTCTTATACATCTGATTATAATCAGATATATTCTTCTCTATTCGAGAATGATTAGAGTTATTTATATCTAACTCATTCTCATTTTTTGATATTTTATTATATCGCATATATAACAAAATAGTTGAATTTCTATTATTATATTAGTAATATTCCGACTCAAAATTTATAGTGTCGATAATGAGATTAAATATATAATCATGCAATCTTATTCACTTCTTTCTTAAAATAATAGAGTATATTATCTAAATCACGTAAAAGATTTATAACATTTATTAATATCTTATAATTATTATAAGTATATGAATCGCCTGCGTTATAATAGAATACTTTCTTTCTGTAAAATTCGTTAATAAAATCTTTTTAACTAGATTTACTAATTCGATTTGCAGTCTTTTATATAGATTCTCAGTTAATTAATAGTTTATTATCGCTGTAAGTTAATAATTAATATTTATTAATATAGACACGTTTAGAGAATTCGTCTTTTCTTCACTTAATAAAGTATTTATTAGAAATAAAGACTTTATTTAGTCTTTAACTACTGCAAAAATAACCGCAGATGATATTCTTAATTAATACTTCTATCTGAACTTCTTTACAGCTATTTCTACGCTCGCAGATCTATTCACAATATCTTTATAATAGACTGCTCTTTTTCTGATTTCTTCGAAATATTGGAGTCTTCTTTCTTAATAACTGTTAAGCTTAAGTAGTTTCTAATCATATATTCTAATTATTAATATTTATAATATTTGAACTCTTTCCGATCGGCTTTTAATATATAGATGAACGCTATCTTCGTAAGCTGAGTTTTATTTTCTAACTTTTCAATCGATCTTCTCTTTTAAAGTTTTAAATCTATTTAAATAGATTAAGAATCTTTTATATATTGTTCTACTTTTCGCAAATTTAATTCTAGAAATTATAAATTCTTTATAATCTTCTTAATAGTTATATATCTCTTTAAAATTATAATTAACTTTAAATCATTAAATATCTTTAATCTTATATCTCTAATCTAATTCTTCTTTAAGATATTCGCCTTTATAATATATTGAAAGAATTCTTTAAGAAAACTAGACAAATTCTTATTTAATTAACGCAAATAGTAATAATTATCTCGCGCAGTATCTTTTCGAAAGAAATCTTTAAATCGATTTAATAATATTTATAATAGACTCTTAATCATGATTATCTGAAATATCTTTAAATATAACTTTAGTAGATTACTAATCTCTTTCTTAATTCTTGATTTTATATAAATCACACGATTTATTTTCATAAGATATTAATCTTTATTTATAAGTAACTTCAGCTTTAATATTGATAATTATATCGCGAATTACTGAGAAGTTCTTATTTTAAAAGCATTTAAATCTAATAGCTTCTTATTCTTATTATATTAATCACTCGCCTATATATTAAAGACTGCTTTTAATATTTCTTAGATGCTTTTCACATTATTCTAATATAATAGAGGAGCTGCAGATATTATAGATCTTATTAGTAAATTCTTTATTAATATCTTTTTATTTTTCAGCATTTCTATTAAAATCTAATCTTTCTAAATTAGCTATTTCTGTTCAGCTATTTAGATATCTCTTTTTTCTTATTAATAATTCTGTAACTTATAAATTATTTAATGATTTTCTGTTATCTTATCAATCTCTTTATTATAAGTCTTAATTATTTCATTATATAAATTACAGAATTTCTTAAATATGCGCAATATATTACTCACGTTATTCTATATTCTCGCAACAAACTTTATTACTTCTTAATTCTTAGTAAGCTGTTTTAAAGTTGTTATCTTTTGAATTATTTCTGTTTCGGCGTTCTCTATTTATAAAGAAGATTGTTGTCGATTTATATTTAAATTATTTTATGGCGCAGAATCTTTCTCTAATCTTTCTTAATTAAATTGAGTCATATTAATATTAATTAACTCAGAAATCGAATTTTAGATTCTGCTTTTAATCACATTATTTTAAGTGCTCTTAAGATTCTTTTATTTATAAATATTAATTATTAACTAGTAGATCTTAAATCTATTAATTCAATTCTCAGATTATCTTGCTTACTTTTTTTTTTTAAAGATGTCTCTGATTTCTCTCTCTTCAAAGATAGATAATCGAACTCGATATATTAAGTTTGTTTATAAAATCTATCTCGTTATTAAAGAGTCTGAAGATAATTTAAAGAAGATTTAATAAAGATAAGCTGATCTACTTAAAATTCGAATTAATTAAAGAATAACTGTTTTATATTTATCTAAATAGTAAAGAGAGTAAACTTAAATATATTATAACAGCTTAAGCTAAATATATTTAATAGTCTATAGAAATAAATATTTAAGTTGCAGAAACTAATCTAGCTTATAAAGAAGCTGTAGAAGTATTAAATACACATTATAACTACTAATCTTAATACAGCCCTTTAATTCTAAAGTCTAATTAAAAGATGTAATTCTAACGCGTTAAGTCCGCGTGTTAAGTCTCAGACATTTCGCTATATCACATGTATAACGAAATAGTTGGATTTCCATAATTAAGTTTATAATCATCTCTCGCGTATAACTATTCTTTATAATTATAACAACTTATAATAATAATTACTTTTATAAAATAAAAATTTATAAAATAACACTATACTGAATTTAAAGAGTCTTTATATATATCTTATATAATACTCTTTAAATCTTCGCATGTCTCTAATATAATTCTCGCAGATATAATATATATTATATAAATTGAAATATCAGCTCTCTTAAGCTTTAACATCTTTATAATATCTATCTTACAACTCTTCTTATTTTCGCGATAAAATTATTCGCGTTATTTAAAATAATAATCTGAATTTATATTAAAGATTCAAAATCAGCTTAATATAATATTATATCTTTAAATATCTATAGTTATAAAGTCTATTTAATAAGATCGTAATACTTCTATTAAGTTTATCACGTTCGCTCTAATTATATATTAATTATATATTATAATAAATTAATTATTTGAGATTATCGCGCTTATAAATATAGAGTCCGTTTAAATATCTTCTTTAATAATCACTTTCTATAATAAAAAGCATTCTTGAGTATTTATATTTAAGAGTGTAAATAATTTATAAATGTTATATTTATCTTGTAATGTAATATTAATAATTATATATTATATTAACTTTGCGTTTTTGAGATTCATACTTAATATTATAAACGCTATTATAATATTAAAGTCTATTTTTTTACTAATATTAATAAGAGATTAATCTTTCTTAACGCTTTATAATTTTAAAAGAGATAGTTAAACTTTCCGCAATTATAATAAATTATATTATCACTTCTCATATCTTTAATAGATGTTAAGTTTACTTCGATTAAAGCTGAATTAAAACGATAACTTATATTATAACTGAGTTTATATTCGCGTTTAAAACGCCCGCGAGAAGTATGCGCTTCGCGTGCGCTTCTATTTAATATAGCGTTAGCTGAATTAATATAAGATTTATCTTTATCTTTTAAAAGCGACTCTTAAACTAATTCTTCTTATTATTATATCGCGATTATAATTTACTCGCAGAATATAATAATTCTATTCTCTTTTAAAATCTTTCTGCGAGTCTCTAATATAAGATAAGTAAGTAGTTATTATATTTTATACTCTTTCTTAGTTATTGATAAAATATCTTTTTCAAGACTTTTAATAAGAGCGATAATATCTTGAATTAATTATTAAAATTACTGGTTAATAATCTTGAGCTGAATTAATATATATTATATATAATTAATAGAATTAATAATTAGACTTTAATATCACTTTATATATTCATTCTAAATTATAATTAAAATTATATTATTAATTTAAAATTCGCGCGCTTTATCTCATAAATAAATTATCGCTTAATTAATGAGATTAATCTTATTTATAAGTGATAGCGTATATATATAAATCTTTTAGTCGTTCTTATAATTAATTACGTCTTTAAGATTCTTTATAAAATAATATAAAGATTTAGTAATATGAATTAAATATAATAAAGAAGTATAAGAATAGATAAAGAAAGCGACTTATTTATAATAAATAAATAGATCTGCGATTTTTATAAGATTTACAGACATTTCATCTGCGAGTTTAAACTTCATTACAGTAATATTTTTGAGCATTCTCTTCTCTTAAATCTACTTACGCAAGTGTTTATAACACTATTTAATAATCTTCTATTTATCATCATTATTAATAGAAGATGTAGACTGCTCATCTGTTATTAAATCAATATTCATATTATTAATTAACCTTTCTTAATCTTTACTGACTGTATTAATTACACTTCACGTCTTTATCATTATATTAAAGAATCTTTATCGAACAATCTATTAAGTAGAGCGATCTGAATATTAAGAAGGCTGTCTAAAATCAGGCGGGCAGTAAATATTCTTCATATATATATAAGAATTCGAGATATAGAAGTTTATAAGCATGCGAGTAGCATGTGAAAGATATATTAAAAGTATATATAGCAAATATATAATGACGGCCCTCTTATATTATAAGAACAGATCGCTGATTTATAAAGATTTACTTTTGTAGTTAGCTTATATTTACGTGCGAAGACTGAGTCTTAACACTTTCTAACACACACTTTTTAAGCTCTAATAACTTTAACAATCGCTTTTAATCTGAAAATTCATTAATATAATGTCGTCAATATCTTTATTAATAATAAGTTAAATAAGTAGATATATTACTATTCTTTTAAGAGCTTTTAACGCTTAAATTCAGTATGATTTCTTTTTCGCGTTCTTTATAATCTCAAGCAATCTTCACTCTTATAATATAATCATCTTAACACAGCTCTTAAAGAGCTAAATCTATATTTAATATTAAATATTAAGTATTTATATATTAATAATCGTCTTCTAATGTTTTTTTACATTAATAACATTATTATTCTTTATAATAAGAAGAATTTCGATCATTTTTAGATCTTTAAAACAACTCTTCTACATAAATTTGAAATAAGATTTCTAAATAAGTTAAAATGATTTCTAAACATTTAAATTGAGCGAAATCAAGACACTCAAAAAATATATTTATATTAAAACTTATATATAATTAAAATCATCTCAAAATTCAGTCTTCTTAATATTTCATAATCTTTAAAAAGCTTTATCTTCTTCATTAACATTTTTCTTTAAAATAATAACGCGCAGATTATCTTACAATAAATTCTCGCCTATTAATAACGCGTAAGCTCTCTAAATTTCGCAGCTATTATTTCCCAATCTAATATAATATTTTCTATCTTCAAATTATCTTAATTTATTATTAATTCGTCTACAGCTTATTTAATTATCTTAAATCACGTTATTTTCTATCTTTATATCTCTTAAAATTTAATAATTAAATACTCAAAGTATAATAATAGTAAGCTTTTTAAATATTTAAGCGATATCATCTTCGCAGATAATTTAGCTACTTATCGCAGCTTCAATAAATATCTCTTTAAGCTATATTAAAGAGTTATTAATTAAAGAGCTGTTAAATAAAAAACAATTATTATATGAAATATAGAAGTTAAGTTTCTATTATTATCTTTAATCTCTTAAGAATTATTATAATAAGAACGCTTTTTTCAAGTTATATAATTTAATATCGAGCAATAGATTATTATTAACTGTGATAATTAATAAATTATTCAAATTATTAAAAAAGAGATTTTTAAGCTGAATATTAAGCTGCGTTATATTAATATACATCAGCACTGACTTTAATAGAAGATTCAAGCTGATTAAATAACTGTTAAATAAGTTTTAACAACTGAAATGCCCGCGAACAATCTCATCAAGACTCTACCCACTCAAAAACACGTCATATTCGTTCAATAGTTAAATCTAATTAATATATTAGATAGACTGATCTGTATTAAAAAGAAGAATTAGAAGAATAACGAATAATATTACAGCTACAGATCAGCAACTGACGAACTCGACTCTAACTACTGAAGTTTAATAGATAGTTAAGATAGTAGATCCCGCAGATAAACATCTTTTAGAATTACGAAGATTTGATTTAGAAAGATATATCTAATAAGAATAATTAGAGATGAATGCTAAGAGAAGTGCTTGAGAGTATTTAAGAAGAGCACTTAGAAATAAGTGTTTAAGAGTACTTAAGAAAAGTACTTAGAAGTATTGTGCATAACTTATTAATAATAACTATATAAACAATTGTTTATCTTATAATTTTATAATCTTGTTCTTCTTTTATAATTAATTCATATTATTAATTATAATCTATCTTTAATCTCTCTTCTATAAGAATAGTAATTTCTATTCACAATTTCTTAATATTTAAATCTTATTATAGCTAGTCTTAATAGTTTTTAATACTTTAACTATTTATTATTGAATATCAGTCACTCTATTATAAGAAGTCTTATCAAAGTAAATATATCACACTCTAAATGAGAATAATCTCAAGAAGAGATCACTGATATAAATCACATCTTCTTAAAAGTTAATATCTCTAACACGTTTTATAAAGATAGAAAGAAACTTCGGATCTTCTTAATTTAAGTTAATATATATATTTAGTTTAACACTCAGAAACTGAGAATAATTAAAGTTAAAATAATATTCACAATTATATATTTTTAAGATGAAGTCTTTAATTAATTTAAATCACATCTAATAGATTACTTAAAGAAGATAATCGAAGATAAGAAAGTGAAAATAAAAAGAATCTTTATTAGTTATCTTTATTTTAAGAAGTATATTAAACGAATATATAAAGAAATAGATGAAGAATAAATCGCTGAATAAGAAGTTCAGAAACTTTAATAAACAGACTTAATAATAGAGTACGCGTTTAAGTTTTAATAGATTACATTAAGAATTAAATGAGATAACGTAATACTTATAATAAAATATTATTTAGAACTGAAGAACTTAATTAAGAATGAACTGACTTAAGTGAAAAGATTAGATAAACTAAAGAATTTGATTAGCATATCTATTAAAATAGATAATTATTTATATAAAAGATAAATAGAAAAAGAGTAAGAACGCCCTCAAATCTTCGTTTTTAATAAGTATTGAAAAGGCGAATATTAAGCGAAATAAATTTATTATCTTTAAGAAATGAATTTAAATGTTATAAATTATAAAAGATTTGAAAAGAAATCTAATTAAGATAAAATCTCTTTAATTCAATAAGAAGAGAGAATAAAAAAGAATTTATATCTTTATTACGAAAAGTTTAAATATTAAACTAATAATTATTTAAATAAGTAATAATTACACGCTATCTTAAGCAAATTAGAAGAATAGATAATAGAAAAATTAAATAACACGTAGAATATCAGCTGTGTTAATATCGCAATATTGATATTAAAATTAATTATTAAATTATTCGGGCAGATTCGCGATTAAAAACTTATAAAATTATCTCATACTTATATATTCTAGACTGCTTATTATAATGATTAATGCGTTATTTATAGATTAGATAAGAACGGCTTGAGATAATATTTTAAGAAACTTAAATAGAAGAAAGCTTGATAATTATTAAGTATTATCTTTAAAGTACTTCAGAAATAAGTATCGAATAATCTTAAGTATAATAAGAATTACGTGGAAATAATTATTAAGTTCTAAGAAGTAGTATTATATATAAATATGAATTGTGAGTTGAAATTCTAATATTAATATAAAGTATATGCGCCCGAGAAAATATTATAAAGAATTAAATTAAAATTATAATTAAGAATATATTATATAAAAGAATGTTTAGATTAGAATTAAGAATAAATTTATTATTATCAGAATAGTAATCTTTAAGAAGCGATTAATTTATATGAGATTAATATCTCCACTTATTTTAAAGAAGTATAAAGCGCAAGTATAATATAGATTTAAGAACTTAAGAAATTAGAAGTGATAAAAGTAATCTGCGATAAAGAGTATCGCACCTCTTATAAGTTATACGCACACTTTTCATGCAATAAATTAAAATATTATTTCGCGAAAGAAGAATATACTCATTTTAGAAACTTCAGATTAAAAGAATTAAAAAACGAGAAGACTCTTTAAATTCGAGATATAATAAAGAATCTACTTTTAAATCTCAGAAAATAGCGGCAATTAATATTAATTACGCACGATATTTAATTATATAGACTTAAATAAAATAATATTAAATTAAAATTATAATTAATTTCAGAGTTACTGAGAATTATATCTTTCTAATATATATAACTTAATCCCGTCTATTTACACGAGAAAAAGATAAACTCTATTAATTAACATTAATAGATAAGAGTTCTATCAGACAAAATTAAGAGTGAGTTAAAGTAGAAACTTATTCATTAAAACTAGATATTCAGTAACACACAAAATAAGTAGTGTTGAATATCGTGAAAATTAAGTACGATATTATTCTGAGTATTTCATAGCTGGAAGCTTATAATTCAGTAATTAATTAGAAATAATAAATTATCAGCTTTCTTAATTATGATTATAAAGCAAACACGGTTGTGATATTATTTATAAAAGTAGTATAGATAAAACTCGATAATAGATGTCTAATAAAGATAATAAAGAGTTTTCTTGAATATTTATTAAAATATAATGAATTTAAATGTTTATTTATTGAGAATAAAAGCGTATTAACACTATTTGAGTATTAATTTTGAGATTATAAGATTTCTTTAAAATCTGATAAGAAATCTATTTACAAATCTATTTATTCTCTTTCTGAGAAAGAACTTAAGATTCTACGGAAGTATCTTAATAAGAATTAGAAGAAGAGGTTTATTTAATCTTCAACTTCATTTACAGAATATTCAGTTTTATTCGTTCTAAAATTCAATAATGAAATGCGTCTATATATCAACTATCGATAATTAAATAATATCATGATAAAAAATCGGTATATATTATTATTGATCTCAGAGCTATATAATCGCGTTTGTAAGATAAAGTAATTCATTACACTCGATTTATAAGAAGCGTATAATCTGATAAGAATAAAGAAGGAAGAGAAATGGAAAATCGCATTTCAAACTTGTTATAATTATTACGAGTATCTGATTATGCTCTTTAGATTAATAAACGCTCCCGTCTTCTTTTAATCTTTAATAAATGATATTTTAAAAGAATATCTAAATCAGTTCTATATCGCTTATTTAGACGACATTCTTATATACTCGAAAATTAAGAAATAATATATTAAATATATTTAAAAGATGCTTCACGCTTTTTAAACGAAAAATCTATTAATAAAGATTGAGAAGTGCGAGTTTTATAAGTAAAGTGTTAAGTTTCTTGAATTCATCTTAATAATTATAAGAATTTAAATAAATAAATTTAAGATAATGATTATACTTAAATGATTGTAATCTATATTAATAAAGAA
>JAABUK010006311.1_pt1 | contig 17795 bp, 19 predicted proteins | sample 5559141 | NCBI WGS metagenome assembly JAABUK01 (sample SAMN10711869, study PRJNA513367) | rock metagenome | isolation source: Antarctica rocks | place: Antarctica: Victoria Land, Pudding Butte nord | collected 2016-01-03 | reverse complement strand
TTGATTTGGCCATCACTGGCCATCTTGTAAAGCAAAACGCGCACGGCCTCGGCGTTGCTGCCGACGCCGCTATCGAAAACATCTTTGGGCGAAAGGGCGCGCCCGGCCTGTCTCAAAGTTTGCATCACGCTGGCGCGTTCTTCACTCAAACGATATTCGGCGGCTTCGCCCAAAAGCGACCAAGAGCCAATATCGCCGTCCCATCTTAGTGCGAGTTCCTGCTCGTCAATGTCGCGGCCTGTGACGTAGAGCGTCGCATCCTGGCGCCCGCGTTCGCGCTTGAGCGAAAGAATGCTGTCCGCCGCGCCGGTCAAGCCGTACGTTCCGCTGACCGCTTCTAAATCGTCATCGCCCTGGCCTTTGCGCCGGTGGTGAATCACAACGACTCCAACGCCGAAACGGTCGGCAATAGCTTTGAGGTTGGAAACGCCCGCGTAATCGTCGGCGTACAGATCGCCGCCGCGCGCCCGCGCCGTGCGCACTTTTTGCAGCGTGTCGATCACGATCAGCCGCGCCGAGGGATGCTCTTCCAGCCATTGTTCCAGGCGCGCAATGCCGCCTTCGTCGACTCGTTCCCATTCGGTCGCAAGATGCAGGCGGGCGGGCGCTTTCTGGCCTTGCGGCAGCATCTTACGAAGTCGGCTTTGCAGTCGGCGCTTGGTGTCTTCGAGCGCAAGATAAAGCACGTCGCCGGGTTCGACCGCGATTTGACCCAACGCGGCGCCGCCACACGCGACGGCGAGGCAGATATTGAGCGCGAGCCAACTTTTACCGAGCTTGGGGTTTCCGGCCAAAATCCCCAAACCTTCGGGCAAGATTCCAGGCACGACCCAACACGGCTCGGGCAGTTCCATTTCCATCAAGTCGGCGGCGCTGAGCGTCGCGGGCGCGTGGCCTTCTCGTTCGCTGGCGCTGAGTTCTTCCAATGTGCGGCGCAGCTCGACAAGGGAAACGCCCGCCGCGACGCCGTTCAGCGCGTAGCCGTGCGCCTGGTTCGCCAAAACTGCGGCCCGCCGCTTGAGCGACAGATCGCGCACAATCGCCACATAAGCGGGCGCATTGGCTGCGCTGGGGCAAGATTCGAGGAGATTCGTCAAATAAGCGGGGCCGTTGCCTTCGCCAAAGATCTGATCGAGCGTGTCATGGCGGCGCATGTGCTCGACGACTGTAATCATGTCGACGGGCTGGCCGGAATCGGCGACGGCGAGGAGCTCGGAAAAAATCAGGCCGTGGCCGGTCTTGTAAAAGTCGGCTTCGGTCAGCGCCTGGCGCGCGTATTTGAGCGCGGCGACTTCCATCAGCATCGCGCCTAAAACGCTTTGCTCGGCGTCCATGTTGTGCGGTGAGGGCGGCGCCAATGGCGCGCTGCTGGGGGCGTTGGTTGTGGAATTGGTTCGCGTCGTCGAACGAGTACGCGATGGCGAACGCGCGTCGCGCGTGGCTGTGCTGGAATTTAGGCGGATGGGGGCTTGCGGCTTTTCCGATGTGTTAGAATTCATATCAGTTTTTCCTGAATCGCCTGCGCCAACTTTCCACGGCTGCGCGGGCGATTTTGCGTTTTATGGTGCGGCTTCAAGGGCTGCTTTGCGGGCTATGACTGGTGCTGTTTTGGTGGATGCGGCGCGGGTCAAGGCCTTTGGCGAACGGCTTTCCGCGCGGCGCATATTTTCTTTGGCCTTTGCGCTCTTCGCGCGGCGTGTTCCACAGAGCCGACTTGCACGAAGGGCATTGCGCCGGGTTCTCCACGCGCGGCATCCATTCATAGGCACAGCGCAGGCAGCGACAAACGAGGACGCGGCGCGTGATCTTGGCCGCGTTCTTCGCTTCTTCTTCGCTTTGCGTAGTCGCTGCGGCGTCATCGTCCGCGCCCAGCATTCCGGCCATGAGCGTGGCCAGCATCAAACCATTGCCGGCGATGCGCCTCGCTCGTTGTCGTCCGTTCTGCAGCATGGGGTTCCCTCCTCGGTTAGCAGTTCACAATATCACTATGTTCTGGTTTTTGCAATGAAAAAAGCGCGCTGCAACGCGCCTGCGAGTACTCGATAAGCGCGCTTTCAGGACTTCATTGTTATTTGGTGTCCGACGCTGTAACGTCTTTCTTCTCGATGCTGACGCGTTTGCGTGTCGGTTCCGGTTTTCCTTCCAGTTTGTAAGCGCGCGGCTTGTTCCAATACGGCGAGCGACATTGAGGATTTGTACACGTTGCCGGTTCGCTGTCTTGATTACGCGGAAACCAATCCCAACCACATCGCTGGCAAATGCATCGCTTGCGGTTCTTCGTTTTTTCCTGGCTCATAAGTAAATGCCTCCATTACGCTTAAAAGTATATATTCAAGCGTGAAAACGGCGAATCGAGTACTCGATTCTTGCACGCAAAAATGTAAAATAAGGGCATGACTTGGATACCCTGCCTTGAAGAGCTACGCTCCAACCCTGACCCGACCTGTCCGATCTGCGACGGTGCTTTGCGTCGTCTGGATACTGACCCGTGCTGCATGATGCGCTGCGACAAATGCGCGATGTCGTTCACCTCGCCCGAAGTGGACGACGAGCGAGCATTTGCCGCAGAACTCGAAGCGGATGCTCATCAGGGGCGTTGCCGCGTTTGTGGCTGCGCTGAACAGGATGCTGGCTTTGAGGGCTGGATGTTTGACCCGCTGGGCGGCTGGCTGTGCAGCCGCTGCGCGTAAACGCAGGCGCTGAAAGCGCCTTCTTGCAGCGCGTGGTCGAGTACTCGATGTAGGGGAAGCGCCCGCGCCGCGAGGCGCGGGCACCACCTGCAGCACGCTACGCGAAAGGCGCAACAGAGAAAGGCGCAGCCACAGCCACCAAACCGGCGGGCGAAATGGATGCACGGCACGCACGGCAAGGGCGAGTGATGCCGCCCCAGCCACCGCAGCGACGGCACGCGCCAAACGGCTGACCGAACCAGCAGGCCGGAACCGGCCACACACCACCCGACAAACGCACCACCCAAAAGGAAACGCACGGAGCCGAACCCGGAGACGAGGCCTGAACGCTGCGCCCGCCAGCGCGCAACGCGCGAGGCGCCACACCCGGACGAGGAACCGAGAACACCCACGGCCCAGCCGGAACCGGAAAACCGGCGCGCACCACGCGGCGGCGCAACAGCGCGAACGCACCGGACAGCGACGGCGCGCACGAAACAACCGAGAAAAACGAACGCGGCGCCAAACCCGCCACACCCGAAGCCAGCGCCACAACGCGAAAACCCGAAGGCGCACGACGCAGCGGCGCATTGCACGGATCAAACCACTGGCACGCCCAAGGCGCCAGCGCAGGCGGCACCAACGAGCCAACGCACACCATGCCGCACGCAGCGCACGAACACGAGCCAACCCACGAACCCGCACCCGGAACCGAAGCCGCCGACGCGGACGAGGACAGCAACGACCACGACACACCCACGCCAGACAGAGCCGGAAGAGCCGACTGCCACGCCGGAGAACCACCAAAAGCACCCATAAAAAACACCCCCAGAATAACGACCAACGACTACCAAAGTATACATGATTATGTATATATTCGTCAAGGGGAAAAAGGCGAAAAGCAACCCGCCAGACTGAGCCACCAGACGGCGCGCCGACCAAGGAACTGCGCCAGGACGACAACGCCGCCGACGCGCGCCGCGCGCCACGAGAGCCGCAACGACCGCCGCGAAGCGGAGCCGCGCCCCACGACCAACCCGCAACGCCAAAGGCAACAGCGACGCCCGCGACCAAAGGCCGGAACAGCGACAGCCACGCGCGCACCGCGCCAGACGCGACAGACCGCGACGACGGCGATAGCCACGCCTTCTTAGCTCGTCGTTTGAAGCGGGTCGTTTGAGGCGGTCGTATCGCTCACCAAACCGAGAGCATCGAGTACTCGATTTACAAATCGGGACGGCCAGAGATGGCAAGGCAGGCGCTTGTTTCGCAGTGATTTTTCCCGAACGGGAACAAAAAACGTGAGGCAAGATGGAGGTTCTCGCATCACGTCATTAGACCGGCGACAAACAAAAAAGCGCACCATCGAGTACTCGACAGGTGCGCTTTGCGTTCTCAACGATGCGGCTCAGCCGTTCAGGAAAACAGTTTTTTCCACCACGGGCGGCGCACTTGCGCGAGGGCTTTTTGTTTCTCCCTTTGCAGTTCGGCTTGAAGCTGCGCGTTCTCCCCGGCGAGTTCTTCCAGACGTTGCATGACCGGCGTAATGGCGGCGCTCATGGCGGTGGTGAGGTCTTCGCGGATGTCGTCACGGCTGGGCAATGCGGCGAGAGTGTCACGCATCTCGGCGGCGATCTGTCCCGCGAGGAACGCTCTAATCTGCTCTACATCGTGCCGCAGTTCGCCGACTTCCGCGAGTACTTCAGTGTTGGCCTCAGATGTGGCCGCAGCCGTCGAAATGCGCATTTCAAGCGTGGGAACGATGGCCGCAGCCTCGTTTCTGTCCGCACCTGTGGCCGTAGCTTCCGCATCTTGAGTACTCGATGGCGGCTCGATTTCGCCTTCGGTCACTTCATCGGCCATGCTTTCGACCGGCTCTAAACAGACCATCCAAGCGCGGCCTGAGGGCGTGCTTTCCTGGCGCGCTTGAAGCTTGCCGCTTTCGCACTGGCGCCGAATGGTGCGCTCTGATTTCTGCAATATCTTCGCGGCTTCGGCGACGCTGATCCATTGAGCTGCGGCCATTTCTTACCCCTTGCCGTTGGCTTCGGCCACGTCTGCGGCCACAGCTTCGGACATCTCGCTTGCTGCGGTCATCTCGTCGCGTCCGGGGCCGCGCGATGCGGCGCGCGATGGTGCGGCCACCGTTGGCCGCGACACCAAGGCATCGGGCAGGAACGGCGAACCGACGACCCAGCCGTTTTTGAGCGTCAGCAAAGACAGTAGTTTTCTGCTGCCTGTCGCATCGAAATAGCAATCGGCCTGCTGCGCTTTTTTCTTTTCGCGCGCGGCGGCCCGGCTCAGAGCGACTTGGATAATCTCGATGCTGTCGGCGTTGATCCAGAAGTCTTTCCCGACTCTCAAACTTCTCACGATTGCACCTCTACCAAAGTGATCTGCGCCGCGTGTTCCGGCTTTTCGCCGGTCTCGGTCGCAAGTGTCGGCGCTTCCCATTCGATGCGCTCCACGACGCCGGCAAACGGCGCGACGGCGCGGCGCGGTAGCGCCCGCACTTCGATGATCGGCGTTGGCTTGGCCACCGCGACAAGCGGCTCGTTCTTCTGGGCTTCCAGCGCCTGGCGCCGCGCCGCGTAGCGGGGCGCGAGCTGCGGCCACAACGACGACGAACGCAGCGCCCTTTCTTCCATGTCTTGTGCGCGCAGTTCGAGAATCGCCGTGCGCCGCGCATTGGCGGCAATCGAAACCAGAGGATCAATCGGCACATCGGGCGCTGCGTGTTCGATGTGCTGCGCGAAGGTGCTGTTTAAGACCTGGCCGTGTCGCACACTCGAACCGGCCTCGATGCTCAAATCGGCGTGGCGCCTCATGCCCTGCGCGGAGACAATGGCGCGACGTGTCGGCCACAGCAAGCGCGGCCATCGAGTACTCGAAAGCGCATTTTTGCCGGTTGTTCTGGCATCCGGCGCGGTGATGGTCAAAGTGGCGGGTTGCAGCGCGATGTTGGGCGATGAGGCCAGCAGGTGGGCTTTGGTGGCGAAGTCAAAGCGAACTGTGTCCTGTGTCGGAAATTGAACCGTCTTCACACCAACGGACGGGCTGTGAACCCTTGAAGATATGGACGGGTAGCACTTGGCGGCGCCGGTCACTCTTGCGCCACGCGGAAGACTTCGAGCCAGAGCACCGATGGAAAGGTTGCCAACGCGAAGTACGCGCGTGGTCTCATGGCGCGGCGCGATCTGGTGAATGCGAATCGAGCGCGGCTTGATGCGATACGGCTCGGTTCCGACATCATCGACAAGCCACAAAACGCCGCCTCGCTCGACTAAAAGCCCGCCGTCGCCGCGCCGCCCGACAATCAAAAAGCGGCCTGCGATCACTTTCTGGTGCAGCATGTCATAACCGGAAACCTCGGCCTCAGCGTAATATTTGTCGTTGAAGTCTTCGACATCGCGCGTCGCGCCTTTGAGGTCGCCAATAGCGAGATGCAGCATGCGTCGCATTCCCTGTCGCGCGACAACGTAGGTGCCATAACCCATCAGCAAAAACACGCTGAGAACCACCAACTCGGCGCCCGATCCGGTCTTGACGCGGAACTGTTCGTTACCAGGAAAAACCCACCTATCGCGGCGCGGCCACGCGAGGGGCACGCCGCTTTTGGTCGAAGCATCGGCTAAAAGATGCGACGCATAGCCACACAGCAAAGCAAAGAAAAGCGGGCGAAGATGCGGGAAGTACAAGAGCGGCGCGCACAGCGCGGCGAAGATCAGCGTTCCGACAACCGAATGCGTAATGGTGCGGTGGCCAAACTTGCCTTCCATCCAGACCGCGAACGGATACACACAAAACCCCGCTTTGCTGTTGGGCGTGTCCACGTCGGGCAACCAGGCGCCCAGCATCGCAGCGCCAACCGCGACCGGCTCGGGCGCGTCGCCGGAAAACGAAACGACGCCGGCATAAGCGACAGCGCCTATAACGCCATGCGTCAGCGCCATCATAGTAGCACGTCCTCGCCGCTGGCACCCTCGCCGCTGGCGCTCTGCCCCTTAGCGCGCTTCGTTTGGCGCCATGTGAACCACACGACCCATAAGCCCCACAGCGCGGCGTTGACGGCCAAACCGTTGACTATGCGTGCGTGACTGGCTTCGTCGGCCACAACGCGTACCAGAGCCATCCACAGGTGATCCAGCGTTGCTGTCGGCATGGGGCCAATCATCGGAAGCGACGGGTCGCCCAGTCGCACGCGCAACCACACCAAAAAGACTTGAGCCGAAATCGAAGCGCAGATCACCAGACCGGCGCCAAGCATCTTCCAGCGCGCGGCGCGCGGCAGCGCCCGCCATTGAGTACTCGATTTGCTTTCCACCAGAGCCGTCTCGCTCAAAGCGCCGCCTCCATTTCTTCAGCGGTCGCGTAGCCGCAGGATTGGGCGAGATCGAGGCAATCGAGCGCGATTTGCTGGCGCGCCGTTTGGCGCGCATCCTCGGCGCGGTGCGTGCCGTCCATCGCGGCCAACACGTTCGACAACTCGCTGGCACCGGCCTTGAAACGCGCATCGGCGGCGACATAAAGCGCCTGCGCCGTTTCGTGGTAGCGGCTGGCGCTGACCACTCCGGCCTCGCTTTTTCGCAGCGAGTACCAGGCGACCGTCGCTTCCTTGATGGTCGCATTGACGGACTCGGCGTGGCCGATCTGCTGCGCCGTCACGTCCTGCCTGGCTTTGTCGCGCGCGGTCTTGTTGAGCTGTAGCAACCGTTCTAAATCGAGGTTGAGATAAAAGCGCACCTGCCCCGAAAATGGGTCAAGCCCGCCCGCCGTATTGACCTTGAGCCGGTTGCGCTGCTCTTTCAAATCGGCCTGCGCGCTGCCCAGCTTGGCGGATGCGAGAGCGATGCGCGTGTTGCGCTTGGTGGCCAATTCGCGCACCTGGAACAGCGACAGGGCGCGGACCTTGGGGAACATCGAGTACTCGATAGCGGCCACAGTGACCGGAGAGATGGCCGTAGTGCTGTTAGGCAGACTGGCCGGAGCGACAACGAACACTGGCCGCAGCTCTTCGGCGCTGGCCGCACACGCTCCGAACGGGGTTCCGAACGTGGCCGCAGCTCCAAAGGAAAAACAAAACGCGCATACAAACCTTATACGGGAGCCTGTCCGTAGCTTGGCCGCAGCCCATCGAAAATCCCCATCAAAAACATCAAAACCCGTCAGATTCAGGGCGTTTACACCCGCGAACCGCGAAAAAATACGTGTCATGCGCTCTATTTTATGAGATTTCGCGGGTTTGTGTCCGTAGCTTGGCCGGAGCGTGTCCGAAGCCGCATTTTGAGCGTGGTTTCGTGTCCGTAGCCCTGTCCGCAGCTTCCACCATTGGCCAATCGAGTACTCGATGCGCGTTCAGCGCCGGTTGGTGCGCGAAAGTCGCCCCGCATAAAAGCGAAACAGCATAAAGAGAGCGCCGGATGCGCCCAAAATCACGGTTACATCGTGGTCGCCACTACCGCGCAAGGCAACGCGCAGACCGACCAGAACGCAGGCGAAGACAACCAGGCCGGGCGTCATGTCGATTGTACGGTGGCCGCTCATTTCTTCCTTGCGAACTGTCTGCAAACTCAGGTCGCCGCGCCCGACAGCGCGCTTGACGGTCTCGTGAATAATGGACGGCAAGCCTTGCGAGGATTCGACCAACTGGCGCAGTACGCGCTTGCGTTCGCGCTCTTCGACCTGATGTTCGCCGAGCAGTCGATTCACTAATTGCTCGCTTTCTTTGGCGGTTAGGCGCGGCACGGTGATCGAGGTCAGCGCGAACAAGAACGGCTTTTGCGTCGGTTTGGGCGACGTGCTGCATACGACAAGCGTACACGCGTCGGCGATCTGGCGGCACAGCCGAACGACGGTTGAGCTGGCCTCATCGAAGTTATCGAGTACTAAAGTGGCGTTGCGACCTTCAAGCGCGCGCAGCGCGGCGGCGGTCGCCGATTTTACATCGAGCTTTCGCAAAGCGCGTTCAAGCGCCGCGTCGTCCATTTCCTCGCCGTCTTTGGTTTCGACATCGTGCCAGCCGCGCCGGTAGCATTCTTTCAAAAGTGTGGTGAGCAGGTCTTTGGCGGGCGTGACGTGCTCAAGATAAATTGCGCTGGATGAGATGCGGTGCGCGAGCGCGGACTTGCCCACGCCATGCTCGCCGACAAGCTGGATCGAGATATTGGCATCAACGGCGGCGCGGCACTTTTCGAGAAGGTGGGCGCGGCCAATGAAAATGAGGTGTCCGGTTTGTGCCATGAATCAAGTTAGCTGGAAGTTGGGGTTGTCAATGTCTTTGGCATCTCTGCACCAAGCGAAATCAACGCCCAGCGCCTTAAAGTGTCTGTTGCCGCAAAGAATCTTGTTGCGCTCTGGTTCAGATATACCCATGAAGTTATCGGCGCTTTTGGTTTCGCGCACCAGATAAAGCTTCGCGTCTTCGCCGTTCTTTTGCTGCACTATAGCCCAGTCCGGGTTGTAGGTACCCAGCGGCGTTTCGATCTTGAACCATGCAGGCAACTTGATAAACAGCTTGATGTCCTCGCGCCCGTCCAATTCTGCCGCGAACTTGCTTTCAACCGCTGAATCGTACACCACATAGTCGTAAACCGACTTGTTCACCGTGATCATTTTGCTGGTGTAACTTTCCAATTCTTTGGTCTCGAAAAACATCATGTCGTAGAATTGGCCAGCGATGCGTTCATATTTGATGCCGCTGATCAGCAAATCAATACGCGCTTTTTGCGTTGAGCGCAGCACGCCATCCAAGAATTGTTGCGGATTGAGATGCACTTCGCCCAACCGACCGGAGCGAATCAGGATTTGTGCGAGCGTTGAGCGGGTCAGCTCAGTTTCACGCTGTAAAAAGCCCAGCAAATCCGGTGTTGTGAACTCCATTTGCTGCGCCTGATGTCGCTGCGCCGCGCGCAGTTGCGTTTCGACACCTTGCTCGGTGGTGATTAATTCGCCTTTCAAAACCTCGAAGTCCGGTTTGTTGACTGGCTCATGCTCAAAGTTTTTCACGGCGGCGGAGATCAGCTCTTGCGTGTCGTATTGCACGCGATAGCGCGTTTTGTGCTTGATTTTTTCCCACAACGCCTTGAAATCTTCATCGAGTAACCATCCTTGTTTCAGGCTGGCTTTCTGGCGGTCGCGTTTATTGACGATGCGGTCTTTGAAACTTACACCCCATTCGTCCTGCATTTCTTTTTGCAGTGTGTCGGCGAACTGGTGATAGCTTTCGTTGGCGATCACAGTCAAGCGATTAATGTCGGGATCAAACGACCGTTCGCCGTTTTCGCGCACGGGCAAGCGCAAGCCGCGCCCGATTTCCTGCCGCTTGCGCACAACGGATCGGGTTTCATTCAGCGTGCAAATTTGAAAAACGTTTGGGTTATCCCAACCTTCGCGCAGCGCGGAATGGCTGAAGATAAAGCGCAACGGCTCATCACGCGACAGCAGCACTTCTTTGGCGCGCATGATTTTGTGATAAGCGCCGTCGTCGGCTTTGGTCGCGCCGTTGGTGTCTTTCGCGCCTGATCTGTCTTCGGCAAAATAGCCGTCATGCGCTTTGGCGACTGGCGACGGCTTCAAGGGCGCGTAGCGCGGCAAAGCGGCGAGCCGTTCGTAACTTTCAACAAACCACGCGCGCAACTTGCCATCAGCGGGCGCATAGTTGGCGACGCGATCAATGAAAAACAGCGACAGCACTTTCAAACGTTGATCTTCGGGCAGACGCGCAATTTTTAATTCTTTCTCGAAGTGTTCTTTAACGGTCTCTTCGACTTGAATGCGCATGATGTCATCGGTGTAGCCGCCTTGCGCTTGGCCGACTTCGAGCGTCACGCCATTATCAAACGAAATATATCCGTCCCCGGCATCAATGCCCGAAACGATGTAGCCGCTATAAAGGTCACGCTTGCCCGAAATTTCGTACAAATCTTCGCCGTTCCTACTAATGGAAACGGTTTTACGCGCCGGGCCTTTGGCGGTTTCCTGATCTATTTCCAGCTTGGCCGTGATTTTGGCTTTAGTCGCCGTAATTGAAAGCACTTTGATATATGGGTTATTGAAGCCAGGCGTTTCCATCACTGAAGCGACTTCGATGCGCTTCACTAAACCCAGATCGTAGGCTTTGACCGGATCGAGACGATACAAGAGGTTGTACGAATTCTTATGCGTCGCCGAATAGCGCAGCGTGCAAGCCGGGTGAAGGCTTTCCAAGGCCGCTTTCGCATTGGCGGACTCCATGTTCTGCGGTTCGTCGATAACGACAATTGGGCGCGCCGCCTGGATGAATTCGATGGGGCGATAGCCCGATAGTCGGTCGCTGTCGCGGTGAATGACGGAGATGTCTTTTTTGTCGAATGCCTGAATGTTGATAATGAGCAACTGCATTTGGTTCGACATGGCGAAGCCGCGCAAGCGCGAGACCTGCGCCGAATCGTAAACCCACGCATCGAGCGGCACGTTGTAAAGTGCCGCGAAATGATCGCGCGTCATCTCGATGGTTTGCAGCACGCCTTCACGGATCGCAACCGACGGCACAACGATGATGAACTTTTTCCATCCGTAGCGCGCTTGCAGCTCGAAGAGCGTGCGCAGATAGACATAGGTTTTGCCCGTTCCGGTTTCCATCTCGACCGAGAAATTGGGGCCGGCCAGCTCATCGAGCGGCGCCAACTCGTTGCGCTCTTGCACGGCGCGCACGTTGTGCAGCAAAGCGTTTTCCGAAAGCAGCATCGCGTTAGCGATGCCGAGTTCGGTCAACAACTGGCCAGGCGCTTCGGCAAAGCTGATTTCCTGTTCGCCCTGCGCCAGCGGCTGCCCGTCGAAAACATCCACCACGGCGCGGATCGCGTCAAGCTGATAATCCTGGTTTTGGTCGAATTTAATCTTCATTAAGAAACGAAAAGTAAGCCGTTTTCAAGCGTACTTTTGTTAGACCGTGCGGAAGCTGATTCCGGCATCCTTCATTTGCAGCACGATGTTATTTTTCAACGGGTCGTTGCCTTCAAACGCGGCATCCAAGCAAATGACCTGCTGCGGCGCGAGCGAGATCATTGCTTCGAGTGTGGCTTCTTGAATTGGCTCTTCGAGATAAATCAACAGTTCGCCACCTTCCACGACATAAACGGTTTGGTTGTTGATATTGCGCTCTTCGACCGATGCAGCCAGCGAACGCCCCGACTTCAAAAGCAACTCGAAAAGCACGTCCTGCGCGGAGCGGTCGGGTATGCGATGCTCGGCATAAAGCTGCAATTGCGCGGCGAGCGCGGCGGCGTCTGTGGGTGTCGTGTGGCCGTCCCACACTTTGAAATTACTCGAATCGAGCTTGAAGACTTTGAAACCGCGATCTTGCGCGGCGCCGTCACCTATCGGCAGCGTGCCATTGTCGGCGGCGTTCATTTTGGAGATGACGCGGCGAACGCGCTCTTTGGTGATCTCGGCGATATTCGAGTACTCGATGTTGCTTGTCGGCTCGGGCAACTGCACCAAAATAAAGCGCCGATTGCCGCTGTCTTCGGCGTTCAGTTCCAAAACCGCCTGCGCCGTCGTGCCAGAACCCGCAAAAAAATCGAGAATGATGTCGTCGCTTGACGTGGAAAGTTGCAAAATTCGTTTGATAAGACGCGTCGGTTTCGGAGTGTCGAACGTTCCAGAATTAAGCATCAAATCATTCAGCTCTTTTGTAGCTTCTTGATTATGCCCTACTTCGGAATTAGTCCACCAAGTCCAAGCCGTCACGCCAGTCGTTTCAGACAAGAATTTTTTCAATCTTGGACGACCAGAGTTTTCCTTGCCAAACCAAATGCGTTTATCTTCAAGTAATTTCTCGAAACTTGCTTTTGCCAAAGCCCAGCAACGACCTTGTGGCGGCTCGTATTTTAAGCCTGACGGCGTTGTAATTGTGTAGTATTGGCTTGGCGTTGCGTGTCCCATTTGTCCCGTCAAATCAACTGAAGCCCAATCTCCGCGCGGGTCATTATCTGGGTTTTTGAACTCTGCACGACGTGTTGTATCAATTGGAAGTAAACGCAACTTTTCTTCTGAATTAACATCGCGGCTGAACGCAACAATATAATCGTGAGCCGCGCCAAGCAAAAGTCGCGCGTCGGGCGATGTTCTTTTCTGCCAGATAATTTGCGCGATAAAGTTTTCTTCGCCGAAGATTTCATTCATCATCAGGCGCAAGTTATGGACTTCGTGGTCGTCAATTGAGACGAAGATAACGCCGTCGTCTTTCAACAAGTTGCGCGCGAGAAACAAGCGCGGATACATCATGTTGAGCCAGTTCGAGTGATAGCGACCATTGGTTTCGGCGTTGGTAGATTGGCGCACGCCGCTTTTCACCTGGCCCGAATATTCGAGATAAGTTTGCAAGCCTTCGCGGAAATTGTCGGGATAGATGAACTCGTTTCCCGTGTTGTATGGCGGGTCGATGTAAATCATTTTGACGCGGCGCACGTAGCTTTTTTGCAGCAATTTCAAGACTTCGAGATTATCGCCTTCGATGATGAGATTGCCCGTCGTGTCGAAATTCACCGATTCATCAGGCGCAGGGCGCAGCGTGCCCGTCGAAAGCGACTGGACAACGCGGTGCGCTTCGGCTTTGCCCGCCCAGGAAAGCCCGTAGCGTTCGGTCTTTGGCGCTGGGCTTTGCCCAATGAGTTGCGCTAATTTTTCAGTATCAAGATGGTCTTCGCTCCACGCCTCGGGAAAGAGTTCCCGCAATCGCGCGAGCCGCTCGCCAAGGACATCTTGCGAAGTCAGCGACATTTTTTCCTCAGAGGTAAGGGCGTCCGGTGTGACTTCAGAGCTTTCTTTCATATCAAACTTTTAACTGATTAAGGATTGCTGCGCTTTATGTCGTCTTGTTCAGCCCTCTTTCGAGTACTCGATTTAGATTCCTCGAAACTCCCGATCCCACACCTGCCCCGTCCAACGCTCCACTTCCTCGCGCGTGATGCGCTTCCACTTCGGAGCGGATAAAACCCAGTTCACGCCCTCGCGCTCAATGCCGAAGGTCACGCGGTCGAAATGCTCCTCGAACATCGGATCTGCGCGCAGTTCGCCGTTTTTGTCGAGTGTGCGCCCGTCGGTGTAATGCTCCACAAAGCAAACACGCGAAGGGTCGAGGCTGTAGAACTCGCAGACCTGCGCCGCGATGTGTTCCACACAATTGGTCACGCTGGTTCCGGAATTATCGCCCGTTTCGGTCATTACGACAACGGTCAAACCCTGATGCCAGAACACGCGCAAGCGACAGCGCGACGCGCAACCGCCAAAGCCCGCGAAATCGAGTACTCGATCAATGTTTTGGGTCGTCATGGATGCCTCTTTTTCATGTCTCATAAACGACCGTTTATGAGACGCTACCGTTATTGTCTCAAAACCCAGTCTCAAAACCAATGCCGCCGCTTGGCGCAAAGGCACCGGATTTGAGATAATGCGCGCCTATGCTTATTGGATACGCCCGCGTTTCGACACGCGACCAAAACCTCGAATCCCAAGAAGACGCTTTGCACAAGGCCGGATGTGAGCGCATCTACTCCGACAAAATCAGCAGCCGCAAAGCTGAGCGGCCCCAACTTAAAGCCGCGCTCGCGCTCGCCCAAGCGGGCGATACCTTTGTCGTGTGGCGCTTGAACCGCGTCGCTCGCTCGCTGCGCGAACTTATTGAGATCGTCAACGACCTGCAAGCTCGCAACGTTGGTTTTCGCAGCCTGACCGAAAACATCGACACCACGACCTCGGGCGGGCGCCTGTTTTTTCACATCTTCGGTGCGCTGGCCGAGTTCGACCGCGACATTATCAGCGAGAACACACACGCCGGATTAGAAGCGGCGCGGGCGCGCGGGCGCGTTGGTGGCCGCAGTCGGGCGCTCAATGACGAACAGGTGAGGATCGCGCACGCGCTGGCCGCGCAAGACATCCCGCGCGAACAAATCGGGCAACTGCTCAAAGTCTCGCGCGCGACGTTGTATCGCTATCTGAGCGCGCCGCTGGCGGCATTGCTGCTCACGGATAGCAGCCTTTTCGAGTGCGCAATGAGCGTGTTTTGAGGCTCAAAACGAAGCCAATTCATATAACAATGAAAAACGCGCCCGAATCGAGTACTCGATGGGCGCGTTTTTGTGCGTGGACTTGACACGTTTTCGCTGTGTGACTGAATATAAAGCGTCTTCTCTTCAATTGTTGATTGATGCGGTTGCCGTCGCTGTTGAAGCCACAGATGATCTGGTCGCCGTCATATCACACAGAAAATCGAGTACTCAGTTCGTTCAACAACTGGTCTTTGTTGTCGTAGGTGTTTACCCGAAAGCAGGGCCTATCGTGACTCGTTCCAATTCGTGTTCCTATTAAGGAATACCTCGCACAACGATCACTACCGCGATAGTCCCAGAAATGCGAACCAGTCGCACCCCTTGCCAAACCTTTTTTGCTGGTCCTGCACGTCAGATAAGTCCTCCGTGGACAGTTTCTTAGCGGCAAGAATCTTTCTTCCCCAGTATCCAATCCAACCCATAAGCATTTCAGGCTGGCTCGCCTCACCTAAAATCTCCTCAACACGCCGGCTTGCAGATTCCTGCTGCTGTTTTGAAGCAAATACCCATCGTGGAGCCCACACTGGCCAAAACGGGCCTTTCTCTTTGGGGCATACTGCTACAACTTCTTCAAACGATCCCAAGGGTAATGGTGCAAGACTAAAGATTCGTGTGTCCTCTCCATCGTCTGTTTCATTGCAGTCGATCATGTCGAACAGGTACTCAGCTGCACATACGCCACATTGTAGTATTCCCCGCGTGGGGCCGTCATAAAATCCCACCGCGATGACTCTGTGAGGCTCGGAGAGGCTATGGCCTGGTAGGTCGGGGCAATGAGAAGTTATATGCTTTGTCATTTCGTAAATCCCCAAAGATCATTCCATTTGGCGGCTACTTCTGGAGTAACAGGATTAGGAAGTTCAACTGTCCGATGCAATAAGTCACCTTCATTTCGACAGCCCTTCAAGGAGCGCCACAACGTGCTCGCGCGCTGGCGGCGCCAAGTTCTGCATCAAGCGCCCAATATAAGCCGCCTCCAGCGCTGCCACATCGTCGCCCGCTTCGCTTTCGAGTACTCGCTCGATGCCCAGCCGCGCCGCCTGCTCTTCATCCCACAGGAATTGCACCTCATGCAAGATGAGCGAACGCTCGTAAGGCGTGGCCGCGCTCAAAAGCGCCGCGATCTGGCGCGCCTTGTCTCGAATGCCCTGCGTGAAATCGTCCTGGTTCATTGTCCGTTTTTTGCGGCGTGGTAGCCGCTGGCCTTCGCCTGCTCTTCGCTCATGTACTGGCCTTCCGCCGTCGTGCCGTACCACCGGCTGCCCGAATAGTGATAAACGCCGCTCTTCGTATTGACCCACACCTGACCCGAAGTCGCTGCAGCGGGCGCTTGTATTGGTGCGCTCGGCTGATAGACCGGCGCTTGAGTACTCGAAGAGGACGACGCGGCGTAGGGCGCCGATGGAGCGTAGATCGCGGGCGCTTGCGTGCTCAGGCTTCGAGTACTCGATTGGCGTGTTCGCGTGGTGCGTCGTCGGTAGCCACGATGTGAAACGACTGGCGCTTCATCGCGCAAGGGTGCGCTGCCCGGCTCGCCGAAGTATGTGCGGTACGCGCTGATCCAATCGGTCGCAATTTCGCGCTGCGCTTCCTTGATGTCCATCTGCCCGCTGCAAATGCGCTTGTGCAAATAGTTTTCAAGCCGGTCTTTGGTGCGCGCGTTCCACGGCTGCGTTTTGTAGGATTCCGGCCACAGGTTGCGAATCGAGTTCGAGCCGCCCAACTCCAGCGAAATCAGGTGGTCGACCTCGTACTCGCCCTTCTGTCGGTGCGTGATGCCATATTCGGCGTAGGCTCGTTCTTTCACCGATTGCGGCACGTTGCGCACCTTTTTCGAGTAGCCACGCACGCAAATATCGGCGGCTGTCACGTCCAGAGCATCGCCTGGCGTGAGGTGAGGATTGGGCATGATCGGCGCGGCGGTGTTGATGCTGTCAGCGCCTGAAACAACCGCGTCCGGCGAGGCTCGCGTTGTCGCACTCGGCTGGGTTGTTATCGGTCGGCGCGCTGGGTGCGAGACAAACGACGAAGGCGGCGCCACAATGGGCGCCGCCGGGGGCGTGCTCGGCTGGCATCCGGCCAACATCAGCAACGCAAAGAACGGCGCGAATCGAGTACTCGATTTCATGGTGTCCCGTCCGAAAAGAGATTCACGAACGGTCACAGCGTACCATTTTTTGCGCGTTCTTTGTTTTTCAGCCTTCCAAATCTTTCAAAAACAGCATCGGCTTACGCCCTTGATCCTTCAGTTTTTGCAGCAATTCGGCGTTGCTGGCGCTGGGGTAAGGCTGGCCACCGTTGTTCATCGCGTCGCAAAGCCCGAACTCATCGCCACGCTGCCGCGCCACTTCGTCGGCATCCAACAAAAGCTGCTGCAAAAAGTTGATTTCCCGTTTCAGGCTTTGCAGCGCGTCAGCGCTCCCGTCGTGCTCCGTCGCTTCCTCGACCTTCATGAACTCGCCGTTTTCGGTCGTGCGGCGCGTGACGCGCAGTTTGGCTTCGGATTCTTCCACTGCGTGCGCGAAAGCGCGCTTAATCAACGTGAGCGATTTATCGACGTTATCAATGACTTCTTCGCTGCAATCTTCAAATTCGACATCAATTTTCAAATGGACGTTTGACATTTTCTCCTCTTAAATCGAGTACTCAGTTCGCACCAATTGCGAAAACTTCCTGCATCGAGCGGTACATCGGTACGACTGGTACGGGCAGTACTCAAAACCACAACCGCCGCGCCGCTTTTCACGCTCAAAGAGTGCCACTTTAAGGGCATCTTTTCACGCATCATCATCGAAAACATCCGTACCAGTGGCCGGTACGTCTGGTACGAACGGTACGGCCTGCGCTTGGGCTTCAGGTGGCGTGTTCGGCCTGGCGCTGATTTGAGCCTGATACGGCTCCGATTGAGCACGAACCGAAGCCTCACGGCCTCGCACCGTACCAGATGTACCAGATGTACCACTTGTACCGGTCGTACCGTTTGTACTGCTCGTTGGTAAGAGTGCAGCAGGGATTGGTGAATATCTGCCGCCATCGT
>JAABUK010006307.1_pt1 | contig 17802 bp, 16 predicted proteins | sample 5559141 | NCBI WGS metagenome assembly JAABUK01 (sample SAMN10711869, study PRJNA513367) | rock metagenome | isolation source: Antarctica rocks | place: Antarctica: Victoria Land, Pudding Butte nord | collected 2016-01-03 | reverse complement strand
GTCGGTGTTGCCGTCGCCGTTGGCAACACCGGGGGTGGTGAGCCCGATGACGGATCAGGGTGGGAGTCGGGATGCAGAGCGTGCTTCACATTTTTTTGCGCTTTGAGTTGTCGGGCCTTGGGGTGGTGGTGTATGGCGCTTTTGTGAGTAGCTTCTGATATTGATCAACATCCACACCTCTATCACGGTTTGAGGTTTCTAGAGTTCCATATCCTGGGAACGTTTTTACTTTTGTTGTAGACTTTTTCAAAATCGTCAACTTGAGATATCCCAACGCCATCACGAGCGTCATCTAGAAAGTAAGGTTTCAGTGCGACTGTTGTGATGCTTCATCAGGTGACACACAACATTACAGTATCTATTCTTCCATCGAACGAACTGGTCTTTTCGTCACTCACACACATCAAAGCCGAGAACCAGATTTTTTCTTTTTCTTTTTCTTTTTTCGATCGCGGTATTGCAATGATTTGTATTCAGAATTTCTACAGCTTTGACTTGTTTTTCGGTTGATCGGAGTAATCGGTACGAGTATGCCTGGCTGATATGTGATGATATTGTGAAGTGGATTCGTTATAGGGGAGCACGGATGGGGTGTATGTATATAGGTAGATGAATGAGATTTGTCAAGCATTGGCCGGGGTTTGCGCCTTCGACACGGAGAGTAGCTAGCTAAGGTACCTTGAAGTACACATACCGGCTACGTTTTGGAGTTTGGATGCCTTCCTGTTTGGCAACTGAGCTCCGACGCAAACGTATTGTGGAGAGGAGTGAGTGTTTTGGTGTGAACGGCATACACTGGGGGGGCTGTAGTATCCAAGTCAATTGAACATAAGGTACTCTCGACCAGGTGAACTGTTGCAGAGAGTGACACTGTTCATGAGAATCCCGAGTCAATGCTGGTGTTATTTTCAAGAAACAGGATGAAATCTACATGAGGTGTTCATTTAGACATTTGCTCTGGCGATACAATTCGAGAGTCTCTTTTGTAGAAGATGACGGATTGTAGGAGTTTATCGGATATATTTGTTGGTTGAGGTTAGATTGTTGAACGTGGTTGAGAGCGGTGTAAAGCGGACGGTTGTGGTTGGCCCGCTTCTTCCGCTATTCTAGCGCGGAGTCGGAGCGGGAGAGAGGGCGGAGTCAAGTTCCGGTGTCTCGGTGCCACAGTGGAGTAAATCATGTTTATCATAACTGCGTCGGTGAGGCCTGGGGGAGGGGGGGGGGGGGAGAGGGTAAACCACCACGCTCATGCATGACGTTGTGGGCCTGACCGGTGCAGTACCTCAGGCTAAGGTACCTGGGGAAGGAAGAGGCCGACAGTAGTGACTCTGAGCTAACGGCAGACCGACATCGACTTTGGTGCTTGTGAGGCCGATTCGTAAATTCTGGCTCCTTAAAGAGACTTAGACATGGGCTGCTGCAGGCTCGAGGTTATCTTGTGTGTTGACCTTATTCGAGTAAGTGACAAAACTGGCATCCTGTTCAGCCCCAGGTGGTGTTTGCGTTCGGGCAGATTACCGTGGCCTGAGGTCGATATTCCAATTGGATGACGTTGGAAAAGGCACACAGGGAACAGTGGAGGCGGCTACAGCGTACCTGGTCATTGTGGGTCGTCGGATATGGGTGATTTTGACCAAGTTTGGCGGTCTTACACCAGGAGCAAGAGCCTTATCAATCCCTCCCACTATCTTTTAACCGGATTGACCAATAGCGGATTTCTTCTCGGACTATATCGGCTTTTCTTTGCCAGCCTTTTCTAGTGCTTCTAGTAAACGCCCCGTATGCATGCCGACCAAATCTTGTGCATCCAGCTGCAAGGGCATCAACCTCATCGACGATCATGTAGGCCACGTAAGGCACCTCTATGGTCCGCATCTGCTTGCCGCAGTCCCAACGCGCAGCCCGTATAGCTCCACGCAGCTTTGACAGGACCTCGTGATGTTGGGTCCCAATAGAGCGCCTGTAAAGTCCATCCTATATTGTGCCATTCCCATGTCCCCTTCACAAAGTGTTCACCTTGAAACAGAACAATGTTTTCCCATTTGAGCCTCAGTCCTTCGCCAGCGAATAACCAGGCCGATCCACCCTTTCTCGAAGATGTTGGCAGGAAGCTATCCGGTAACATTGGGACTTTGCTTGACGATGTGATGCCCAAGTCCAAATCCAGAGCCGAAGCAGTGCGAACCGGGTCGACATCTTCGAATGATGCTTCCATTGGCGAAGGTGGAAATGAGAAATCTTTTAGTCGATCAGCTGAGATGCATGCTACATTAGAAAAAGAGCCCGGAAAAGTCCGAGCATTCGATCCGATCACAGAGACAGGCATGATCATGGCCAACGGTAGCACCTTTCGTGGAGCTATACCGTTCGACACCGAAGGAATGACGGCCAAACTTGTTCAGGCCTTGCAAGATGGCGAGCGCGGTATGGATATCTTATTCAAAGCAACTACCGTCGACGATGAGTGGATGGCTACGGACATTGAACAAGTCAGTCCTGCCAAGTATCAAGGAAGTCGAGGTACGGAGCGAATTTGTGGAAAATTTCCAGCTTGGTTTCAATTCACCACTGATGTTTTTATAGACACAAAAGGAAAGCCAGCCCAACGATGACGTCTCGGTGATTTCCTAGTGTGGGTTTTGGGTGCTGAGAACAGGTTCCAAAAAGCCGGCAACAAACACTATTGCTGCCGACATACATGTCCAGCAGGGCCCAACCATCATCAAAAGTTGCCAGGACTGAGACAGGATCATTGCAGACTGAAAGGTATTCGGTATAGAATTGAATGCACCATGGCCTTGTAGGAGAGCGGGTAGTGTTTGAAGCCTTTGTGAGCCAGGGAGAAACTCGGAAAATAGAGCTGACCTTAGAAGCGATACGTAGCAATGGAATACAACATTGCACCAAAAGAGACAGAAAATGCATCCGAGAATCACTTCATTCATGCTAAGCCACATGCATGGCGTACCTATCCTTTTGTCATGCAATCATACCATCATGCTCCACAAGCGCCCTTAGTAACTCCGTTCCTTACATGACCTCGTTACGCCGTTATCCTATCTGTATAGATTGCCATTTGCTCCTTTCGCAACAAACAACCTCCATACACCTCCAATGACGTAAGTGAACATCCATCTCAAGCGCCGCCGAAAAGCCTGACCGTTACTTAGATTCAAACGAGTGGTACGATCGTAGATTGAGACCGCGATAAGATTGCTGAAAATAACCCACTGGGTAAGATCCTGAGAGAAGCCGTAAATGCTATACCATGGGCTTATCCGCCTGGATCCAGAAAGATCGTCTAGAAATGCGATAGGGCAAGTGAGCCAGGAGCTAGATTGTGCTGGGGAATCAAAGCCGAGAACGACCGGTCGATGTCAATCGCGAAGAACAGAATTTAGCCAGGGACTTCCTGCCACTGGAGTTCAAAATCGCTGACGGTGCCTTCTGCAAGCTGTTTGGCATGAACGGAGCCCCAGTCTTCGATCGCAAGCTGAACGTCATCATCAGAATCTATGCACACCTTGTCACCATCCATATCCTTGTATCGCAAGCGAGCGGTCCCTTTAGATATAGCGGCCGAGGAGATCTTGACCATCTTCGAGTCGATACGATCAACCAACGAGCGATGTTTGACGACGATAGGTACGACGATAGTAACGTGGCTTGGTGCTGGGTCGAAATATATCTTGACTTTCAATTGCGTAGGGTACGCTATGTCGGAAGTAGCTATGGGTAGCAATTGGGGATGAACGAGGGCGCTTGGTGCTCCTTCATGCTCGCCCCTATAGACTTCACGAGACTCGGCTTCAGCTCGCTGTTGCTGCCGCATTCGGTAATAGATCTCGCTATCTGTGTCGTCTGAAACCTGCCGTTGTGCTCTATCTCGTTGCACTTGCGGAGATTGAGTAGCACTTCTTGTCGGTAACGGGTTCATAGCAGGGGAACTGGTTTGGCTTCTACTTATTGGCGCTCTCATCTGAGCCACGTGCTGGGGTATTGGGGGTACCGGGACGTTGTCGATTGACGCCTGGCCGTTGGCGTATCGTCTGGCTGCTGCGGCGTTGGAGTTGTGAATATCTGGAGTGCTGGCCGATCGGAGACGACTCTGCATGGTTGCAGAATGCTGTGGATTTTGTGCGGTTGCCATTACCGGCAACGAAGGCCGGGTCTTGCCATTGATAGTGTAGCCATTGAGAGGGCCTGATCCATCTCGGGAAGGCGCGCGGCCCATAGCTGGGGCTGTTCTATGCTTATGGTCGTCATGCGGCCAACCGCCGACAGGTGTTCCTTGACGAGGAAACGGATACATATTAGCTTGAGAGCTCGAGCGCGTAGACATAGGTGAATCGGCTATGGGAGAGAAATATGAGTTGGCGTTGATTTCTCCAGGTGAGTCAGCACCTGGGGCAAAGTTGGTGTTCAAGGTCAGAGGTGCGTTTGGTCCGCTGGCTTGCTCAGGAAGCGGAAACCTGGGAGGGGCCGAACGGCCCGTGGTACGATCTATAGAGTGTAATCCAGTGCTACTATGCGGTGTAGTCGACCGTAAACTTGTACTCGAAGTGTTCCGACTCACGTTGAACACGGATTGCCCTGGAGGCCCCATGCCCGTTCGATTGTCATCTTCCTCGCCATCGTCGTCCTGTAGATAGGGGTTCTCGAAGAGTCCTTGGTTCTTCATGAATGTGAATTCAGTCTCTGATGTACCAGTCTGACCAGAACTGCGGGCAGAATCGCTTAGCGTCTTCTTTTGCTGTTGAACTTGCTCTCGCCATTTGAGCATCAAGTCTTTGTTCGCAAAGCGAATCACAAAATTTTCCACACCTGGATCGCCTTTCCAGAATATCTGTATGGTATACGTAGGTTTGTCTGCAATACGTCAACATATGGTCATTCCCCACCACCACATCGTCATTCCAAAACGGATTCGGACTTCACAAACCTTTGTGTCCAAGCGACACAACATCAGTCACATTCTGCATGAAAATCCGACCCTTTAATTGTAGCCGTGGCTTTCCTTTCTTATCAAGGGGTGGTTTGTTGTTACCTAACATCTTGTTCTTTGGCTTGTTAGGGTTTATCTCTTTGCAACAGAGAAGTATTCGTTCGAATAGATATACTTTATACTGCACACGGACAGGAGCACGAATGCCCAATTTGTCAGCATGTTTCTTTAAATTCAAGGTACGTAATTCTCTGGGGCTCAATTCCGCACTCAGGTGATAAAAGAATGGGGAGCACTCCGCCAATCTAAGACACGTGTTAAATTCGAAGAGACGATGACCCGGATGCGACATTAAAGGAAAGCCTAGATATCTTCCGAACGACCGACGAATCTTCGCCTTCTTGCCGTTGGATTCGAACTTGGGCCTAGATCTAGAAAGTGCGCTTTCGAATCTTAGCTTGCCCCTCCGGCTTGGGGTGGGTGACATCGAGCCAACCTCCGCCCCAGAGCCATCACGGGAGTAAGCAGTTGAGATGGGTGACGCGCTTGCAGAAGTAAACGTACTCGTCGGAGTTTGGGGGGAGTTTGGTGGTGAGTTGCGTCCAATCTTCCTTCTGCTCAAGTAAGACGGCATGGAACGCATTTTCCTTATTTGCTTCGCCATGCTTTGCGTGATGGGTGACGAGGGAGAAGTATGCGCCGAGACATCATAAGAGGTCTTCATTGATCGTTGTCCTTCGGGGATCTCTTCTGATACATCCTCTAACGAAGTGACAAACCTTATGGGAAAGGAGCTGTCTTCTGGGGGGGACAACACGCCTGGGGAGATGTTGCCCAATTTGTGCCTTGTATGGGTTGGGGAACCGAGCTTGAGCTGCTCTTGCTTGACGGCGTTCAAAAACGTAGCGTAAAGTCTTGGGGGAAATAAATCGAGAATACCGACCTCTCTTTCCACTTCCTTAGCTCCTTCGCCTTTCAAGACGGTGAAATTACCGTGTAGGAGGAGATCACCAAAATGATCAATCTTATGACCCTTCCAGTCCTCCACACGGCTTTGCAGCTCCGTTACAGCTTCAAGTCGGTGTTCTTTGTCGATGGCATCATTGGCCCGGTGAAGAATTGAGCTAGCCGCTCTCGAACCTTCGGCTAAGGCCTCGTTCATGTCTTCACTCAGGTCTCCTTTTGTGCGTAGGTCCTTGGTATATGTTAGAAAATGGGGAGTTACGACAGAAGAGAACGCTGAAAACGTACATCAAGGAGCATGGGATATTTTGACAAGCGCTGGAACGGCTTCATCAGGAACCCGGTCAAGATTGATTGAATTTCCACCATTCCTCGCAAGTCTTCTGAAAGAGGAGCCGCTTTGAGTTTATCCCATTCTTTCGTGACCGCGTTATTACATCGGATCTGATTGGCTATGAAAGGTTCATAAACTCTGAATGATTCCTTGTATTGGATGAACAGTTGGCCCCAATTTTGTTGGTCTTCCGGCAGAGAATTTTGCTGTTCAATACGGATTAGGAAGCGTCGCTGAAAATCGAGCAGGGCATTTAGATTCAAGAAAATATCATGCACCGCGTCACCTGCGATAGCACCACTTTCTTCGACTTCGTTCTTGAAATCTTGCAATATTTCAAGGTGTTGCACGTAGTCACGTTCCGTCCTTACAATCTCATCAATCACAAAATGTTTATGCGGGATGTTCTTGTCATTCTTCACGAGCGGTGCCAATCTATCCACACTGGTCTGAACATGTTCCTCTGGAAGCAGCAAGCCCTTGTTGCTCAGGATATCAAGTACTCTATTGACAACCTTGGTCACCTATGCCAACATTAGTCTCTTCGTCGACAAAAATCATAAGAAAAGTGACCATGATTATGCACATCAGTAATTATAACATAGAAGAAGCGGCTACAGGCAAGGAATAAAAACATGTCAAAAAGATACATACCTTGACAAAACCGGTAGTGTCACCCCCGTACAAGTCCGTGATGAGAAAACACTCATTTGCTGGAAAAGCTAGATCCGTTAAGCATGCTTGTAGAAATTTGAATGTAGCCGCTTTGCCGTACTTCGACTCTGCAATCCTACTTGGATCAATATGAAGTGGCACCTTAGGCTTCAGAGCATTGTATATGGTCATCAAGGGATAGCCACGGCGGAAACAATTCCACATCGACGTCACAGGTTCTGTCGAGTCGTCGGCTTCTGCTTCCTCTTCCTCCATTTCTGCTATGTGATGCATAAATCCAGGGACTGTGGTCAACCGTCGTCTCAGGCTCAGACAAATATGGTACAGAGAAATCTTCTCGGTTGCTCTCTTGTTGGTTATGCTCTTATCCGGTTGAGGCGCATTGCTTGTTGGTAATTGTGGAGAGAAAGCTGTTTGTGGAGGGAAATGACTCTGCTGCGCACTACTGATGTTCGACCTTGTCGGCCCTGTGGCATAATGGGAATGCTGAGGTGTCGCTCCATTAGTGGTAAAGGATGACGGTGGTGCATTCATATGCCCGCGCGGGTGCACAGAAGAGGCCATCACACTCCGAGCCAAATGACCTTGAGCGGGTTGTGTCGCCAGCATCACTTGAGTTAGTACTCGATGCTCGTTCTCAGTGATTCATCTCTTTCTCGGTTTACCGGCTTCCACGCTGCAGCTGGCTATTCCGAGGTCAAGGCTTCTCTTGAAGAAAGCTGTCGATGAATGTCTGAAAAAGTATCAGACGCGGTATGCGCGAAGGCGTCCCAAAAGCGAAGAGTGATTTTCGCAAATCACCATCAACAGTTGAGACCTTGACCGGAGACTGCGAAGGGAGGTTGGGGGCGGAGGATATAAAAGCCTATCGATCGTCCAAGGTACCGAGGAATGCAAGCACGACTGAAGGCTGGGTCCAGACAATGCGATGATACGGTATGTTGAGCGCGTCGATCCAGAAACTCCCCGTCTTGAACACTAGAACAATTGAGCGACTAGCCAGTGGAGGTGACGGGCGGTGGGTTTCCAGGTCTGGTGATCCGACTGTCGCAAAGACACCTTGTGAACGTAGGTATGTAAGGCCAACAATCAAAAGAAAGGAAGGATGCAGACCCGCTGAAGGAGAAGAAAGTCTGGGATGATTTGAAAGGGTTCACAGTCCGAGACAGGATGAAAGGCAGTAGCAGTAAAACAGTAGTAGTAGTATGGAGTACGGTACTTAGGTCATACTGGAGTGTTTGAGATGTATCTGTATCAGGTTGACTGGAGCCCTGGTGAAAAATACCTTGATTGGCGGGGTTGAGAGCGCCTTACTGGATCTGGACATGGCGTCTTGGCAGGTCTCCTCGTACCTTACTGTGCCTTACGGGCCCACCGCCAAACCATTAGATCGTAATTAAACAGTTCAGCTAATCGAATGCTAACCTTAGTGTTTCTAAAAAGCAGTAACGTAGCTTGAAATCAATGGTACACATAGAAATTGAAAGGCTACGTACTCCGTACGGTACACAAAAAGGAATGATTCGGGAACGTCTCAAGCAAAATGTGTATTCTAAGTCCGACTGTGTCCGAGCTCAATTCAATGAGTTCGTTAAGCGCACTGTTCAACGATGCTCAACATCGTTTGTTTTCTGATTGCAGAAATGTCTGTTTTGAGCAAATTCTACTCGCGCGCAATCGGTTGAACTTCTGATCTACATGATAATTACTGCAAGCATGTCTCCCGAATCTCGATGGTTAACCGAATACTTTAGCGTAGTACATAAAACGAACGGTTCTTACGTTTCCGCTCTTGCTGTTCGTTTAATTGAACCGTAAATTACACAGAATGCTAATTTATTGGCTTAATTTCTCGAACGTTCTGCAAATCGGAACAGTAATGATACAGCTCTACTACGGTTAGATATATTGGTGGTTGAGCCAGTAGGTACTCTACCTTAAGGTAGTCTACGAGCAATGCCACGTGATGACGAGAACGAATGTTGACGTCTGCCATAGTACCTGTCGTGTGTGTGTCAAACAATCTAGAGTGGAAGATACTCCAATAAGGAAAAAGGCCTAGCTACGGGTCGAATATGACTGGAGTTGCTTGAGAAAGAAAAATTCACGCTATACGGAGGTACACCCCACATCGTCGAGTGGCTCGTTGATCAGAGCGCACCGACTTAGCCTCACCTGTGCAGCTTTTGCGAGACTGACGCGGTGTTCATGAAAGCACGAGAACCAAAAGTAGGGCGATCATCCCTTTGGATTATATCCACCGGCTGAGAAGGCTGACTTGAAGGCTATCCATACAGAGTAATGGCCACTCGTCATAGGGGCAATCCCTTTCCGGGCATGGCCAATCACTCAAAATGTGCATAGGATGTCAAAATCGAAAATGCTCATTGTTTTGCTTTGGAGCTTGCGCAAGCTCATCGTATCCGTTGCATCACTACAGAAGCAACTTATAGAGAAGATACGTCGAAATGCTGCAGGCTAAGCCGAGCTCAATGTAACTTCCAGTCCTTCTACGACTTCTTTTGAGTCATTGATGTGCATAAGCATCGGATCATCCAGGTATAATTGAGACCGTTCTTTCTCAAGCTAACATCTGTCTTGGTTAACACCGTGTTCATACCCGAGGAAACCAACCTATCCTAATAGCAAAAAATCATTTAGCATGAAGAAACGAGCGTCTTTTCTGGGAAACCTTTTCATACAATTAAGCCTATTGTGGTCCGCTATGCACAACCACTTTCTATGCGATCTTCCAATGCCTCGATAGCGTGACACAATCCTCAGGGGTGAACTGGAGAGAGGGTATCTTGGTACGACCATCGACTCGGTATCTCATCGGTAGAGCAGTGCAACGCGGTAACAAAGCAATAGTGATTGATGGTAGCAGTGTTAGGTTCTATGTAGGCTCGAGCCCTGATAACAAGCCGAGATCACAGCTTGGCTCGACAGTTGCCAACTAATGGGTGGTACAATCATGCAATAATAATAGCATTCAACCAGAAATAGTGGTCAAGGTACTAAATAATGCTGTGCGCTGTAGATATAAATCGGCTTCTTTCAAAATCGCGGACTTGGTAGCAAGCCGGCGTAATGACCTTCAACATATGAAAATTCTTACTACTGTCATTGTCAAAACATCCAGGTCATACTTATGTATTGGGTATTTTGTTGAACCTAAGCTACTCTCGAGGCGGGTTTTAGTTTGAGACCCTACCAGACAAACCACGAATCAAGCATGTATGTGAAGGCAATGACTTTCCGTAATAGTGATATCGACCTTTTTCTTCCTTGAATTTTGGTAAAGGCCGCTTGTAGTAGAGAGTAGGGCTAAACTCAAAACCGCCTTAAGAGTACAGTAGGAGGTCTCCACTAGCGTAGCCTTATGAGACTCTATCGGCGAATGATAGAGACCCCATCAACACCCGTTGATGACCACAAGAACCCACGACTCCTTTGGCCGAGCCACACTGATAATCTCGCTGCCACCGGCTCCCATAAACAGCCATCTGGTCGATCTCATCTTCGCACGGTCCGGTCTTCGTGTGCTAATATCAAGTCGACTTGGTGCGTCTCTGCAAAAGCCTGGCTTTGGGAAGGAACATCCGCAGAAAGGCTCAAGGTCGCAAGCCTCACTATAGAACCACAGCTTGGGTCTGGTTTTCCTTCACGCTCGGTCTGCTTGAGATCCTGCTGGTCGGGCTTCCAAGAACAGGACTGGACGTTTTTAGGTCGACAGGGAAGCGCGGACGACTCGATTAATAGGCACATCGGCATATGGAACAAGAAGGCAGCTAAGAGTTTATCGAGGGGATGGTAGACTACTCGACGTTACTAAATTTAACACGGACGTACCAACCAGCTTTCGCGACGTCAAAAATGGACACGTCCTTCAAAGTTGACGAAGGGTACTCAGAAGAGAGTAGAAGTCAAGATGATCTGGATTCTCCGATGAGATCAGAGTCAATCTCTGATGAAACCGTTACAGTCCCTATCAATGATCCACCGACTTTGCCTCCAGCAATCTTGGCCCTGAGCGAGGCTGAGAGAAGTGGTATGCTTGATTTCCCTTGCGCGTTTGGGCATTTTGTGCTTTGATGGCTGACATTTCATTTAGAATTCGTTTACCACGTTTTACGGACACTGCAAACTTCCTCGATAGCCGCCGTTGTCGAGCGACTGAGACCACTGTTACACATAGACCCGGTAGCAGTCTTGCCCACAGAGATCACATCTGAGATTTTCTCCTACCTCAGCCCATCGATGTTGCTTCAGGCTTCAAGGGTTTCCCGGTCATGGCGTGATGGCACACTCGATAGCCGGCTATGGAAGCAGAAATTCAACTTGGAAGGCTGGGAATTGGATATGGACGAAGTTCGGCGATTCGAGCAAAACTACAGCCTACGCAGGAAGACTAGGTCGAGGCGAGCGGAGACACACCAGGAGCAAAGAAGAAATAAGAAGCGTGCCAGAGCTGGTATTGATTTGGTTCGCGACGGCATTTTACCACAATTATCCACAAGCTCTTCTGGGGCGCAGCAAGGTTCCCAGGACTGGAATGAGCAGACCGGTACCGTAGAGGCAGATGGAGAGATGCAAGATGAGGGCCACGATGAAGAAATGCACGATGCTGAAGCGATTCCAGTTCAGGAGATCTCACATTCAGATATGATGACCCCGCACCGCGAGGATGCTGTACAAACATCACTTAATCGCGAAGCCGATCTTTCCTTATCAGAGGATCCGCTGTCCAGGGCTGGATTTGAACCACAACTAATGCAGACTGCTTCAGGCTATCCTCGGCTTAATTATCATCACGTCTTCAAGCAAAAAAGAAAACTGGAGGACAACTGGAATGCTGGTGCTTACAAGAGCTTTCAACTACCTCACCACGATCATCCAGAAGAGGCTCACAGCGAATGTGTGTACACAATTCAATATCTCGGAAAGCATCTTGTAAGTGGTAGCCGAGATCGTACGCTTCGTATTTGGGACTTGGACACTCAACGACTCGTCCGAAAGCCATTGATGGGTCACACTGCTTCCGTCCTTTGCTTGCAGTTCGATGATAGCCCAAAGGAGGACATCATTATATCCGGCAGCAGCGACACAGATGTCATTCTTTGGCGCTTTTCCACCGGTAAGATGCTCAGGAAGATTTCTCAAGCACATAAAGAATCAGTGTTGAATCTGAAGTTCGACGAGCGCTTCCTCGTAACTTGCTCCAAGGACAAAACAATAAAGATTTGGAGCCGGCATGCACTGCGTCCGGGCGATCCGAATTACCCAGTTAAGGGCGTCGAAGGCGGTGGAAGATGCCCGGCATATATCTTAGACTTGACTAGGTTCTCAAGCCCAATCGACATCGACAAGCATTTAACCATGGAGCAGAAAAAGCCTTTACCGCCATATACACCCCTCATGCTTCTTGAACTTCATGGCGCTGCAGTCAACGCAATTCATATATACAACGACCAATTAGTATCAGCATCTGGAGATCGACTGGTCAAAATCTGGAACATACATACTGGCATTTGTACATCAACATGTAGAGGCCACACGAAAGGGATCGCATGTGTCCAGTATGACGGCAAAAGAATTGTTAGTGGAAGCAGCGACTGTACTATTCGAATTTATGATCCTGCTACACAAGCCGAAGTAGCTTGCTTACAGGGCCACAATAGGCTGGTACGCACCATCCAATCAGCTTTCGGAGATGTGCCGGGGAGTTGTGAAGAACTGGAGCTGGAGGCCAATGAAGTCGACCGCCGATATTTCGAAGCGAGACGCTCAGGAGCCCTCTCTACGGCCTCTGCCAGATCTCGCCAGCAGCGGAACGCAGGCTCAAAAGATCCGAAGGATATCATGGCACATGGTGCAAAACTGCCCCCTGGTGGCGGTGGCAGTCGATGGGGTCGGATTATATCTGGATCATATGATGAAACTATCATCATCTGGAAGAAGGCTTCCGATGGGCGTTGGGTGCCAGGGCATCGGCTTCGCCAAGAGGAGGCGCTTCGAGCAGCCGGCGGGCCTCTTATTTCTCATTCAGAGTTGCAGCACGCACCACATGGAGCCGCACAGCACTCTAACACTGGCAACACTCCACAGCAGAACCAGACGGCACATGCTCAGCCACAGGCAAATACGGCAGCCAATCAGCAGGGTGCCCAAGCTACAGCGTTGCCACAGCACACGTTTTCGATGGGTACTACAATTGCTCATACAGCCGCCACCACCCAAGCTGGAAGCACCAACTTCCAGACCCTCACCAGTCCTGTCTTCAACCCCGCCTTTAACGCTCAACTGCAAGCTTACCAACACCAAGTCTCCGCCGCTATTCACTCAGCCTCCCAAACCGCCCACGCCTCATCCTCGTCCTCGTCCTCTCAAAACACGAATCAGCAATCATCCTTTGCTCAAACGGCCCAGAACATCCAAGCATTTCAACAACAACACCTCACCAACCTCGTCACTGCGGCCAGCCACACCCTGCACCCTCCTGCTCTTCCCGTTCCTCAACAACCTGCACACCCCGCCACCACCACCACCACCACCACCACCACTACAACCCCAACAGCGCCTCCTGCACATGCCCCCGCAACCGCCCAGCATCCACCACAAACTCACGGCCCGGCCCCTCTCCCGCAATCAGCAGGAGCCCAACACGTCCCCCAACCCAACGCCCGCGTCTTCAAACTCCAATTCGATGCCCGCAGGATCATTTGCTGCTCCCAGGATCCAAAAATCGTGGGCTGGGATTTTGCGAATGGAGACGAGGGAATTATGGAGTGTGCGAGGTTCTTTGGTGCGCCGACTTGAACAACATAGGAGGAAAGGCGGAAAGAGAGGATGAAAATCTTGCTTGTCTATATGGACGATGGGATAGGCTGAAGAAATGTCAGAGGCATCATATGTCATTAGCATTTGCATACATTTGTGCTCATGGTAATTTCCTGTCTTTGATTGGCTTTAGCTGTCCCAAATTATGGAGGTCGACAATTCGAAAGCAATGTATCTATTTCATGAATACGCAGCCGCAGACTGTGCCGTCACTAGCATTACTTCTAGCTCAATGATAGTATTACAGCCGATTCACATCAACCATCCGTCTCTCGCACTCACAAAAACTTTTTACCGAAAAGATAAAATGATTCGCATGCGCCCCTGGTATCTCAGAACAATAGCCCAGCACTCCGTGTATCCCCATTTACGATTCTACACCAAAACGATATCAATCATGCTGTGCTTTTCCACAAAACCCATCCCGGGACTTTCTTTGCCTTCGAAGCTCGAAAGTTAAGAGGGCGGCTAATGCGGTCGTGTCAAGCCCTGTCGTGCCTGTTCGAGTTGCGTCAGTTGCACGAATCAGGAGAGGGGGATAAATCCACAAACCTTCATCTGCTCGATCCTCGCCTTCAACTGACTCGTCACCTCCGCGGCCCGCTTCCAACTCTCCACCCCCTCCCCCGCACCCTCCCCCTCCCTCCTCCCACTAGCACTAACCTCCCTGCTCCTCTGACTCCCCGCCTCGCTGGCCTCACCCCCGTTTTTTCTTCCTTCTCCCCCTCCGCGATCCCCCAGCGCCGCCCCGCTGTTTTCTTTTTCCTCGCTGGGGCTGCCCATGTAGCTGCGCGCGCGCTGGAAGCCGACTTCGCGGCTGTCTGACATGGTGCTATTATAGCGGTCCATGCCGGGTGGTTGGATCAAGGTGGTGCTGCTGCTGTTGAGGGAGCTGTCGCGGTAAATGGTGGGGTCGGCTGTGGGGTCTGTGGATGGGGGTGGGGGGCTAGCGACACGCACAGTTCTGCTGAGCTCGCGCTTTAGTCTCTCGATCTCTCTTGTTTGTTTCAGGACTGTTTGCTCTGCGGACTCGGCGTCTGATCGTGCTCGTACTAGCTGCGTTTCTTTGGCTTTGATGCTCAGTACGTCACGCGTATGGTCTTCGATGAGTTGGGCGTTTTGGTTCTGGAGTTCGGTGATTTGGGACGTGAACTTGTTTTTCTCGGAGCGGAGGTCCTCGGTCGTGCGTTGTAATCTTTCTTTATCCGATCGTAGCTCCTCAAGTTCCGCGCGTTCGGGGGCGGTCACGCCGGCGGGAGCAGAAACTGGTGCAGGTACTGATTCGGATGCGGGGGTCGGTTTACCCAAGGGACGGCCTGCAAGACCGCGGCCGAATTTGGGTGCAGGAGCGGCGTCGTCTTCGTAGGTGGGGGATGTGATGTTACGTCTTGGGGATGGGAGAGCTGGTGCCGCTGCACCTCCAGGGCCTGTGAGCTTCTTTTTCAAACCTGCGGGTGCCGTCACTTCAGGTTTTGGTAGGCCACCCGGCTTTGAGGGTATACTCCTACCGGCAGCTGGTTTCGATTGTGCCGGAGGCTCTTCAGACTGGGGCGTAGATGCTCTTGGGGGGGCTTTCTTTAGTCCAGGTGCAGATTTCTTGGTCGCTGTCCTCTTTTGTGGGGGAAGCGCGACTTTTGGTGGAGGCGCCACCGGCTTCGGCTTGTCCTTCGCTTTTACCTCTGCCACGTCAAAGCATTCCTTGATCTTAGTCTTCCGGATATCATCTAACCCTTCAAGATATGGACCCATTGCTCGTTCACTCATAATCTTCATCAACGTGCCCAGTATCTCAGCGCCTCCCGATCTAGTAACTTCACTGGATTCTGTGAGAAGTTTCGTAGCTGCATCGGCTATTGACTTCGTCTCGGGCTTTGAAGGTGCCTCTTTTGTAGTTTTGAGGCAGCGAATCAGGAACTTCAGCGTTTCCTGTTTCACCTGTGGATTTTTATGCTTTAAGAATTCCAGAATGTCCTCCAAACACTCTGACAGGCCCGTTGATGTAAAACTCGCATCTAAGGCCGCCCCAAGCGCATCTGAGACAGTTTGCTTCTTTTCCTTCAAGCGTTCCATTACCGGTCCCATAATTCTGCCTCTGTACTTTCCGAATGATCTTCGTAGACCTTTCGCTAGGACTTCCACACAGTTCGCAGCGACAGTGACTACAGCAACGTTTGCATCCTTCATACTCTTAGCCAAAGCTTGAATTATATCGTCATAGTGACCATCCTTGATACGATCCACGTTTGCTGCAGCAAATAAAGCGTCTAGAACCTCCTTTCGGTCCTTCCATTTTGTCGACGCCATTTGATCATTGAAAGTCTCGGGAATCTTGCTGATGACGTCCACGGGTTCAGCTAGATCTAACACGTCGACCTCAGCAGGCTCTATCTCACCTTCCTCCTCTTCACCTTGACCACCGTCATCATCGCCCTGAGCCACTGAAGCAGCAACCGCCGCTTGCTGTGACCGCAGTAACCTTTCCTGTTTTGGCGTAGGCTCATGCTTTATTCCTTCGAATAGCTTTTCAAGCTCCTGCTGCTGTAATGGCTTAAGTTCATTCCAAAATAGTGTCTTCATCGCTTCTCGGAGCCATCGATACAGCTCGACAGCTAAATTCGAGGCCTCGGCGCGTACATTCTTGTCAGCATGACCGAAAACTTTTGGTAGAGCTTTTAGAACTGGCTTCGGGTCAACAACCTTTATCCCATACGCGTGGACTATCGTTGTAAGTGAAGCTAGACTCGCCGCAATTACTTTTGGCTGCTTATTATTTAAAGATGGTAGGAGGTCTTCGATGATAGGATCCGCTTTATCTAGCTCAATATACAGCAGTAAAGCCTCGATAGCACTCTGTTTAATCGCCGCTCTGGTAGACGTAAGGCCTTTCTCGACAATCGGCGTAATAGTTTGACTCCGTGATCTACAGAGACTTGTTAATCGCCTTCCCCACGGTCAAGATATCCTGAACCACACAGCAGCCTACCTTTTGCAGGCTTCGATACCACCAAATCTCAAGAAGGTACATAACGCGTTTATTCCATCTTGCAGTGCTGCTACATTGGCGTCCGAGACTGCCCCCTTCCATAGCCCAGCGTCCAGCATGAATGGTCTGAACATCGGATCCGACTCATCTGGAGTAGCTTCGAATGCTTTCGCAGCATCCTCATATGCTTGCTTCCTAACTTTCCAATTCTAGTACAAAATATTACTTAGTGAGGTCTACTTATTTGAGACACTTGGGACTTTAGGAATGGCAAACCTTGTTCACAAAGCGGTCGGGCAATGGCAGGGAACTAAAGTCCTCTTCCTGCTCCGCCATATTTTCAAGAGCCGAAAGTATTTAAACCAATACTATGAGTTGTATAAGGCAATGCGCCGGGAAATGTAGTGATTGAAAGACAAGGCGCAACAAGCCGGGCGGTACGAACGCGGATCGTTGTCTTGTTCTGAGCGTTGCGTAGCGCGTCACAACGGTCTCTTGCTGCTTCAGGTCTTGTATAGTGTTGCAGCATATGTTTGTACGTCTGTGGCTGATGGAAGTGTCAATGTAACGATTTAGGGTTGGCCGCCGAAATGTCAACATTGACGCAAGAAGTCTTGGCGGAGATTCTGCGGCGCAACGGCGTCATTCCGCTTCTTCAAGTTCCATCCTTTGTGAGACGGGCCGGCGACCTTGCAGTTTACAAGAGTACTTTAACTGACGACCTCCACCGTAATCTCTTGACCAGTATCTAGAAGGTTCAGTCCAGTTTGGAAGTTTCCACCCATCACCAGCGGCCAGCACCACCTCACCCCCGTACGATACACGTTAACACTCGCAGTCTTAAGACTTGGACCGACACCGGAGGCGTGAACGTTATACTGGCTAAACTAGGTGCAAAATATTTCCGTTTGAGAGGGCTGGCGCCTCAGCTACTATTACTGGACTACAGGAACGAGGGTTAGAGGAAGAGACAGGGCAGCAGCGCGAATGCGTCCACTGCTCCCACTATGAGCCAGCTTCTTACGACCAGGCAGGCAGAGGAGCTGTGAGTAAGCATGCCAA